>Ga0114951_10005614_pt1 | contig 11473 bp, 27 predicted proteins | sample AM7aDNAmetaG_FD_88677 | JGI IMG/M metagenome (GOLD analysis project Ga0114951, IMG submission 88677) | Freshwater microbial communities from Finland to study Microbial Dark Matter (Phase II) - AM7a DNA metaG | ecosystem: Environmental > Aquatic > Freshwater > Lake | place: Finland: Lake Alinen... | reverse complement strand
GTTGCTTCCTCTTCTTGAATGTCAATCTTGCGAGGCTTTTTATCCTCGGGGATAACGTGTTCAAGCCATATACGTAACATACCATTTACCATTTTAGCGTTGTTAACAACGACATTGTCGGCGATAGTAAAGGTGCGAGTGAATGGGCGATCTGAAATGCCCTTATGAAGGTAGGACGCATTAATACCATCCTCCGTTAGAGTATCAATTGTTGTTTGACCAGTGACCTTGAGCTTATTTTCTTCAAGAGTAAGTTCAATGTCTTGCTTACCGAAACCAGCAACAGCCATTTCAATAACATAAACGTTATCGTCAGTTTTCTTCAAATTGAATGGAGGGTAGCCAGAATGGGCTGCGGTGTTAGCAAGGTACTCAGCTGTTTCTTGAACTTTTGCTAGAAACTTATCCGAGCCGACGAAAAACTTATCGAACTTCGCTAGGTCTGCGAATGAATGGTCGAAACGGTATGGCGTATTTGACATATTGTTCTCCTGTTAAGCGAGATTTAAAATAGCGAGCCCCATCATTGGCAACTCACTACTATTATATAGGTTGCAATACCTAAATTACAAGGTATCAATGCAACTTTTTTTGCAACTTTTCTGCTGTAGTTACAAAAACATCTTTTAGTGTTTGGCTGCAAAGGAACACTGGTGTTAGCCCAGCGTTTTTGAATTCATGAGCAGCGCCTAAAATACGTTTGAATGAATTTTGATCGTCGTCTGCGATTTGATCAGCGCAATACTGTATAATCTCTTCTGAGACAAGCTGTAAATTATCCAAGGTTACTCTTTGTTTCATAATAGAACTCCATCATAATTGTACTTATATAAATATGATACAACCGAATGGAGGTTATGATGCTGTTAAAATTAAAAATCTATTTGTTCGTTATAATTTTATTTTCTGGATTAGCTACCGGGTTATACAACACCTGGAAACGCCAGATACAAGCCGAAGAACTCGCTAAGTTTAATCAGGCGCAATTAGAACAAACGTTAAAAGATAATACTGAGTTCCAAAAGAAAATGGAAGAGATACAGCAGAATCAAATCGATATAATCAAAAAGAACGACGAAGCTAAGGCTGTTTTTGAACAGAAGATATCAGACGTCAACGCTTATTTGAACTCTGATGCTGCTAAAAAAGATGACATAAAGTCCTCGCCTATCCTAAAACAAACAATAATCAGATTGCAAGGAGCAGTGAAATGAAAAAAGCTTTAGTATTATTTGCTGCCCTTGGACTAGCTGGTTGTGCCAGTAGTGCCGGTCAGGCAAATTTGATTACGACAGAACAAGTTGTGATTATGCCCGATCAGAGCCTCTTTCATTGCCCTAATGTCAGGAAGTTCCCAGATTCAGAAAAGCTTACAGACGTAGAGGTCGCCAAGTTGTTAGTGAACCTACACGCCAACAATACGTTGTGTCAAAAGAATATAAATTCTATTCATGAGTTTCTAGAAGAGTCGAAAAAAACAACTGAAAAGAAAAAGGATTAATTATGGCAAAGAAGAGAGCAACTGATAAAGTATTGATGATTCCTGAAGGCGAAAACCGTGATAGCCTAAGTCATTCATTCGTTCAGCCTAAGTCAAACAATATGCAGAGAGCGGGCGGTAAGTTCCGTATGCGTAAGTATCATCCAGGTCTACGTAAGCATGTTTGGTTCGTAGAAGCTAGAATGCCTCAGCATAAGTAATCAATCATCGTCTCTTTTAAGACCTTGCTTGACCAACCAAGCGATACTGACCAACTTCTGATCCTCGGTCCAACCTTTTGAATCGAGGATCGTTTTTATTCTAGTAAAGATATCCTGGCACCAAGCCAGTTGTACTTCTTTTAGATCAACTTCAGTCATCATCATTCTCTAACACAGCATAGTCCCAGACGATAGGAATGATTCTGTGATACATATAAGGAGACGGCTCCTCAAATCGAATTTTAGGAACTGCCACATAGTCGTTATGTGGGCCAGCCTTTAACCACTCATCATAATCATAACACAACCATGCAAGTTTCATCATATATCTCCAATTTTTCTACCTTTATAATAACCTATATTTTGATATTTGTCAAGCATTTCCTGTTTTATTTTTTTATTTATAATGCCATTCGTTACCCATATAGTTCCAAACTGGGAATTTTTCTCACCATTATTTTTTGATGCTTTCAACTTGGCTTTTGTTTCTTCACTATGTTTTCTGTTTTTCCAAACACCATCTGGATATTTTTCTTTTCTTATAGCAGCAATTTTTGTGTAATGTTCTGGTTTGTTTTTCCAAGGATTGTTTCCTTTCTTCAAATTATTTTTTGAATTATTGGAAACAATACCACTTGTTAATTTATTTCTGTTGATGTAACCAAACCCACCTTTTCCACCATCACATAAATTATAGCTTTGTTCTGATAGCACAACAAGTTCTTTTTCTTTGTTTCGCATATCTAATTCATTATCGTATGTAAAAATAATTTCTTTACTAAAATTTTCAATACCATATTTTTGAATGGCTCTTTTAATGAGCTTACCAGAACCCATGTAACCATCATCTAGATTATTGGTTTTGTGCATTCCAATATAATATTTGTTATTGATTTTGTTGATAATTTTGTAAACAATGTAAAACAAGCTGCGCTCCGTTGTATAATAGTTTTATTGTCATTACTATTTATACAACGGAACCGCTTATGTTCGGGGTGATGGGCTCGAACCACCAACACACAGATTCAAAGTCTGTAGTTCTACCTATTGAACTAACCCCGAATAAACTATAACAGCATCGCTACTTATTATAGGCTACCAGGCTTGGACATAATTTTGTCCCAGTTGGTAATACCATTCATCAAATGTTTTGACTTGACATCAACATCAGTAAGAAACTTACCTATATCCTCGACACGCTCTTCAAGAACATAAATGGCTGTACGAATATGTCCAGTATCATGATCCCTAAGCTGCGTCTTTAGGAACTCGATTTCCTTCAAGAGCGCACCCTTATGCATAATTAATTGCATAGCATGATCAATCATTATTTATCTCCTAGTTACCAAAGTATTCTTTGTCTGGATTGTCGTTCATATAGCCTTCAGCAAATGCCTGAGCAATTTCTTCTGTGTTGCTATCAGGAATGTCTGCTTCTGGATACCACTGAAACATACTCGTACCAGCATCAGTGATGTTCTCAACGCCATACATTACATTAACTGAACCGTTTTTATGGACCTTGATTTCCATGCAACGGATCACCTTCTGCTTGGCGAAGGCTCTCATCTCATACACATCACGAGTCCACTCTTCGCCTTCATGACGCAGAGTTTCTGTACGCACGAACTGTTTGTAAACACGGGGCACCCAAAAGGTATACCCGATATCGTACTTACTTGTAACGATCATCTTTTACCACATCTAGATAATCAAACGAGTAGCCAGCCGCCTTCAAGAAGGTAGCAAACTGCTTGACCACTGTATCAATATGAGCGTCAGTGCCATCGAATACGATGTTGATCAAACTATGCGTTGGCTCGTCGATAAGATCGACATTCTCATATTCGCACTGCAGTGTATACGTTACCTTGTAATTATGCTCAGTCATCTGCTTCCTCCATCACAACTAGATCATCTTCATCAAACCATACGGTCTCGTCATAGAAAGGATGGTCACATGTGATTGACCTTCCTTTAATACTCAACACCTTCATACGGCCACGATAGTTACCTTCGTGATCATTCTCATCAATCAATTCTACTACATCACCAACCTTCATGTCAACTCCTAATCCCAAAGACCGTTGTAATATTTACCGAATAAAATCATACCATTTTTACGACGCTTCCAACCAGCTGCCTTAGCTTCCTCATCGATCTTCAGAGTATGGTTCGGACCTTCTTCAAGTGTCCAACCCTTACCATAATTAGGCATTTCTTTCTCAACAGACTTCCAATCACGAACACCAGTTTCGAACTGTTCTTCCCAGTCGTCATCCAGTTCGCTCTCGAAAGCATAGATGATCTCATCAAGGACCCAATCCCAACGCTTATGGAAAAGCGCATCAGTCGCACCATTATCTTTTTCTTCCTGAGTCAATTCAGGAGCAGCAGTTGATCGAAGCTCTTCAGGAACGTCTACATCATCAACAAAAGGCGAACCATGCTTGGTTGCCTTCAGCTGCTTCAGCATAGGAACAACGATAAGCGCCAGCGTATGGTCCATAGACCAAGTATCGTATTTGTCGATTCGAATCTTTACCTTACGTTCCTGCTTGGCAGTTAGCTTATTGATTGTGAGGTTCAAGACGTCTTGAATCCAACCTTCAATCTTTTCAAGAGCACGATCAACACGATCGAACTCTCCGTCCTTCATAGTCCAGTAGCTAGTCTTGCCGTATTTCCTTTCAAGGAACTTATCAGCGATACGGCAAGAATAATGATGGTTTCGGTAAGGACCGATGTATATCTTCATAACATTCATCCTTTAGTTACAAAAAGTTTCCCAAACTTCACGACCACGACGGTCATACCCTACCATTTCATCCCAGCACTTTCGATGCTGTGTATTATACCAATAGGTGCTTCCTAAACCAAGAGCTCCGAGAGCGGCAGCGCCAGCGACCCAAGGTAGGATATTGCGTCCATCGTGACCATATGGGCGTCGCTGAGGTTCTGGATGATGACGGTGTTCCTGAGCAACAGCAGGTACAGTCATTGCTAGTAGCGATGCGATGATTAGCAGCTTACGCATTTTTAGATCCTTTCTATAACGGGCATACCAATAACCTGGATCTTGCTCGTCTTTTTGTTAGTCATGTCACGCACGAAACGAATCGCTTCCTGCAGCGTACCAAACTTGCAGGTCTGATCAAAAGAAACCAAACCATACAAAGCTGACATTTTATTTATGTGCTTTACGTTGTAGCTTACTTTGAACTTGTACATGACGAACTCCTTTGTGTTATTTAGTTTCCTGAAGGAAAACAGCGTCACCGATCTTAGGCGATTCTGACTTCACTGGAGGAGCGACAGGGGCGAGCTCTTGACGCAGAACGCCCAGCATAGCACGATTACGTTCATGATTCTGTAGGGTGGCCAACTCTACGTCGAGTTTTGACTTATAGTAGGAGATGATAGCGATAAGGACAAAAACCCAGATAATAGCGACCCAAGTGGCGGTTCCAATATCACCTAGGATAATAGCCAGCTCAGTGCGTAGCCCAAGAGTGCTAGTTACGATAGTCACTGCCATAATTGACGACTTAGCGAAGTTTTTCGTGCAAGCGAGGTTGAATGGAGTCACAGGTTGAACTCCAACACTTCCTCGGCGAACGATTCCCAACGATTCCAGGCATCTTCAAACACCTCGTCTTCGTTGGGATAAAGCGCAAAGAACATCAAACGAGCTTCACGTTCGGACAGAGCGGTCCCGCAGCAGTCCTCGGCGAAAGATGACATGTCCATGTAATATTCCTTCATTTTACCCATGATGAATCTCCCTTACGAGAATAAGAACCTTTACCCTTACGAGGTTTCACGATACGCAGCCGAAACTTCGCATCTGATAGCTCTCGCGCGAGAAGGTTACGCTTTGATACGCTTGAGCTTTCCGATGAGTTCCCAGTCATACGTCTTCTCCTTGGTCCGCTTATCGACCAGATAATCCATCTTGTGGCCAGTTTTCTCCTCGAGGTAGGCAACTGCCGCCTCCATATCAGAGAAAGTCTTCAGACCAGTGTTGTTATTCAGGTTGGGCTTGGCTACGTACATCATTATGCATTCTCCTTGACGAGGGTCATACGCTTCACATACTCAAGAGCAACAAAGGCAGAAACAGAAGCACGGACACAGATATCTTCATCATCTGAGCTATTGAAAAAAGTCAGCTGGAACCCGCTAGTACTGAAAGAGTTGGTCTGATGACCGTAGGTGTAAGCCATGGAAACCATGAACGACTTTAGATCCTCCCAGGTATCATAATTCTGCGGAGCCGAGGGATTCATCGCGAACACAGCCTTGGCAGTCATATCGAAGTCGTAGTCATCGAGTTTCATAGCTTTCTCCTCAACCTATATTCTTATTCTACGGTAGTTCCGGTATTAAGTCAAGCGGTATTTTCGAAGCGGGCGCAGGTGCGGACCAGGTACTGAGCCGCATTAGAGTCGACCAGAGCTGTAGCGAGGAGGGAATCGCGGGAAACCTGAACCCGACGGGAGATTTCTTCCAAGACGCAGATGAGAGTGTAACCATCCACCGTAGGGTGGCTAGAGAGGAACCGGTAGACGAGGGTGGGATTGGAACGGGGCATAAGGTACTCCTGTTGCTATATTCCTACTCTACGCCAGTTTTGAATAAAATAAAAGGAAAAAATCAACAGGGCAATAAACTTTTTTTCATCCTTATTGCCGAGCTACCTTCTGAGTAGTAGTCGGGTATATTGGTCGTCGGCGTGAATCCTGCCGCCTCGTAGAGCGCCCGAGCGCCCGAGTTGCGCTCTGATACCTCAAGTGTGAGGTGATGCCTGTCAGCCGCTCTCGCTTTTTCTAGCGCCGACTCAAGCAGTGCTTTACCGTAGCCCATTCGTTGGTATTGTTCAGATACAGCTATAGAATAAAGCCTGGCGGTTGATGAGTTTGACCTGAGCAATACCGAGGCGTATCCACGGATATCGCCATCATCGACCACTAGGGTTGAACCGTTCAAAACCAAATGGCGCAGAGACCTTTTTGAGAAAGCCTCTGCGCCAAATTGTTGTTCTATTGAAAGGATCGACCCGAGATCACTCAGAGTCGCTTTCCTGATCATCAGAATTTGTAGTTCACACCGATTGTGGTACGGTCGTCGTAACCACGGTACTTTGTTTCGATTGAATCGGTGCGAGTGTAACGACCGTCAAGCTGCCACTGTGAAGTGACATCGTACTTGAGACCGCCACCTACCTTATAGATGGAATGATCTGCAGTCACAGAGTCCCACTGATAGCCAACACCGCCAAGAGCGTATGCTGTCAAATCAGTACCCGGGATCTTGAACTGTGGAAGAGCGCTAACTGTTCCAGCATTCTTGTAATCCTTCTTATAGACAGATCCTACAAGGACCTTCTTATCAGGATCAGAGAATGTGTAACCGCCTTCTACTGCAAGGAACGGATTCACGTTCCAACCAGCAACAGCACCACCTGTATAGACACGGTCGCCTGAAACATTAGCGCCAACGCTAACTCCTGCATACGCTTCGCTGGCGAAGGTAGGAAGAGGTGAAGCTGGCGCCTTTGTCTTGCTTGGCAGGTCAGTAGCCGAAGCTACAACTGTCGACGCAAGAAGGGCGAGCGTCGCTACGATAGTCTTTTGCATAATTTTACTCCTTAGTTGTTGATAGTATTCACTTCCATATTTCGATAACCATCGCACATATTCCTGCTAAAATGGCAATCGAATTACACATAATTATAACACATAACCATTCACGTATACTCATAATAAAACCTTGAAAAAGGAAGTGTTTTTTATTTAGTAGTTCGATACGAAACTAAAATAACTCTTAACGATTTCCTGAATTTGCAGTTCAGCTTCGTTATAATATTCTTGGTCAAGAATACAACAAAGTACTTCCTCGTAATCGTCGATTGTTAGAAACTGTTTGCAAAGAAAAAGGTAATCAACTCCTGATTTAGGTAGAGTTACGACCTTACCGTTCAAAACATCGAGTTCTTTTTTGTCACTGAACGAAACAACCTTACCCATTGAACTCTCCCCAACCATTTAATAAGTATACGGTAGGTTGGGGAGAAAGTCAAGGACTAAAAGTTATATTTCAACCCAACCATACCTACTGCAGCAGTGTAATTTGATCCTCTATCGAATCCTGCAGATACTTCTATATACGCATCCTTAAAGATATTTCTTTTGGCTGATAGGCGAGCCTGACCAACTGTTTTGAAATCTGAAGAATATGTTACTCGTGTTTCAACACCAACTGATTCGTTGAAATCATACCTTACGCCAGCGTATGGTCGAACTTGTGTTGAATTTGCATCAACTGGTAAAGTTGAAAGCAAAGCAGAACCAGATTCAACTGCCGAACCGATGCTTGTTTTTGTTACAGTTGCACCAGCAAGAGGTCTGAACCCACGATATTCCTTACCCGAATAGAATGTAAGGTCGGCGTAATAATTCTTTGCCTTCACCTTGCTAGTGTTAGCGAGGGCGAAAATTGGTAGCGATGTTGTAGTATTGTATTCTGATGAACCTAATCCAACAGCACCCTTTACCCAAAAAGCTTCGTTTTTAATCATAGCATACGCTGTGCCAGAGTAAGAATTATAATCAGAATCCGAATTTAAGAACCCATGACTATTTGTTTTTTCAACGCTACCAGCAACACCGAAGCTTCTGTTTTCGATAGTTTTTTGGTAACCCATAAAGATACCACCACTACGGAACGAACCGTTTGTCTTTGTATACCCCATAGACGGTGTTGCCCATGAACCATCCTTTGTTGATATTGGATCAACTAAGAATGGATTGAAACGACGCACTGCCATCGCATCCTTCAATGCAAGAGCAGATACAGAAGCCGTTTGAGCGGCTGGTTGACCGACTACAACAGTAGCACCATTTTGAGTTGTCGTTACAGGTGTGCCGTTTGTTGTGACAGTCGCACCGTCAGAATATAACTGAACAGCGTGTGGCGTTGTAACAGTTGTTACCGTGAAAGGCGTTGTTATGATCGGAGTTGTTGTTCTTGTTACAGCGATCCAACGCCCGGCATTTCTGCCATTATCAATAATAGTGTGAGTTACAACTGAGTTGCCATTAGTAGTTGATGATGTTGAAGTCGAAGCAGCAGCCGTTGTGCTTACAAGAGTTACAGATGGAGGAGTTGGAGGACCACCAGCCGCAGCGCCCTGAGCAGGAGTAGCCAGTGTGGTGAAACCAACCGTAGATGGAATTGTGCACTGATCAGCTGCAATACTTACAGTTGCGCAAGCGCCGCCATAAACGCCAAGCTGAATAGAACTACCGTTAGAAGTACCGTTCCCGCTAACTTCAAAAGAAACCGTGTAAGTGGTCCCTGCCTGAAGAACCACGCCTTGATAAATGCCGTCGAACGAGCCAACAGCTCCGTCGTACCATACCCCACCATGATTACCCCCAATATTAGTCCAGGTGCCAGCTGCTGCAGGATAAGTTCCATTTTGATACCAGACACCCCAGTTAGTTGGGGCTTGCATAGAGGAAGGACCGTTAGTGGTTGCAACACTGAACTGTCCACCTGTATCAAAGCCACCGTTCGTTAGCAAGTTGGTTGTTGAACCGGCTGCAGTTATTCTTACGTTATCGAAAGTCCAGAAAGCTGGGTCCTGACGAAAAGCGAAACCGATAAAGTTCGCACCAGTTGTAGATGGCGTGAACGTATATGAAAATGTCTGCCAGCTATTAGGAGTGTTGTTTGTTACAGTCCCTAATGAACCAGCTGGAAGATTTTGAGCGTAAGCAGATGCGCATGCAAAAAAAGCCAAAATGGCTGTTAAGATTCTAGTCATATGATGCTCCGTTATGGTTGATGATGCAATCACCAAAGGGCATAACGAAACAATATTACCGTCTATTTATTATAAATAATCTTCACGAGTTAGATAATAGGGATAAGAAAATGGATTTACAAATTTGTGCGCTTCTAAACAAACAACAAAAAGAACTCGCATACATTATGGCACAATTCGCCAGGGACGCTTACCTAGATGACTCCAGTGCTACCCTAGCTAAATACGGATTCGACGTCGACTACTTGTTTCTAGAAAAAGAAAACGCTGAAGGACACGTAGCCTGTAACGATAAGGAAATAATTATCTCCTTCCGTGGCACACAACCAACTCAACTCAGCGACCTTCTAGCAGACTTAGATACGATACCAAAGAAAAATGGTCCAGGGTTTGTACACGCTGGATTCCGTAAAGAAGCTCGCAAACTCTACGAACTAGTTTTTGATTATATCAAAGCTCATCCAAACCGTAAAATATACGTAACTGGTCACTCGCTGGGAGCCGCCATGGCAACGTATATGGCTCAAGAGATAAAGTGGAACAAGCTGGGCGATCCCACACTTTATACGTTTGGTAGCCCAAGACTAGGCAGTCATGATTTCGTTCGTGCTATGGATATAGAACATCACCGTTACGTCAACTGTTTGGATATTGTTACGCATGTACCGCCGAACGCTATCGGCTTTATGCACCATGGGCAGTTGAATTATATCAACTACTATGGCTTTGTTAGAAACTTGACGGCTTGGCAGAAGATGAAAGACCAGATGCGTGCGCGTTGGCACTCATGGAAGAAAGGTAGATTGTTCGACGGTATTGATTACCACTCTATGGATCTTTATGTCCAAAACACTTACATCACACTCAACGAGTGATGGCTGGGGAGGATGGACTCGAACCACCGATATCAGGTTTCAGAGACCTGCGTTACTACCAACTGAACTACTCCCCACCGAACCCAAACGGGCACTTACTTTTATTACGGTCTTCAGTTTTTTTTTTCATTTTATTGATCTGATTTAACCCCTTGAAAGAAGGTAAAAAGTTTTGATGATATTTTAGCAACTCTTCATCGGAGACTAAATGGTTTCTGAATTCAAAGTTAATATCATCATTCAAAGGTATTATCTGCGCCAAAGGCATTCCCTGAGGTAAAATAAACTCGTAAGGTTCTTTGTACTTCGGGAGAAACATATTTACATTGGTTGAATGGTTTTCTTTAAAATTTAAAACGCCTGGCAACATTTTGATAGGGTATTCAATAGACCATTCTGTTCCTAAAAATAAAAAATGAATATTTTCATTTGTTTTAAAAAACCAGGGGCTGATGAGCTTGACGTGATGAAAATCGTTAAAGCCTTCTACGAATTGATTTTTTGGATGGGCGGTTGGCTTGTCGCCTATCTTTGTAAAAAAAGAAAAATTTTCTTGAGTGACATTGAAAATAATATCGCTCCAGTTTTCTATAACAACCCCTCTTTTGTATAATTCTATAAATCCATAACACTTTTTCATATTAACTTTTTGTTGATAACCGTTTTTTTCTAAAACAGGCTTATCAACTTTTGGAAGTTTTTTCCACCAATCCGGTGCAGTTTTTATAGATTTCACTATTGGCGTTTGTTCGTAAGCTGGCGTCAAAGAGGTGAAACAATCAACTATCACCTTCTTTTTACGATTGAAAATTGTAAACATAATATAACTTCCTTAAAATGGCACCGGTGGTAGGAATCGAACCCACGCTAAAAGTTTTGGAGACCTTTGTACTGCCATTATACGACACCGATACATTTCTATTTATATGGCGGAAGGTGTGAGATTCGAACTCACGGAGGATTCTACCCCTCGCACATTTAGCAAACGTGTGCCTTAAGCCACTCAGCCAACCTTCCATAAACTATTTACAAACTCTAGCAACAACTGGTGATGTTGAAACAAAGC
>Ga0114951_10005609_pt1 | contig 11482 bp, 8 predicted proteins | sample AM7aDNAmetaG_FD_88677 | JGI IMG/M metagenome (GOLD analysis project Ga0114951, IMG submission 88677) | Freshwater microbial communities from Finland to study Microbial Dark Matter (Phase II) - AM7a DNA metaG | ecosystem: Environmental > Aquatic > Freshwater > Lake | place: Finland: Lake Alinen... | reverse complement strand
TTTCGATCTCCGGCCCCATCCAGGTCGATTGCATCGTCTCCCAGGGCTGCCGCTCCATCGGCCCGACGTTCACCGTCACCAAAGGCAATCGAAACGTGGTCGAAGAACTCAACGGTAAACCCGCCCTCGCCGCTATCGAAGAAATGGTCAACGCCCTGCCCAATCGCGATCGGCAAATGCTGGCATCCGGCGGCCTGCAAGTGGGCCGCGTGATCGATGAAGGAAAAGGCAACTTCGGACGCGCCGACTTTCTGATCCGCTCGCTCGTCGGCGTCCGGCGGGAATCCGGCGCGATCCTGATCGGCGATCTCATCCAGGTCGGACAAACCCTGCAATTCCACGTGCGCGATGCCCAGGCCGCCGACGAGGAATTACGCCTCCTCCTGGAAGGCGAATCGTTGCTCGCCTCCCAGCCCCTCGGCGCGTTCCTCGTCAGCTGCAACAGCCGCGGCACGCGCCTGTTCGAGCAACCCCACCACGATGTGAAAATGGTCCGCCAGATCCTCGGCAATATTCCAGTCGCCGGCTTCTTCGCCGCGGGCGAGTTCGGCCCCGTGGGCGGCCGCAATTTCATTCACGGTCATACCGCATCGATGGCGCTCTTCCGCGCGCTGGAAGGATGACCCATGCCGCTGGAAATCGAAGTCAAAATTCGTGTAGAAAATCTGGCTGTCGTGCGGCAAACACTTCAACGCACCAACGCAACGCCCGCCGGTAAAGTCCTTGAAACAAACATCTTTTTCGACCGCCCCGATCGTTCGCTCCGCGCCAAAGATTGTGGCCTGCGCGTCCGGCTGACCAGTTCGCAGGGCCAGCCCGCAACTGTTGCCCTGCTGACCTACAAAGGGCCCAAGCAAGCGACAGGCATGCGCTCGCGCGAGGCGTATGATCTGCACGTCTCCCCGGTGGAACAGTTGATTCCTCTGATCGAAGCCCTCGGTTTCCAACGGACCCTGAGCTTCGAAAAACATCGCGAATCATGGACCATCGACGGCTGCCAGGTGGAATTGGATGAACTCCCGAGCCTCGGAACCTTCGTGGAAGTCGAAGGCCCCAGCGAAGAGCGCGTCAAAGAGGTGCAGGAGAAGATTGGCCTCGCCGGCCAGCCTGCCGTAAAGCCCAGCTACATTGCCATGGTGGACGAATGGCTCCAGCAGAACGGCGGCGGAAAAGACCTGCAATTCCCCGCATAATTCTTCGCCGCCACTTTCCGATCAGTAGGCAATCACACCGCAGTTCAGGTAATATTCCGCTATTCGCCAGGCGCAATCGGGAGGAGCTCACCGTGATGGAACGAATGTACCTAAAAATTAAATGCGCCTCCGGTGAAAGATACGCCGCGTTCCGCGAGGGAATACTCACCATCGGGCGCTTATCCCTCAACAAGGTTGTTCTCGACGACGCCATGGCCAGCCGCCGCCATTGCGTGATCAAGCGAACCCCCGACGGATACCTCCTGCAGGATCTGCAATCGCCCAATGGCACCAAACTCAACGGCCAGTCCATTCAGTCCGCGCCCCTGCATCTGGGAGACATCATCACCATCGGCAAAACCGAGCTGACACTCGTAGACACGCTCGGGGAGCCCGACGAGCTGGAAGTTCTCGAAGATGAAGTGGCGCCGCCGGACGATCCCATCAGCGTGCTCCGCCGCATGGCCGACGCACTCCTCGATCGCAGCTTCGACGTCGATGCGATCTCTCTGATCAACACGCGCGGCAAGCCGCTCTTGGACCCCGATGATGATGCCGCCAATGAATCGGAAAACGTCGCACTCCTTCGCCTCACCCTCCTGATCTGCTTCCGCAGCTATGCCAGCGACATTCATCTCGAGCCGCGCGCCGACGATTTTCTCCTCCGCATCCGCGTGGATGGCAATCTGCTCGACCTCTTACAGCTCAGCCGCGAAACAGGCATCAAATTCTCCGCTGTCGTCAAAGTCCTTAGCGACCTGGATACGACGCAGAGAACCATCGTGCAGGAAGGGCATTTCGCAACCCATGTGACGCTTCCCGCCCCGCCGGGTCAGCAGGCTTCGCCCGCCGCCCTCCCCCGCCGCGTCGATTACCGCATCAGTTTCGTGCCGACCCTCTACGGCCAAAAACTGGTGGTACGTGTATTTGACACTGCCAACGCCCCGCTCTGGCTCGAAGATCTACACATGCCCGCGCCGATGGCCGCAGAAGTCAAGAAATTCCTCACCAAATCGACCGGCATCATCATGGTGTGCGGACCAACAGGCTCCGGAAAAACCACCACGCTCTATTCTCTCCTCCGCAGCTCGGGCACCACCAAACGCAACATCGTCACCATCGAAGATCCGGTCGAAGTTCAGATCAAGGGAACCACCCAGCTTCCCGTCGACGACTCGGTGGGCAAAGGATTCGCCGCACTGCTGCGTTCGGTGTTGCGGCAAGACCCGGACGTCATCATGGTCGGCGAAATCCGCGATGCGGAAACGGCGAAGATCGCCCTGCAGGCGGCTATGACCGGACACATGGTCCTCTCCACCCTCCATACGCGCGATACCGTGGGCACCATATTCCGCCTGCTTGACCTCGGCATCGAACCCTACATCGTCGCCCAGGGTGTCGACTTGATCATCGCACAGCGGCTGGTGCGAAACCTGTGCAAAGTGTGCCGGCAGCCTTACCTCCCCACCGCCGAAGAACGCCGAAAACTCGGACCCACCGGCGAGAGTGTCGCAAGAATCTATGGCCCCAAAGGATGCCCAAAATGCCTCGGCACCGGGTATTCGGGACGGCGGGCCTTTTTCGAATGCCTGCATGCATCCGAACAATTGGGGGAACTCATCCTCCAGAAGCCCAACCCTGCAGACGTGCATCGTCTTCTCAAGGAAACGCCGTTCGTGCCGCTCCTTCAGGCAGGATACCAACTGGTCGCGCAAGGTCTGACCAGCATGACTGAAGTCGATCATGTCGTGGGAAACTGAAACGCACACCCCTGCCCAGAAAATCGCCAGCCGCCCGGGAATCAGTGTTTCTTCAACGCCTCGATCTGGCCGCGAATCCGCTCGAAGTCCAGCCTCCCCACCTCCAGAACACGCTTGCCATCAGCGTGCTCGGAGACCATCAACACCGTGTTGGCAGTAGGTAGATAAGCCGAAGAGATACCGGAACGTTCGACGTCTCCGATTTTCCGCCCGCGCTCCGTCTCGAACATACCCTCATCACAGGCTAACCAGCCCGAACCGTCGTGCAGCCACAGAAGTCCATTGGCGACCGGCGGATTCTTCACTCTATTCGCGTCATCGCTGGGAAGGATGTTCGTGCCTATTAACGCTCGGGTCTGTACATTGAAAGTCAAAATACTATTGACATCGAAGGCCTGTACGCGAATCGCGATGCGCGAGTTGTCCGGCGAAAACGCCAGGCCGAGACATTGACCGTCCGTTGACAAAATCGGCGAGATTCGCTTGGGCGCGGGAGTAAACTGCGCATCATATTGCGCATCGTATAACATGATCTGCTTGCTGTTGGCCGTCGCAATCGTACGCCCATTGCTGCTCACCGCAAAACAGTTCGGCCCTTCATCGAAAGGCTCCGCATTAATCTTGCGCACCGCCATTCCGGACAACGCCTGCCATATCTGCAGCACCGTCTGACCGTTCCGGTCCCAACGCACAATGAAATGCCCCGGATCGGTGAACCCCAACAGCGTCGGCGTGGCTTCCGGCTCATTCAGCGGAATACTGCGCGCCGGCTTGCCATCAAAAGATGCGATCGTCAACTGCAGTCGCGGAAAGCGGCTGAGAACCACCAGCGCATCCCCCTTGGGGCCCAAGGCGTAAACGTTCGGCTGCTTGGGAACTTCCTGGTACGAAAGCTCTCCCTTCCTGGCGAGCGGATCGATCGACCACCGCTGCACGATCACCGTCCCGTTCTTGTCGTTCTTGACGACCGCCATCCATCCCGACGGCGTCAACGGCGCCACCACCTCGCGGACATCCTGAAATTCAGGTTGATCCGCCATTAATTGGCTGAAGATCAAACTGTGCGCCGGCTTCGTCTCGGAACCTGCCGCCGTGTGTGTCCTGATCGTATCCGGCACGTTGACTGTCTCAACCGGCGGCTTGCTCGTCGTTACCGATGAACTATGCGAGTCATTCAAATTCGAGACTATTCCGGAGTTAACCGTAACCGCCGGCGCTATCGTCGCCTTGTTCGTGGACGGCACGTGCGCGGTTTCAACAGACGCCACGTGCTGGCCCGTGGGCGTTCTTACTGTTTTATCCGCTTCCTGCGACGTTGCGGCGACCACCGGCGAATGGCCGGTGGCGAGACTTACCCATGGCCCCTCCGGCAACGCATCCGCATACAGTGGACCAATGATCTGCGGCAGCAATGACGCGATCAGCACCGCCGCCCAGCAACCGACCAGCAGCGACACAACCCCCGCCGCCGCCGTCAATCCAATTTCATAAAGATCCGCACGGAACAGATACAGGAACAGCGCCGGCGCCAGAAACCACGCGCCGGTGATCGCGTCATGAAATCCCGCATTCTCCCCGGACTGCGACGAGCAAAGAAGACTGATGCCAAATGGCAGCATCACCGCGATCAGCACCCGCGTATAAGTATCTGACCGTGGCTCAAAATTGGCGATCAGCGACGCAATGCGAATGCCCAGCAGGATCAACGGAGTAACAACGCCCATTAGAACGGCCAGCACTACGGCTATCGGAATGACGTGGTAAAGACTGAACCCGCCGGCGCGCACCAGGTGCACCACCCACGCCGCCAATCCCCCCACAACCGTCAGCGCCACCACCAGACCCGCGTAACTATCAATGGTATTGGCCAGTTCGGAACCACGGATGCGTCGAAAACGCTTGGCGCGTTTGCTGCTTGCCCGGACATCCGTTGGCGCAGCCGCCGTAAAATCCCGTATCTGGCCGGTGCGTGTATCGTACCCGCACGCCACGCACACGACCGCATTCTTACCCAGCGCCGCGTCGCAATGCGGGCAACGCCCCGCTTGAGATTCCGCCGATGAGCCCGCCGTCCTATGGTGGCCAGGCGTACCATCTAACACCGCAAACACATCATCCGATGAACCTGCATGATGAACCGGATTTTCCGCAGGCGGTGCCTGCACGAGAATGGCCGCCCCGCAATTTCGGCACTTGACGCGTTTTCCAACGAGCTCGTCGTCAACCTTGTACTGCTGCCGACAACGCTCGCACCCGACAAGAATGATCATGATCAAACCTCGCTGTCAATCCCACGCGAAAGTGCTGTCATCTCCCTCCCCAAAAAAATTATCCACCCACTCCAGACGTGCGTCAAGTTGCTCCGCGCACCGGCCATGCCTGCCATCGCGACAGACTCACAAATCTTCAGAAGCTGCTCGGCTCTTCCAGATAGGTGTACCCGCGCAGCCCTTCTTCGTAACTGCGCATCAGTTGTGTGGATTCCTCCAGCGTAAGCTTCTTATCGCGAACCGCCGCCTCGATCTGCTTGCGCATCTTGGAAATCAATTCATCAGCGTTGAACTGAACCGCCGAAAGAACTTCCCGCACCGTATCGCCGCGGACCACTTCTTCAATCGCCGGGTTGCCGGTTTCGTCCAGGCGCACGTGCACCGCATTCGTATCGCCGAGCAGATTATGCAGATCCCCCAGAATCTCCTGGTACGCCCCCACCAGGAACGCCCCGATGTAATATTCCCGCCCATCGTACTCGTGCAGCTCCAGCGTCTTCTTCACATCGCGCAGATCAATAAACGCGTCGATTTTCCCGTCCGAATCGCACGTGATGTCCGCCAGCACGCCGTGCCGCGTCGGCTCTTCCTTGAGCCGATGGATCGGCATCACCGGAAACAACTGCTTGATCGCCCACGAGTCGGGCATGGACTGAAACAACGAAAAATTGCAGAAATACGTATCGGAAAGCTGGGCCTCCAGCGACTCAAAATCATCGCCCACAAAATCCGACTCTTTGACGATCTTGAGTATCTTCCCGCAGATCCCCCAGAAAAGTTTCTCCGTCAGCGACCGCAACTCCAGCGATAGATACCCCAGGTTGAACAGATTAAGGGCCTCATCACGCTGCTGAATGGCATCGTGATAGACCTCCTGAAAATTCTTCTTCGTCACCTCGCGGAACGAATCGAAAAGGTCGCGAACCGGCTGCGGAATTTCCTCGCCGATGCCCGCCGATGGCGGCAGCGTCTTGGGCACATCAAACAAATCGAACCCCGAAACCCCCAGCACATTGAACACCAGCAGACTATGATAGGCGACCATCGCCCGCCCCGACTCCGAAATGATGTGCGGATGCTTCACCCCCGCCTCATCGCAGACCGTCTTGACGCGAAAGACCACGTCGGAAGCATATTCCTGCAGGGAGTAATTGATCGATGATTCGAAATTGGTCTGCGAACCGTCGTAGTCGATGCCCAGCCCCCCGCCGACATCGATGTATTCCATGCCCGCCCCCGCCCGCGCCAACTCCGCATAAATCCGCGCCGCTTCGTTCAGTGCCGTCTTCACCGTGCGGATATTGGTGATCTGGCTGCCCAGGTGAAAGTGCAGCAGCTTCAGGCAATCCGCCATGTTGCGTTCTTTGAGGTAATCGAGTGCCTTCAGAAGCTCCGCCACAAACAGCCCGAACTTCGATCGCACCCCCGCCGAAGATTCCCATCGCCCCGACCCCTTCGTCGCCAGTTTGACCCGCACCCCGATCGCCGGCCGCACGCCATGTTTCTCCGCATACTTGAGAATCAACTCCAGTTCGGAAAATTTCTCCACCACCGGAATGACTTTCTTCCCCAGCTTCTGCGCCAGGATCACCATCTCGATGAATTCGTCATCCTTGAATCCGTTGCAGATGATCGGCGCCTCGCCGTTATTGGATAGCGCCAGCACCGCCAGCAGTTCCGGCTTCGAACCTGCTTCGAGTCCAAATCCGTACGGCTTGCCGAACTCGACGATTTCCTCCACCACGTGCCGCTGCTGATTGACCTTGATGGGATAAACGCAGGAATACCCCCCCTGGTACGCATTCTCGGTGATGGCGTTGCTGAACGCCTCGTGAATTTCTCCCACGCGGTGCTTCAGGATATCCGTGAATCGAACCAGCACCGGAAGGTTGATCCCGCGCAGAATGAGCTCATCGACCAGGCGTTTCAGATCGATCGATTGGGCTTCACGTTTGTTGGGATGGACCGAAACGTTGCCTTCTTCGTTAATCCCGAAGTATCCCTTGCCCCAATTCTTAATGCTGTAGACATCCGCCGAATCCTGGATCGTCCACTGCTTCATACTTTTGATGAGGTCCATATTTTGTTCAAACCCCTGCAACGGTCGGAACCCACGTCTTCTCGCCCGAACGACTGGCGCATCGAAAAGAATCTTCTGAGAGAAACTTCAAGCGTAAGACCCCATCATACGCGATTGTTTTTAAGAAAACAGCGGAATTATCCGACACCCGATGACCAATCTTGCCGAACGCGGAGATTCTCTCCCGCCCCCCTTCTTTCCGGACCGCGTCCGCCACCCGATCACCCCCTAACACCGGCGCCAGCGTTAAACCCCCACGGGTCGCAGGCCGATAGCGCTCAGGGAGGCCAGCAGGTGAGCCATGCCACAACATCCGATTAAAGAACTGCTCTCCGTCGAATACGTCTCGGGCGTCTGCGTCGTCACCGTCCAGACCCGCGAATTGGACTCACGCACCTCCGAAGAACTGCAAACCCAATTGCTCGCCCTCCTCAACGAAGGCAAAAGCACCCGCTTCGTCCTCGATTTCGATACCGTCCGCTACATGGAATCCGCATGTTTCGGAGCCCTGGTCACCTTCCTCAAATGGCTCGAACGCTTTGATGGAAAAGTCGTGCTGGCCAACGTCTCCGAAAACATACGTTTCCTCTTCAACGTGACGCGTCTGGACAAAGTCTTTCCGCTCTGCCTCGATGTCCCTACGGCACTGACCTCCCTAGAATGACCGGCCATGGGTCGCAGCGGCGGTGATTGCAAATCCCACCATTTTGGTTGCAGCGCCAGTCTCGAGTAAGATTCCCTCGTACACCCTTACGAGGAGAATCTTGATGAAACGCTTCGCCGCCCTCCTTTCCCTCTGTGCCCTCTGCCTCCCCGCCCTCGGCCAAACCACCGCACCGACGACTACCACCACCACATCCCCCTCAACCACCACCGCCACCGCCCCAGCCCCCGCCAAAAAAGCCCACGTGGCGTTCCTCAAGCTCACCGATGAGCTCCGCGAACGCCCGGAGTCCTTCAACTTCTCCGTATTCAACGCCAACAGCCCCGCCAAATCCCCCGCCATGTCCAGCCTCATCGTCACTCTCAACAAAGCCGCCAAAGACGATACCCTCGCCGGCCTCGTCTTCGACGTCTCCGGCTTCTCACTCTCCCTCAATCAAGCCCACGAGCTCGGCCAGCAACTCCTCACCCTGCGCAAAGCCCACAAGACCGTCGCCATCTACGCGTCCGATTTCACCACCGCCACCTACCTCCTCGCCTCCCACGCCGATCGCGTCATCATGCCCGAGAACGGCAACCTGCTCATGCCCGGCGTCTCGCTCAACATGCTCTTCTTCAAAGGCACCCTCGAAAAACTGGGCATGGATGCCGACTTCATCCAGGTCGGCAAGTACAAAGGCGCTGAAGAACCCTTCATGCGGAAGACCGCCAGCCCCGAATACCGTGCCCAGATCGAAGGACTCGTCGACGGCCTCTATGGCCAAATCGTCAAAACCATCGACGAAAACCGCCCCAACATGGATGAAGACACCGTCAAAAAAGCCATCGATGAAGGCTGGCTCACCGGCAAACGCGCCAAAGAACTCGGCCTCGTCGACTGGACCCTCACCCGCGACAAACTCGAAGCCTGGATCGATACCCAGTTCCCCGGCGGCGCTCTCCTCGTCGAAGACTACGGCCAGCCAAAAAAGAAAAACATCGACCTCGACAGCCCCTTCGGCTTCCTCTCCATGCTCAGCACCCCCAAAACCACCAGTCGCACCCGCGAACCCGCCGTCGCTGTGATCTACGCCACCGGCCAGATCATGCCTGACTACCCCGGCGCCGTAGGAAACACCAATGTCGTCACCCCCGCCACCATCCGCACCGCCGTGGACAAGGCCCTGAAAGACAACCTGGTCAAAGCCATCGTCTTGCGCATCGATTCGCCCGGCGGATCGGCCAGCGCCTCGGATGAAATCTGGACCGTCCTCAAGGACGCCGACAAAAAGAAACCCATCACCGTCTCCATGGGCCGCCTTGCAGCCAGTGGCGGTTATTACATCGCCTGCGCCGGACGCTCCATCACCGCCAACCCCAACACCATCACCGGATCCATCGGCGTCGTCGGCGGCAAAATCATCTTCAAAGGCCTCCTCGACAAGGCCGGCATCAACGTCGAAACCGTATCCCGCGGCAAACATGCCGAAATGCTCAGCATGCTCCGGCCGTTCTCCGATGATGAACGCACCTACCTCACCGCGCAAATGGAAGAAGTCTACGCCACCTTCACCAGCCGCGTCATGGAAGCCCGCGCCGGCAAAGTCCTGAAAATCGATGATGTCGCCCAGGGCCGTCTCTACACCGGCGTCGCCGGCAAAAAAGCGGGCCTCGTCGATACCGTCGGCACGCTGCAGGACACCATCGCCGCGGCCGCCAAAACCGCCGGCATCGAAAAGAATTACCAGATTCTCGTCCTCCCCGAAGCCAAAACCTTCGCCGATATCCTGCGTGAAGGCCTGACGATGGACGCCTCGATGCCCCTCGAAACTCAAGCCGCTCTCAAAGCCATGCCCGCCGAATACCGCGCCGAAGCACTCCGCGTCCTGAACCTCGTGAACGTGCTTCAGAAAGAACGCGTCCTGATGTCCCTCCCCGTCGGCATCGTCGAGGAGAACAAGTAACGCATGACCAGTGCGACGGCAACTGAGCCGATATTGTTCGTGGATCATCTCGTGGCACGCTATGGGGCCATTGAGGCTCTCCATGGTGTCACTCTGCGGGTCATGCCCGGAAAAATCGTCTGCCTCATCGGGGCCAATGGTGCCGGAAAATCGACGCTCCTCCGCACCATCTCCGGCTTGCTACCCGCCGCCTCAGGCGCCATCAACTACACACCCGATCGAACCCTCCAACTGCATCGCACCCCCGCCCACAAAATCGTCGCCGCCGGCGTCAGCCACGTCCCCGAAGGTCGCGGCATCTTCCCCAACATGTCCGTCCGCGAAAACCTCGACCTCGGCGCTTACCTGCAGTCCGACCGAACCAAACTGGAGAGCGACCGCCGACGCGTCTTCGAACTCTTCCCCCGCATCCGCGAACGCCAGAAACAAATGGCCGGCACCCTTTCCGGCGGCGAACAACAAATGCTCGCCATCGGCCGCGCCCTCATGAGCAGCCCCAAACTGCTCCTGCTCGACGAACCCTCCCTCGGCCTCGCCCCCATTCTGGTCGAACAGATTTTCCACGTGATTCGCACCATCAATCAGCAGGGAACCACCGTCCTGCTCGTCGAACAAAACGCCCACATGGCCCTGCAAATCGCCCACTACGCCTACGTCCTCGAAACCGGCAACATCGCCCTCGAAGGCCCCGCCCCCGAAGTCCGCGGCAACGACCAAGTTCGCAAAGCCTACCTCGGCGAAGACTGAACTACTTCGGCTCTTTCAGCGAGTCCGACTTCGGCAAGTCCTTCAAACTCGCCAGCCCGAACACTTCCAGAAAGTACCGCGTCGTGCCGTACAGCATCGGACGTCCCACCTCTTCCGCCCGCCCCACAATCTTCACAAGGTTATGCTCCATCAGCGAACGCAGCACCTCCCCGCACACCACACCCCGAATCGCCTCCACATCCGCACGCGTCAGCGGCTGCTTGTACGCCACGATCGCCAGCGTCTCCAGCGAGGCCGGCGTAAGCCGCCCTTCATCCTTCTTGCGCACCAGACGCTCGATGTATTCCGCGTACTGCGGCAATGTCAGCAACTGGTATCCCCCCGCCCGTTCCTCAATACGATACGCCGCCTGACGCGCCGCGTATCCCGCATTCAATTCCTCAATCACCAATTTCACCGGTTTCGACGAATCCAACCCCACCGTCTCCGCCAGCTTCCCCGCACTCAGCGGCATATCACTCGAAAACAGCAGCGCCTCCACAACCTGCAGCAACGGCATCGATTCCGCCGTCAAATGGCTCTCCGTGCCCCCCGCCTCCGCTTGCGGCTTCACCTCTTGCGCAGGCGGATTCGCCTCCACCGGCTGCGAGGATTCTTCAGACACCGTCGGCTGATTCGGATTTTCACTCATTCCGGCAATCTATCCGGCCAACCCCCAATCGTCCAGCCCACCCGCCACAATCGCCAGGGCAATCGCATTCTCAAGTTTGAAGGATGAGTAGCAGGTAGTTGTGGTCCCAGCCGGCGCGGAGACGTTTGGCGCGGATCGAGATCTTGCGGGTGGTCTCGCGTTGGAGCATGTTCA
>Ga0114951_10005606_pt1 | contig 11487 bp, 11 predicted proteins | sample AM7aDNAmetaG_FD_88677 | JGI IMG/M metagenome (GOLD analysis project Ga0114951, IMG submission 88677) | Freshwater microbial communities from Finland to study Microbial Dark Matter (Phase II) - AM7a DNA metaG | ecosystem: Environmental > Aquatic > Freshwater > Lake | place: Finland: Lake Alinen... | reverse complement strand
GCTGCTCGAATTCCCGCAGCGTCCGCGGCGTGCCGGCCAGAATATTCTCCAGCAGCCCCAGCACCTCCTGAATCTGCCGCCAGACCTGCTCGTGCGTCTGCCCCAGCTCAGGATCATTCTGCTGCGTCGCCGATTGCACCAGCGCCTCCATGCGCGCCTCGACCCCGAGGTCCATCAGCAGCGTCCGCAAGCCGCGCACATATCCCGCCGCATCCGCCGCTGCCTCCGGCGAATCCGCAACCCTCATCCACCCGCGAAGATCCGCTTCGATCTTCGCCCTTGCCCCATTCACCTGGACCAGCAACTCAATTTCATGCGGCCGCGCCGGACGCTGCGATTGCTCATCATCATCCTTCTGATTCGGTGCAATCCATTCCCACCGCTCACTCCACGGCGTCCGCGTGATGGCGTGCGCCAGCAGATAATTCTCGATCTGCGCCGTCTGCTCCTCCGTGATGCCCGCCAGGTTCGTCTTCAGATAGAGCAGCACGTCCTCCCGGTCCCACCGGTTGGCCGCGATCGCCACCGCCGAGCGCAGAAGCTCCACCAGCGGATGATGCGCAATGCTCCGCCGCTGATCGATAAAGTGCGGAATCCGGTGCTCGGTGAAAATCCGCCGAATCGCATCCTGATAAGCTTCCAGGTTCGGCACGATCAGCCCAATGTGGCGATAACGCGTAACGTTCGGTGCCACAGCCGTAATCGCACTCTTAATCCACTGCGCCACAATCCGAACTTCCGTCTCCGGATCGCTGCATTCCCACAGCTCGACCGTCCCCTTCTCATCCCCAACCCCTCCGTGCCCTCCGTGTTCTCCGTGGTTACCTCCGCCATTCGAAACGAAAAGCTCTGCCTCCACGCGCCGCAAATCATCCGCCACAAAGCGCCGCCGCTCGCGCAACGCCGTCGTCCCCTCAATGTTGACCCCCCGCCTACGAAAAACATCAATAATGCGGCGATGCAAAGATTCCGTGCGCGCAAACGGAGGCATCGCCTCCTCCGCCCGCAAATTCAGCAGACTCGGCGAATCCGGATCCGCCAGCAACGTCAGCGTGACACGCCGGGCATGCACGCCCAGTCCCGCCAGCATCCGCAGCTCCAGCCCCGTGAACGACGAAAACCCATCCACCCAGATCTGCGCCGCGCCGATCCCCGGCACCTCCGCAAGCTTCTCCGTGATCACTCGCAAAAGCTGCTGGCGATCCGAAATCTCACGCGTCTCCACGCGCCCATTCCACGCGTCCAGCAGCAACGCCAGATCGTGCAATTTGCCGGCAAGAATCCCATCCCCGCAAACCCGCGCATGCCCTGCGATTTCACGCAGCGTCGCCCCGCTGTGCCCGTGCTGCCGCAACTCGCTCAGCGTGCCATCCAGTTTCTGCAAAAACCCCGGCCGCTGTGCCACCGGCCCAAATAACGCCAGCTGATCGCGGTTCTTGCGAATGAGCTCTTCCAGCAAAATGCGCCGGGCCAGATCGTTCATCGCCGGCGCAACCTGCCATCCAACCTGCCGGGCCAAAATCTTCGCCAGCCGCTCAAACGAAACCACCTGCGCCCGAAACGTGCCAAACCCCCCGCCCCCTCCCGTCGAATCACCCCCCGCCCCCCCCAGCCCCTGCGCCACAAGCAACCGCTCCATAATGAACGTCGCCTGGTCCGGCACGATCCAATACAGCGGCGGCCCCAGCGGCAGCGCCCGCATCGCTGCAGCAATCTCCGTAACGCACCCATGCGTCTTGCCCGTGCCCGCGCGACCAATCACAAACCGCACACCCACTGGCCAAACTCCCGTGGAAACAATTCAATGGGCGCAGTGTATAGACGGAAGAAGTTAGTCGCCAGAAGTTGGTAGGGGGGATGGGGGGGGTGGGTGGGTGGGGGAGTCATAACGCAGGGCGCAAAAAGCCCCCCTGCTGGGAACGACTCCAGACAGGGGTCTCTCTCTCTCCCTCATGCAGCGACGTTTTACCGCCGCCGCACAAGTTTTCTCTCTCGATCCGGGATCTCTCAACCCCGATTACACTCATGGCATTTTCATAACTCCCCGAAGCCGCTCGAACTCATTTGGCGTTCAATTCGAAGTCGGGAGTATGAAACACTTATAGTGATATGATGACACCGATTCGGCTAAAGTCCAGTCCACAAACATGAATAGAGCTTTCGAGCCGGCAATTTGTCCGATAAGATGCAATTGGCATGGGCTGGCAACGCGATTTCAGGTATTTATCCGGGTACTGAGTTATTGATGGGCGGCACCAAGATGGATCAAGCCAACGACACTCTGGGCAACCCCGGATCTCCCCCGCGCATCCTCGCCCTCGAAACCAGCGGACGCATCGGCTCCGTCGCCGTCGCCCAAGGCCCCAACTTGCTCGCCGCTCGCACGTTCTCCCACACCATGCGCCATGCCGCCGATCTCATGCCCACCGTCGCCGAACTCACCGCCGCCGCCGGCTGGCAACCCCGCGATATCGAACAAATCTACCTCTCCATCGGCCCCGGATCTTTCACCGGCCTGCGCGTCGCCGTCGCCGCCGCACGAGCCATGCACCAAGCCATCGGTTGCCGCCTCCTGGCCGTCTCCACGCTGGAAGTCATCGCCCAAAACGCCCCGCCCGCCGCACGCCAGGTCGTCGTCGTGCTCGATGCCAAACGCGGCCAGGTCTTCGGCGCACGTTACCGCCGCGCCGCGGACAATCCAGTCGAACCCGGACCCATGCGCTGCGTCGCCCAGCCCACCCTGATCGATCCCGCCGCGCTCGTGAATCAGGCACTGACCGATGCCGGTACGCGAGAATCGGTTTACATCATGGGTGAAGGGGTGGACTACCATCGCCCGGCGTTGCTTTCTGCAGGTACAGTCATCGAGGTGGATCACGAGGCGTGGCGCGGCCGCGCAGAAATCGTCCACGCCCTCGGATGGCAGCGCCTCACCGCCATCGGCCCCGCAGCCTTCTCCGATCCCCAAACCCTCCTCCCCGTCTACATCCGCCTCCCCGAAGCCGAAGAAGTCTGGCAGAAAAAGCAGGCTCAAGGCTCGAAAACTTAACCTTCTCACAAACGATCATTCCCGCAGGAGATGTACCGTGCCTGCCACAAAGCAACCCCTCGTCACCCCGTCGTTTTTCAACGTCATGCTCCGGGCACTTCGCGCCCGCAACTACCGCCTCTTCTTCGCCGGCCAGCTCATCTCCCTCATCGGCAGTTGGCTCACCACCGTCGCCACCTCCTGGCTCGTCTACCGCCTCACGCATGACACCGTGATGCTCGGCATGGTCGGCTTCGCCGGCCAGATCCCCGCCTTCTTCCTCGCCCCACTCGCCGGCGTCCTCATCGATCGCTGGAACCTTCACCGCGTCCTCGTCGCCACCCAAACCCTCTCGCTCCTGCAATCCGCAGCCCTGGCCGTCTTGACGCTCACCGGCACCATCACCGTCCCGTGGATCTTCATCCTCTTTGTCTTTCAGGGCCTCATCAACGCCTTCGACATGCCCGCCCGCCAGGCCTTCGTCGTCCAGATGGTGAACGATCCCCAGGACCTTCCCAACGCCATCGCCCTCAACTCCTCCATGTTCAACATGGCCCGCCTCCTCGGCCCCGCCGTCGCTGGCGTCCTCATCGCCGCCTTTGGCGAAGGCATCTGCTTCTCCATCGATGCCGCCTCGTACCTCGCCGTCATCGCCGGACTGCTCATGATGCGCCTAACCCCCCGTCGCGCCCGCCACAAGCCCAAGCATGTGCTTTCCGAATTGCGCGACGGCATCCGCTACGCCTTTGGCTTTCCCCCCATCCGCGCCATCCTCCTCCTCCTGGCCCTCGTTTCCCTCGTCGGCGTACCCTATACCGTCCTCCTTCCCGTCTTCGCCAACGACATCCTCTCCGGCGGCCCCAAACTTCTCGGCTTTCTTACCGCCGCCTCGGGCATCGGCGCCCTCACCGGCGCCCTCCTGCTCGCCGCACGCAAATCCGTCCTCGGACTCGGTCGCATCATCCCCCTGGCCACCGCCGGCTTCGGCACCGCCATCATCGGCTTCGCCTATTCCCGCTCCATCCCCCTCTCCATCGCCCTCATGGCCGTCGCGGGCTTCTGCATGGTCACCCAGATGGCCTCCGGAAATACACTCCTGCAAACGATCGTCGATGAAGACAAACGCGGTCGCGTGATGTCGCTCTTCGCCATGTCCTTCGCCGGCATGATGCCCATCGGATCATTGCTCGTCGGCACCCTCGCCCGGCCCGACCGCCTCGGACCCTCCCTCACCGTCGCCCTCTGCGGCGCCAGCACCCTCATCGCCGTTCCCATTTTCGCCCTCTACCTCCCCACCCTCCGCAAACACATCCGCCCCATCTACATCCGCCGCGGCATCCTCCCCCAAATCGCCACCGGCCTGCAATCCGCCACCTCGACGCTGGAAACGCGCGAAAGTTAATCACACTTGTCGTGCTCTATGCTTCATACCGCCCGAAGTGCTGAATGGCCGCCATCACCAAACGCAAACTCGTCAGCCGCGACCCATTGTTGATCGACCCCGCCGTCGCAAATTTCAGCCCGCGCTTCTCCCCCGCCTGCTCAAAATCTCGCAGAAATTCCAGCACGATCCGCTCATGCTCATTACGGCTGAACGTAAACGGCGCCAACTGCCCCTCGATCACCGCCCGCGGCAGATGCTTCCTAATTTCACTCACCGTCACCGTCGGCCCAAAATTCGTCCCCGTCATCTCCAATCGCGACAACAGCGGCAGCAGATGACCCATCGCCGAATCGGAATGCTGGAAACGCGTGTTCCCCGGGTCGGGCGCATAGCGATCAAAAATCGCCCGCAGAATCGGAAAACCGAAAAATTCGTACATCTCCGGATTGAACAGACAACTGTTATCATCAAAGAACCAGAAGCCCCGCCCGTTGCCGTCCTTCGAATTCTCGACCGTCCAGCCGCGCTCCGCATCCAGCACCTGTCCGATCCCCAGCATCGCCCGGCAAATGGTGTCGCGGAAACGCTCTGCCAGCGCGCGATTATCCAGGCACAGCATCAACGTGTTCTCCGCCCCGAAGATCGAGCAGGCAAACGTGCACGGCCCCCGCTGACTGCGATATAGCGGCGACTTCACTCCCAACGCCGTCAGTCGCGCCTTCTCCGCGTCCCAGTTCTCCGGCAGCAGAAAACTTCTCAGATTGCCCAGCCGCACCTCGACCCGGTCGAGCAGCGCCTCCAGCTCACCCTCATCGTGCGCCGACTCCTGCAGCCACCACGACCAGTCATTCCACACGCTCTTCGCCTCAAAGACATCCGCCAGGGTCTTCACCCACGGATAATGCCGCGTGGGATCGTGCGGCGTTTCGGAAAGCAGCCGCTTGCCGACAATCTTCTCCGCCTTGTCGTTGTAAGCCTTATTGAGTTCCAGCCGCCAGACGTGGTCGTGGTCATAACGCCAGTAATCCTCTGCGATGCCCAGTTCATCGTAAACGCATTCACCCGACATAAAGATGCCCAGCGCCGCCTGCGGAATATTCTTCCCCAGCGGATTCCTCCCCGCGACCGCCTCGTCCGCCCAGAATTTTTCAACGTCCACCGGCGCCAGCCCATCGCGCTTATCCATCTCGCCCACCAGCCACCGCGCCTTGTCCACATGGTCCTTCGGCGAATTCAAATCCGGAGTGTTAGCCATCCGCAGCTCCTGAAGCAGAATCGAAACCACAACAGCATACACGGACCGGCAGAAAATTCGATTGCCGCATACCGTTCGTCTCACTGATGAATCGTCCCCATGAAGCTTCAGTGCTAGACTATCACCAGTTTGAGGAGCTTCTCATGCCGCTTCGCACCGTTCTAATCTTTCTCGCCTCCCTCTTCCTAAGCGTCTCCGCCTCCGCCGCAGAACCACCGGCCCGCAAAACCACCGTAGACATCCAACCCGGATCCGATGCCTTTCTGATCAACAACCTCCCCACGCTCAAAAGCCAATCCTACGACGGCCATTCCCTCGAAGGCCTCCTGCCCAATTCCCGCATGGTCCAGGCCATTTTCGATGATGCCAACCCCCAGACCCGCAAGATGTGGTCCTATCCCGACGGCAAACCCTTCGATGCCGACCGCAACACCGACGAATTCATCGCCGCACTCCCCACCTATCGCGACCACGGCCTGCTCGCCGTCACCCTCAACCTCCAGGGCGGCAGCCCGCAAGGCTATTCCAAGGATCAACCCTGGATCAACTCCGCCTTCGAGCCCGATGGCACGCTCAAGCCCGCCTACACCGCCCGCCTCGAAAAAATCCTCGACAAAACCGACGAACTCGGCATGGTCGTCATCCTCGGCTACTTCTATTTCGGACAGGAACCGCGCCTCAAAAGCGAAACCGCCGTCATCGCCGCCACAAAAAACGCCACGGAATGGCTCATCGCCAAGCGCTACACAAACGTGCTCATCGAAATCGCCAACGAATGCGACAGCAAGTACGCCCACGACATCCTCAAACCCAAGCGCACCCCCGAACTCAGCGCCCTCATCAAAGAACTCTCCCAAGGCAAAGTGAAAAACGCCGCCCAGCGCCTCCTCGTCTCCACCTCCCTCACCGGCGGCAAATTGCCGTCCGCCGATCTCCTCGCCGCCTGCGATTTCGTACTCCTCCACGGCAACAGCGTCGGCGATCCCAAACGCATCGGCGCCATGGTCGACGCCGTCCGCAAACTCCCCACCTACAAGTCGCACCCCATCGTCTTCAACGAAGACGATCATTTCGACTTCGACCAGCCGCAAAACAACTTCCTCGCCGCCACCGCCGCCCACGCCTCGTGGGGCTATTTCGATTTCCGCATGAAAAACGAAAAATTCGAAGACGGCTTCCAGAGCGTCCCCACCGACTGGTCCATCAACTCCCCCCGAAAAAAAGCCTTCTTCTCGCTCCTGCAAAAAATGACCGCCCCCGCCAAATAACGGCAACGATTCAGTTCGACTTTCCAAGCCCAGGGATTGCAATCCCTGTGGCCCGCGCACTCAATGCCCTATGCAATCTGAAATGACCGCTACACCCCCGCTATCCTCGCCACCGATTCACCCGCTACCTGGTCAAACGTCTGGAATCCCTGGACCACAGGGTTACACTACAACCCATCAATCAAGCCGCGTAGTGATACATTCAGAGTAGGGAGGAACAGGATGCTTGAACGATTCACCACCTGCGCAAAAAGGGCCATGGCGCTAGCCAACGAAGAGGCGCAGCGACTCAACCACGAATTCATCGGAACCGAACACATCCTTCTGGGCATAACCCTGGAGGGTTCCGGCACCGGTGCGAAGGTCCTTAAGGGCTTGCAGATTGACTTCGGGAACCTGCAGATGGAAGTTGAACGGCGAAGTGCGAACGGGCCGGACGAAGTCGCCCCGGGCAAGTTGCCGGCAACGCCGCGCGCCAAAAAGGTGATCGAATTTGCGGTGGAGGAGTGCCATGCCGCCGGGCGCGATTGTGTGGGCACCGAACACCTGCTGCTGGCACTTATGCGGACCAAGGACGGCATCGCGGCGCAGGTGCTTACAGATATGACTGTGTCCGCCGAAGCCCTGCGAAGAGAAACGCTCAAACTCACCGCGTCCGGCGAACGAGAAATCTGAGTGCAAAAAGCACAAGGCCCGGGAAACATCCCGGGCCTTGCTTGCGTCTGCTTGGCGTTCGCAAAACTTACTTCTTCTGCGTGGTCGGCGCCTTCACTTCGATCTTGGTCACCTTGTTGTCCGCGTCAACGGTCACCGCAACCTTCGCGCCGACCTTCAGATCGTCCTTACCCTTGAGTTCGCCGGCATAGGTGGTGGTATCCGTCAGCGTCACGGTCAGCGGCGCCGGCTGGGTTCCGTCATGGGCCTTGCCGAGCTTGATGGTCAGCGTATTGCCGTCGATCTTGGCAATGGAGCCGTGAATGGGCTTCGGCCCGTCACTGGTCTTGTCCTTGGCCTGGGCAACATTAAACCCAATCGCCAAAGCCAGCAACGCTACGAGCAGGGGCATCGTTTTCATATCAGGATCTCCTTCACGCCGGGGCGTGGATGACAAGGTTAGCCATCAGCCGCGAACACCGCGGCCGATGGCAAAGCATTAATATAATGTACAACGCAGTTAATTTGCATCTATTTCACACATTTAACTTGGTTAACGAAAGGTTTTTCCACAGGACGAATCCCCCTCCCGCCAGCACGCTATAATGCCGAAGGTCACAGCCTCTGTGGCCAGTCGTGCGGGAACAAACTCATTTCCTATATCTCAAGAGGGAGGACGATCATGGCGGTACAAGTCAAAACGGTGGAAGTATGGTCGGGGATGATGCCGGATCAGGCCGGTGCGTTGGATTCCATCCTCACCGCGCTGGCCGCAGCCGGTGCGAACCTGGAATGCGTCGTCGCCCGCCGCCAGCCCGATCAGGTCGGCATGGGCCATGTCTACCTGACGCCGGTCAAGGGCAAAAAGGCCGTGGCTGCAGCGCAGTCCGCGGGCCTCAAACCCGCCAACACCGTCACGCTCCGCGTCGAAAGCGCCAACAAACCCGGTAGCGGCCACAAGATCATGGCCGCCGTCGCCGCCGCCAACATCAACGTCCGCGGCGTCTCCATGATCGCCCTCGGCACCAAGTCGGTAGCCTACATCGGCCTGGACTCCGCCGCCGATGCCGCACTGGCCACCAAAGCCATCAAGGCCGCAGCCAAGAAGTAATCGCCCACCGCCTGCGCCCCCGTCTCGCCCATTCGTGTCGCTCATTCAATGGAAGTTGAATGCCAGCGCCGCAGGGAATGTGCCGCGCGCTCTCCACGCCGCGCTCTCGCCTCATTTTCACCATTCACTACTCTCAATTCACTATTCCTCCCCCTCTCACACACTCGTTAAGCCGCGAGCCGAAAGGCGATCCGGCTGCCATGGTCTTGGCACAATCTCGGTGCCAAGACCATACCGACGGAATCCGGATCAACGGCCTCATCGGGGCCGCGGATTTTAGCCACGGGTGGAGCGGCGCAGTCGCCGCGGAACCCGTGGATAATGTTATCTATATTTCGCTCGCCCCGGCAGGGGCGAAGGAAATCATCCCCTCCAGCCCTACCATCCCCTATGCACCAGACGCACGGATCCAATCTCACCCGCTTCTCCTTTCTGCGTGACAGTCCCAGCGTGGGTCGGTATTCTGTTTCCTCATGAGCAAAGCACGCCCTTCTTCGTTGGTGGACACCCGCGTCATTTACTGCGGCGACAACCTGGAGCAACTCGCCAAACTCCCGCCCGAGTGCGTAGACCTGATCTACATCGATCCCCCCTTCAACTCCAACCGCAACTACGAAGTCTTCTGGGGCGAGACCAAGGAGAAGCGCGCGTTTGAAGACCGCCACGAATCCACCCTTTGACGATCGGAGAAACCCGATGGCCGTTCCCAAATATCAAGACTTCATGCTTCCACTCCTCCAACTCGCGGGCGATAGAAGGGAGCACAGCGTCTCGGAGGCAATGGTCGCGCTAGCAAAACAAATGAAAATTAGTGAGGAGGACCGGAACACGCTCCTGACGAGTGGACAGACACGATTCTATAACCGCGTGATGTGGGCAGAGACATACTTGAGCCAGAGTTCACTTATCGTGAAGACCGGTCGCGCGCGTTTCAAGATCTCCCCCCGCGGTGCAGAAGTCTTGAAGAAGAATCCAATTCGTATCGACAATAAGTTCCTCGAGCAGTTCCCGGAGTACCAAGCCTTCAAGGCAAGAAAGAAGGCAAAGCAAGCAACTACTTCGGCTACTGATGACGGTGGCCCCAATGCGGATGATCAGGGGATCACGCCCGACGAGCAACTGGACGTTGCTTACAAGGAATTGCGGGAGACGCTGGCCGACGAACTGTTGCAGCGCGTGCGTTCGGGCACTCCCAAATTTTTTGAGCACTTGGTTGTCGATCTACTCGTGGCGATGGGATACGGCGGTTCGCGGATGGACGCGGCGCAAGTAGTGGGGAAAAGTGGCGACGGCGGCATTGATGGTGTCATCAAGGAGGACCGCTTGGGCCTGGACATGGTTTATGTGCAGGCAAAACGGTACGACAGTGACATCGGTCCCGGCGCGATCCGCGAGTTTGTCGGTTCGCTCGGCGAGTACAAGGCCAACAAGGGCGTGTTCATTACCTGCGGCGGGTTCACTCTAGGGGCTAGGGAAGCCGCGTCAAGAGCCCACACGCGCATCGTGCTGATCGACGGCGAACAACTGGCCGACTACATGATCGACCATGGTGTGGGGGTCACCGATTACAGGGCTTATGTTGTGAAGAGGCTCGACAGCGACTATTTCGAGGGCGTCTGACCTCCGACGCCCAGCGCGAGTGCGCCGCGTTCTACAAACGCGAGAAGCGCATCATCAAGCTCATCACCGTGCAGGAGATTCTCGACGAGCAGTTTGCCCAGAAGATGTAGACGAAAAGGGGATGTCGTCAAACAACCACGGAGATCAACGAATGGCATTTTCTCCAGAGGAATATCGTCAGGCTGTGGACGACTACGAAAAGGGGTGGCAGGCAACCGATACCGCGCTCTACGATCTTTGCCGGCGTTACCCGAACCACACAGATAGAGGCGGCGTCAACGCCAAGCTATGGATCATCGGTCGCACGTACGCCACGGGGATCGAGCGGAAGATCCGCACCAATAATCAACAAGGCGGCAGCATGTCAAAGCTCGCGGAGTGTCTCTCAAAGCACGCGATCCGATTGGATGCGCTGTTCAGCCGCCTTCGCGATGTTCAGGAACCGCTCGATATCTCCAAGCTCCGGACGATCATCGACATACATGGACAGTTCATTGCGCTCATTCAACCGGAGTTGCGGCACACGCACCACTCACCGCGATCCTTTGCATCCAAATATATGCACTTCCACTGCCGGGCTGTGCCAATCATCGACACGTTCGCTGATTGGGCCCTGCGGAAGGCGGCGCGCTGGCAGAAATCGTTTTGGCTTTTTAATCCGGCTACTGGCGGCGATGAGTATTACGCCACCTACGTCTTTCGCTTCTGGCACCTTTACCAGGAAGCGATCGCGGTTGGCGTAAAGCCCAAAGTGAAGCATCTCGACTACTTCCTGCTGTGTGCCGCCGCATCAAGCCAAACACATAACAACGGACTCTCCCCGCCGAAGTGAGAGGTGAAAGAAAACCCATCCGGTCCCATGGGTCTTCTTCCCCCCTCACGCTCCCCCTCATCATTCCTTTCCCCACTTCGCCACATGCCGTACCCCGCCACCACGCTCAAGCGTGAACTCCACGCGTGAACTCCGAATCTTGCCGTTCGTCCCGCCATCTCCGTGTTCTCGGTGGGCTCTGTGGTTGAAAGACGGGAGAGTCCTTAGTGCTGATCCGGATCCCACTTAAATCTCGCGCGCGGTACGGCGCATGTTAGGTTGCGCACTTTCACGGAAGCGGCGATGCTTAAGCCTCTGCAAGGAGGCGTCTATGAAAGTGGATTGGAAAGACCCGG
>Ga0114951_10005605_pt1 | contig 11489 bp, 12 predicted proteins | sample AM7aDNAmetaG_FD_88677 | JGI IMG/M metagenome (GOLD analysis project Ga0114951, IMG submission 88677) | Freshwater microbial communities from Finland to study Microbial Dark Matter (Phase II) - AM7a DNA metaG | ecosystem: Environmental > Aquatic > Freshwater > Lake | place: Finland: Lake Alinen... | reverse complement strand
GACATTGAAAGGCTGAAAGTCTTTTGACACAACGATGAGGTCAATGTCGCTATCCAAGCGCTGCCGGCCTTCGGCATACGATCCGAAAAGTATCGGACAAAAGGGGGCAGCGCCCTTTACTGAAGCCTTGCGCAATATACAGCTGTTTCCTCAAGGCCATGCTCGCATACAGCCATCCCTTCTACTGGACACCGTTTGCCATGATCGGCGATTGGAGGTGAATCGATTTTGGATTTCGGAATGCAGATTTTGGATTTGCGGAAGCATCCGCCGCGGCGGAGCGAATTGTATTTTTAAATCATCAAAGGTTTTGCCCGACGTTAAAGACCGAGTGATTTTTTAACGTCTTTAAGCGGCGTGAGTTTTTTGCTTGCGGCTTCGGCGCTTACGGCTTCTGCGTAGTCTGCGCGATCCAGCGCAAGTTCACGAAGTTTCTGATACTCATTATAATCGAGGATAACAGCAACGGGTTTTTTGCCCTCCCTGATGACCTGTGTTTTAATCATTGTATACATCCTTTCTATGCTTGATGATGGAAACGGTCAAGGTGCCCCCCTCATGTTTAAAAATAATCCGATAATCGCCCACCCTGAGCCGCAGCCTGTCGCCAAAATTCCCCTTTAAGGTTTTTATATTATGGTTGCCATGTGGATTCTCAGCGTATGCTTCTATCTTATTAAGGATTTTTTGCGCCTCCAGTTTGCTGCCTTTTGCAATAGCCTGTAGCTGCTTCAAGGCTTTATCTGTCAGGATTACTTCCATTTTGGTACTTTCGATATGGTATTGTATATCCCGTCTATAATTGACCAGCACAAGACTCTAGGTGAAGGCAAATCAAACAAGGAAAGGTGCTATGAAAATGAATGCTATCATAGCCTTTCAATATGTCAACAATAGAGACCGGGCGACATACGGAAAAGCTGAAATAATAACTTCTCAAAATCCCATGAAAAATAGGGAGAAAAATCGGGGCCATCCCCTTCTACCGGGCCGGGCCAGTTGCTCTGAGGCCGGTCACGCAACGACAACCCGGTTGTGCAAACTTCCGATACCGCTTATCCTGACTTCAACCTCATCGCCCGGCTGCATGGGCCCGATGCCCGAGGGCGTGCCCGTGGCGATCACATCTCCGGGCATGAGCGTCATCACCTGCGAAATAAAGGATACCAGCCGGTACACCGGAAAGATGAAATCCGCGGTTGACGTCTTCTGCCGCAGCTGCCCATTGAGCAGGGTTTCTATGATTGATGCCGAAGGGTCAAGCTCTGTTTCAATGCAGGGGCCGATGGGGCAGAAGGTGTCAAATCCTTTTGCACGGGTGAACTGCCCGTCTTTCTTCTGCAAATCCCGGGCGGTTACATCGTTTAAACAGGTATAGCCGAAAATATAGTCCGGCGCATCCTGCTCGGAAACATTTATGCAGAGTTTCCCGATCACCACGCCAAGCTCGCCTTCATAATCAACCCGCTGCGACATCTTTGGATAAATGATGGCAGCTCCGGGGCCGATGACTGCCGTTGATGGTTTTAGAAACAGCAGGGGCTCATCGGGGATGTCCATTTTCATTTCCTGCGCATGGCCGCGGTAATTGAGCCCCACGGCAACAATCTTGGCCGGCATGCAGGGCGGCAGCAGCGCGACCTCGCCAAGCCCGAAGCATTCTTTCCCAATGGTGTAATCAGAAAAAATATCCCCTGTTATTTTTTGCACCTCCGTGCCGGTGAGAAGGCCCTGGCACAGCTGTCCGTCTTTTTCAAACCGGATGAATTTCATGCCCTGTTCCTCATGTACGTGCAATCATATGCACAGCTGTTGCTTTAAATGATACAGAAACCGGCAAGCCTTTCTGAAGGTCCAGGGCCTCCAGCGACTGGCAGGTGATATGCGTGGAAAGAAAAAATCCGCAGTCGAGATTCAACTTGAAAAAATGGCCCATGGGAACAAGCCGCGTAATAATGCCAGTGAAATGGTTGCGGGCGCTGGTGCCGTCATGGTGGGCGGGCAGGGCCAAAGTCACATTTTCAGGCCGTATGCACAGGATGACCGACTGCCCGATGGCCGCATTCCCAACGCATTCGATAAGCTTATCTGCAACACTTACGCTTACCGTGCCCTGACGGGCCTGAACAACCCGGCCTTTTAGAACGGTGCCCATGCCGACAAAGGAGGCCACGAATTCATCAGCCGGGAAATTTATCACATCGGCCGGAGGCCCCATCTGTATCAGGCGGCCCTGCTGCATTACGGCCATGGTATCGGCAAGCCTGAGCGCTTCTGCCTGATCATGGGATGACATGACAACAGCAATTTTTGTTTCCCGGAATATAGTGTCAAGATCGTCGATGAGGGCTTCGCGCGTGGGTGGATCGAGGGCTGAAAACGGCTCGTCGAGAAACAAAATTTCCGGCCGGGTGGCAAAGGCCCGGGCAAGGCTTGTGCGCTGGGCTTCGCCGCCCGAAAGTTTGCGCGCTGCGCGCTGCCCCAGATGCTTGATACTGAAGCGCTCGAGGTTCTGCTCCACCCGCTGCCGGATCTCACGGCCCGGCAGGCCCCTGATTTTAAGCCCCGAGGCCACATTGTCATACACGGTCGTGTCAAACAGCAGGGGCTCCTGAAAAACGGTTGCCGTGCTTCTGCGAAAATCGAGCACCGAGGACTGGTCAACAACCTTTGAGCCCTTGAAGAATAGCTCGCCTGCGTGCCGCTCAAGCAGGCTGCAGAGCGTTAAAAGGAGCGTAGATTTGCCCGAGCCATTGGGCCCCACAAGGCACACAATTTCTCCCTGCCGCAGGCTAAAATGCGGCACCTCAAGCACCCGGACCCCGCCGCGTCTGACATCGATATTTTTAACTTCAAGAAGTGTCTGCTCGGTGTTCATCTTGGCCTGTCATGCTGCTGGATATGGGTAAGGATATAATTGACGGCAAAGGTCAGGATAAGCAATATTATACCAAGGGCAATGGCAATATCGAAATTGCCCTTGCTGGTTTCCATGACCGTGGCAGTGGTGAGAACGCGGGTATAGCCCTTGATATTGCCGCCCACCATGATCGATGCGCCCACTTCGGAGATGACGCCCCCGAAACCAGCCATAACAGCTGCAAGCAGAGGCAATCGCGCCTCCCGGATAAGCAGCAGGACCATCTGAAACCGTGTTGCGCCAAGGGCCAGTATTTGCAGCCGCAGATTGCGGGGCAGGTTCTGAATGGCCGCAACCGTGATGCCCGCCACAATGGGCGTGGCGATGACGGCCTGCGCCAGTATGATGGCTCCGGGCGTGTAGAGCATCCCGAGAAAACCCAGGGGCCCGTTGCGCCACAGGAAAATCGTCACAAACAGGCCCACCACAACAGGCGGCAGGCCCATGCCCGTGTTAATGATGCTCACCACCAGATTTTTGCCCCGAAAGTCTGCCAGGGCAAGACAGATGCCGGCGCTCATGCCGATAAACAAGCTCACCAGCGTTGCCGCTCCCGACACTTGCAGCGACAGAAGCGTTATGCGCCACGTCTCCGGGTCCAGCGTGCACAGCAGCACGATTGCCTGCCAGAGGCCTTCAAGAATTAAGTCCATAATTTTGTCGTCATGGTTTTAAACCGATGAACAATATCGGGCAATGATAAACAACCCGTAGGGGCACCCCACCTGTGGTTGCCTAAATGAAAATGTATAAAGCCCCCGCCTGGAGGCGAGGGCTTTAGTTTTAATTATTTCCAGGAATAAATCAACTTCATTTACCCAGGCTCTCCACGCTTTTACCTGCATCGGGCGTAAACAGGGCAGCACCGAACTTCTCAACGCCGAAGGCGCCGATGAGCTTCTGCGTAGAGGCCGAGACCATGAAGTCTGTAAAAGCTTTTGCGCCGGCAGCATTCACCTTCGGCCATTTCTGGGGGCTTACTTCTATAACGTGGTAGATGTTCAGCAGGCTCTTGTCGCCCTGGCAGAGCACGTCAAGGCCCAAATTTTTTTTCAGCGACAGATAGGTGCCGCGATCGGCAAGCGTGTAGCCTTTCTTCTCGGCTGCGACGCTCAGAGTCTGGCCCATCCCCAGGCCCGTCTGCTGATACCACGGCTGGTTCTCGGGATCGATGGCGGCGGTCTCCCAGATTTTTTTCTCCTTTGAGTGCGTGCCCGACTTATCCCCCCGCGACAGGAACAGAGCCTTCTTACCGGCTATTTTTTTGAAAGCCTCGGGAGCACTTTTTGCGGCCTTGATGCCTGCGGGGTCTGTTGCCGGTCCAACAATAATGAAATCATTGTGCATAATAAGCAGCCGCCGGCCGCCATTGCCCTCGTCTATGAATTTCTTTTCATCAGCGGGAGAGTGCACCAGCAGCACGTCGGCCTCGCCCTTGGCGCCCATGGCAATTGCCTGCCCGGATCCGACAGCAATGGTCTTTACAAAATAGCCGCTCTGTTTCTCAAAAACCGGCAGCAGTGCGTCCAGAAGCCCTGAGTCCTGCGTACTGGTTGTGGTGGCAAGAATGATGTTTTTTTGCTGGGCCTCAGGCCCTGCAGCGGCTGCGCCGGTGGCCAGCGCGCACAGCAGTGCGGCGGCTGCAATCAGATAGCGTGTTGTTTTCATGTTTCTCTCCTTTCGGTTAAATTGTTTTCATTCGTCTTGTATCTCATCTGCAGCCACGGGTCAATATGTTCAGCAACCTTCGTGTCAGTGCCTGCGGCTCAGTTATCCGACCCGCGCAGAAGCGTAAAGTTAATGGTTGCATTGTCGCCGTCTCCCGGCTTTATCTGCACGCTTTTGTGGGTATGGCCACTGGCGGATGCCGTGAGGGTATAGTTAAATTCTCTCCCTTCAGGCCCGGCTACGACGCCCGGCAGCATAAAGAAGCCCTTTTCATCCGTCAAGGTCAAGTAGCCGCCCTTGTCGGTCGACACCAGCGCCCTGGCAAGGGGCTTCTGCGTGGACATGTCGTTAACCCTGCCTTTAATAGTGCTGCTTCTCATATTGCCGAAGATAACGATTTTTTTGTCCCGCAGGAAACGCCACCCCGCATCGGTCTGGTTGTTGCGCCAGTCAAATTCAGTCGTACCCTCGGGCAGGGGATCGATGCGGATAGCAGCAATGCCGCGGGCAGAAAAGCCTGCATTGTGGTCCGTGGATTGTTCATTGGCGTCATAGGGCCATGGCTCGGCGCCCGGGTTGGATTCGGTCGCTTTGCGGTCGGGATAGCCCGGTTTCAACTGCGGAGGCACGACGCGGAATGGCCCTTCCCCGACCAGCCTGTTATGCGCATCCTGAATGGCTGTATCAAGATAGGCGCCATTGGCCTTATAGGCAAGCAGCAGGCGCAGGCCATTATCGACGGTGATCAGCTGACCGTTTTTGCGTCCCGTACATCCAGGGGCGCTGTAGTCGACCCAGCCGCCATTGGCCTTGTCCGCAACCGGGTCATAGAAGTACTGCGCCTGGGGATATGCGCCTTCGATAAAACAATGGGCGTCTTTGCTGGCACGATCAAAAGAGTAGCAGAAGCCGTCGGGCGCCATGACGGTTATGCCGGTTGCCTCGGAGCGCATGCCCGCTGCCGCGAGCAAATCCTGCATTATAAAGCCGGTATAGGTCACATAGTAATCAAAGCCCGTTTCGCCGCCGCGACTGTTGTTCATGAGCATGAACTGCTCATGGGGCGTGAGTATCGATTGGAGTTCGCCCAGGGAGAGCACGATATGGGGCGCCTGCATTTTTGCCGGCGTATCAAGCTTGTCGCCGGGATAGCGCACGGCTTTAATCTCCGCTCTGTTGCTGTAGGTGTCGTTATCCGAATCTTTTTTTTCTATTGCGGCAAAGGCTTTCACGCTGCGGCCCGCGGCGCGATAGTCCACGCCATACGGGTTGAGTGTTTTGTTAATATCTCCTTTGCCATCATAGCCATAGGCGCCATGGCAGCACTGGCATACGCTTTCGGTAACCACATTGCCTGATTTGGCCTTATAGGTATTTCCCTTATGGCACAGGGCGCAGTCGTCAAGCTTCGTTCCCGCCTTATCGGGGTAAGCCTGCTGAAATTTCGGGGCATCCTTTTCGCCCATATGATGATAGGCTCCCCAGGCCACCGTGTTCAATCCTAACATGGCGGCTATGATAAATATTTTTGCGCTTTTCCCCACTCTTCTGCTCCTTTTTGCTGGTTGCGATTTTAGAATTCAAGTTGAAAGCGCACCATCCCGGCATGCAGGCATCGATGAGTTGCGGTGCCGGGGAACCTATTGAGCGTTCTGCAGTTCATTATTCACCAGAGAAATCCGGATGGATACACATATCTGACCTGTTGAGTACTTGCAGTAAAATTATACCGTAAACCAGAAAAAATAAGCACGATTTTTAAGATTTTTTTTAACCAATTATTTCTAAAAACGACTTATACTTACCCTAAATAACTCTTTTGCCTTGACGATATCCAAAAAAAAGGCTTATTCTGACATGGGAACGCATCTAAGCTCCTTCATGAACAAAAACTCCCGGGAACTTATTTTGCCGTATAGACGGCTGTATTTTTTTGAAAGGGCGCAGATGAAACAAAAAAACAAAAGATGGATTTTTTTGCTTTTCATAATTCTAGTATGCAGCGCTTTTACCTGCGGGCCGGGGCATGCGCAAATTGCCACAGATCATATTTTTTTGCTGACGCCCAACCATGATACGGCGACAAAGGACTATATCAGCTACTCCCCCGCCGGCTCGCTAAAGGAGATGACGTATTTTTTTGTGCTGTTCACCGGCTATCAAACTGCAATCGAAAGTTTCACCGTTAAGCTCAGCTCCTCCCCCCTGCTTAAGGCATACACGGGCTCGGTGACCTACAGCCTTATCGCCGCTGGCTACCCCGCTATGTATTGCGTAAAAACGGAAACCGCCACAAATGCGACGGTTGCCTCCAACTATATCAAGGCCGCATTCCCGGTAAATGCCCAGTTCGGCTTTGCCATTATCGGCGCCGCCGTGCTGGCTCGCCATGATGTCGACCCCGAGGTGAAGATGTCGATCAGATTTGAAATTCAGTAACCGGAATTTCGGCGCGTTCATGAAAATTTATTCCAAAACGCTGGCATGGATTGCAGCCGCAACACTTGCCTGCTGCTCGAACAGCGCGGCCGCAGGCCAAGCGCCTCAGCCCCGCGATAATGCAACAGGGCAGGTTTTTACGCTGGGAGAAGTGGTTGTTCAGGGCCAGGCCGATACCATCAGCAAAGTCACCACCGTGGATACGGTACAAAAAGAAACCATGGATTTGACGTCCTCAACCAATGTGGCCGATGCGCTTAAAACCGTACCCGGCGTAATCCTCACCGTGGGTTCGAAAAACGAAAAGACTTTTACCATCAGAGGCTTTACGCAGCGCTATATCCCGGTTTTTTATGACGGCATTCCCATTTCTATTCCCTATGACGGCTATGTTGATCTCGGCAAACTGCCTACCGGCGCCGTTTCAGAAATAACGGTCAGCAAGGGAATAAGCTCATCGCTCTATGGCCCCAACACCATGGGCGGCGTGGTTAATATCATCTCGCGCAAGCCGGAAAAGCCATTTGAGGCTGATTTTGATACAGGTTGGAGCCAGGGCAGCCGCTGGGATTCCAATATCAACCTCGGCTCACGCCTGGGGAAATTTTACTGTATGGCAAACTACGGCTACACCGATCAGGACGCGTATGTGCTGTCGGAACATCACCGCAACGGCCTGAACCAAAGCGGCCACCGGCGTGAAAATTCGGATATCGAGAATCAGAACAGCGGCTCTTTCAAAATAGGCTTTCTTCCGGCAGACGGCCATGAATATGCCCTGGGGTTCACCCGCGTGAAAAGTGAGTGGGGCCTGCCGCCCGAGGAGGGCACTATTGCTCCCAAATACTGGCGGTTCACCGAATGGGAAAAAAGTACTTATTATTTCATCGGCGATACGAAGCTTGCCGATACGCTGCAGCTCAAGACCCGTATCTACCGCGATGAGTATTACAACGAGCTTGATTCATACGACAATGAACTGTACCAGACGCAATACGCCGGCTACTCCTTTCACAGCACCTATGACGATCACAGCACCGGCGGCTCTGCCGTTCTCGCATCCACCTACCTAAAAAACAATACGTTCAGCCTTTCGTTTCATTACAAGGATGATGTCCACAAGGAACAGGATAATTTTCATTACCCGTGGGAGCGCTATGAAACAAAGACCTATTCCTACGGTCTTGAGGACGATATCAGACTGACCGATAAACTGTCGCTTGTTGTCGGGGCGAGCTATGACAAGCAGGTGCCCTGGTATGCCAATGGCGGCAAGCTCAGGAGCAATGAAGATGCATTTAATCCGCAGGCAGGCCTCAACTATGCGGTGCTCGAAAACACCATCCTGCATTTTTCGGTAGGGAAAAAGTCGCGCTTCCCCTCTCTTAAGGAGCTGTATTCCAACCTGCTGGGCAGCAATGTGGCAAACCCCGATCTCAAATCCGAGCGGGCCGTGAATTACGAAGCAGGCATAGAGCAGTCTTTGCCGGGCGGAACACTGCTCAAATGCAATCTGTTTTACAATGATGTGAGCGATTTCATCATCAGCCGGGAGATCGCATTCAAGGTCAATCAGTACGTCAATATCGGCAAAGCCACGTTCAAGGGCTTTGAAATAAACCTGAAATCGGGCTGGCTGCACAATAACGATTTCGAGGTGCACTATACCTGGCTGCATGCCCAGGACCGGTCGCAGGGCCGAACGGGCAATCATCTTGAATATCAGCCCAAGCATAATCTGTATATCAGCAACCAGTACACCTTCAACCGGTATCTGTCTGTTTTTTGCTCCCTGATGGTTTACTCCGAGCGCTATTACCAGGATTCCGATGATTATATGAACTGGAACAAGGTCGGCGGGTTCTGCACGGTTGATCTGAAGCTGATCGGGAAATTGACAAAGTATTTTACGCTGGAAGCCGGGGCGCGCAACCTTTTTGATGAGGATTATTTCTACACGCACGGTTTTCCGCGTGAGGGCCGGACCTTCTTTACCATTGTGCGGGGGAAGCTGTGGTGAAAGCGATACCGGCTGCACGGCAGGTATCCCCTTTAAAAACAGCCCTGCTGCACATTGGCCGGATACAATATTTTTAAGCACAGGAAATGGCGGATTGCGATATGAAAAACAGTTTAAAAAAAATCATTCTTGGGCTGGCTATCAATGCACTGTTCATCGGCATGCTGAGCCTGAACTTCGGCTGCAAACCTTTGCCCACCGATAATAAAACCTGGCAGGGCGATGAGCAGGTTGAGGTAACCTTTGGCGCCTCAACAGTAACCGTTGCACTAAAAGGCATGCGTATCAGCACGTATGAGGATGTTGAGGGCGTCAAGCTTTCCGACATTGTTAAAAAGACCCAGCTCGTCACCAACACAAAAGCACAGGGGTGTTTTTATAATTTTATAGCAGTCGACGCGTACGATATGTCCAAAATGGCGATAAAATGGCAAAAGGGCCTGCCCGCCTGGGATGATATGCAAAAGGGCTATTTCTATGATTCAGGCTCAAGCGGCGGACTGTGTGCGAAATGGGAGGACGGCACGCAGCCCGGTGATTATGGAAGATTTTACAACGTCCGGCTTATGAACGGCGGGATCATACAAATACTGGAGGATGACGTGCTGTAAGAGCGGTGCGCAACAGGGCTGTTCAATAAATGCAACGGGACAACTGTAGAGCATATAAGGACACAAGAAAAATATGATGCTCCTGAAGCGCGCAATCGAGTTTGGCTGCACCGGCTTGTCGGCTGAACTGACCGGAGAGTTCAGGCGAAAAGCTTTCAGCCTTCGGCGGGAAAACGGCATGCCCAAGGCGGTCGCGCTTTCGCTGCTTATACATGTCTGTGTCGGCGCCGCGCTTTTTTTTCAGCTCGTGCCGCCGCAGTTCATCCGAATGCCGGGGGGCGGCAGTGCACCGAGAACCATAGAAGTTTTCTTTATTTCCGAGCCAGCCGGGGCGGCAGGAGATGCGCACAAATCGGTGCAGGCAGTTTTATCAGCACCTGCTGCCGTTCCCGAGCGGATCGAAAAGACGGAGAAAAAGCCCGAACCAGTAAAAAAAGAACCGGTTGAATACAGCCTGCACCGGAAAACGAAAGTCGTTCCTGCCGCTGCGCACGTGCAGGCAGAAGAAGCCGCAGCGGGTACAGCCGATGTTGCTGCCGGGAGTCCGCAACCGGGGCAAGCCCAATCCGAAAAGGGTTTAGGCGGGCCGACAGGAGCGGGCGCCGGCAGTGGGAGCGGTGCTCCTTATGAAACAAATTTTGGTCAGGCGGATGCGCCCCGGTTTTTAAACTATGCGCAGCCAAATTACCCGCTTGCGGCACGGCAGCAGGGCAGAGAAGGAACTGTCGTTCTGCGGCTCACTATTGATGAACGCGGAAATCTGATTCAGGTTGAGGTTGTGACAAGCCCATCCGACGGCTTTGCCGAAGCAGCAGTCGAGGCGGTCAAACGTTCGACATTTGCACCGGCGCAGCGCGGCGGCAAGGCGGTTGCATCGCGGGCCGTGCTGCCAATGCGGTTTACGCTTAGACGTTAGGGGTGCGGCAAGCAATGCTTCAGTACGGAAACGATAAACTAAAGCTTTCCACGAGCGGTCTTTTTGGAGGGCAGAATGCTCTAATCGGTGAAACGGTGGCGCAGTATGAACATAGAGTTTGCGGCACTATGCTTTCCATGCATATAAGGCGCACGGGCGTGGACGAGGATTTGCATGGGGGAACCAAAACAGAGGGAAACAACACACCGTAATTTTTGCTGGTCGGCTATGGTGCGGAAGATACATAGGAAAGGAGGGTAAAAACAGAACAGTAGCACCCTATAAAAAAACCAAAACTGGTCAGCCACCTGCATTGAAGAGTCGTTATTTTGTGTGCCTGCTTAGCGTATGTAACGGTATGCGGGGTAAAGAAATTAAAAACAGGGGAAATTTTATTTTCGGGAGGGATTTAGCATGAAAAGAAAAAAAAGTTGTTCGGTTGCAGTATTGTTTATAGTGGTTGCTTTTATACTGCTGTCGCGGGCGCAAGCTTGGTCAGCCATATTACACGTAGGCGCAGACTGGTCCGGGACGAAATATTCTACGATTCAGGCAGCCATTGATGTGGCGACCGACCTGGATGAAATCTGGGTTGAGCAGGGAACCTATGCTCTTACAGCCATGATAAATGTAAATAAAAAGGTATTCATTTACGGTGGTTTTACAGGGTCAGAAATATCAAGAGACCAGAGAAACTGGACCACCAATGTAACAACCGTCGATGGCCAGAATACTGTCGGGTGCTTTTATACAACCGCGGATACAACAATTGACGGTTTCACCATCACCAGAGGCTATAAAAATACGGGCGGCACTGATGCTGAGAAAGGTGCCGGCATTCTGAACGGCGATCTTTTACTGGGTTCTCCACCTGCCGATGCACCTGATCTAACTGTGGCAAACTGCATTTTATAT
>Ga0114951_10005604_pt1 | contig 11490 bp, 4 predicted proteins | sample AM7aDNAmetaG_FD_88677 | JGI IMG/M metagenome (GOLD analysis project Ga0114951, IMG submission 88677) | Freshwater microbial communities from Finland to study Microbial Dark Matter (Phase II) - AM7a DNA metaG | ecosystem: Environmental > Aquatic > Freshwater > Lake | place: Finland: Lake Alinen... | reverse complement strand
GCAGCTGACAGGTCTTGGGCCTGAAGCTGTAGCTCGCGCTGTCGAGGCATTCCTGAACCATGGTTTACTTAACGGCGTGATCCCCGGGGCGACACCACTGTTGCTCAAGGATTGGACGCTGGAAGGCCTCGGACCAACGCAACTTCGAACTGACCTGCCCCCGTGGGCACCAACGTGCGGGTTGCCTGACGGAATCCAATACTTAGGACAGCAAATGGTTGGCAGTCATCTCTATGCCGGATTCACAGAGGCTTCGCATGCTCGTCCTCATCATTGTTGGAGATTGAAATATCGCGTCAGTACCGGTTTTGTTTTGTACGACAGTTACCCGACGAACCGGGCAAGCGGCAACGAATTGTTTATTGCTGAAATGGCGACGCCGTCGGAAGCTTCTGCTGCGACAAAGTCGCTTGAAAAGCAGTACCCCGGCCACGTGGCTACAAGAGACCGTTATGTGTTGATGCATTCCTTTGTCGGCAAAGATGGAGCGAATCTACTGAAGCTGATAGCAACCCGGTAAAGGACGATTCTATGTCACGCTATCTACTACTCATAGGGATGTTGATGACGACTACTCCCTTGTGGGGTGTGCCGCAAGCTGTGGTTATTCAAAAAGGTGATGCCGCTAGAACGACCGCTGATGCATTGCAGCGTGCTGGCTTGCAGGTGAAAATAGTTGAGCGTTCTGCGGACCTCAATCTTGGGGATCTTGGGATCTCACAACTGGTTGTGCTCAGCGCTGACGTAACTTTAGAGGAACAGCAAGCCACTAGTGTCGCGGATTTCGTCCGCCGTGGCGGTGGGTTGTTTATCCTCCACACGAGTAATGATCCCGATTATTGGTGGAATACTTATCGGGGCACTAAAACTGCAATTCCGCAACTGTCACCTCTGTGGGACATACTGCCGTTTGTCGCAGTACCAACCTGTGATCAATTTATTGAAGGCCTGCGCAATCCGTTTGGCCCCACCAAAGTCGGTCGCCAAGCGAACCATCCATTATTACGTGGCGTAGATCTGACGACGGCACCTACCTGGCCCTTGCACGGTTTCATGGTGCTTCCGACGCATCCGCTTGTACAAGGCACGCATTTCTTCTATGCATGGAGCGAAGATCAACTTAAAAGTTCGCTGTGGAACAACGGCCAGGTCCTGGCTTGGGGTGATGACCCTGAGCAACGGCCGTTACTCCTGACCGCCGAATATGGAAGCGGCAGGACTCTGGCCGCAGCAATGCCCTTGTTCACCTCGGCTTTCAACCAATGGATTGGTAGTCAGGCGCTGGTGAGAAATCTTGTCGATTGGCTGACGAGTGGTTCGCATGTGGCTGTTGGTGTAATGCAGAAAAAGATCTACGGAGTGGGTGTGCCGTGGATTGCTGGAGATAGCCTTGCACGGATGGGCTACCATATCGTGGACACTGCTGAGGATGCCGAGGGCGCGCTGGTTTATGCCTTGTCGTCTAAGGCGCAAGAGGCAGCACTAACGCGGCTAGCGCATGAAGGTAAACAAATTATTGTCGCCAATGCCCGTGCCTTGGAGTTGCCCGCACTGGCAGAGATGGTCCCGATGATCCGGCCGGTTACCGCAATGCCAGAGGAGGGTTCTGCTTCGGCTCGGCGGCCGGTGCCCGAGAAGCTTGCGGTGGGACGCGGCGTCCAGACCGGCGGGTCTTGGACTTGGCGGAAGGACGAGCGCGGCGAGGGGCAACGGCAACATTGGTTTACTGATGATACTGGCTCTTGGCTCGATCAGTTCCCAAAAACTAGCGAAGCCGACGCCGTCAAGGACGATGGTGCCGTGCGTGTTTCCAGTATCTGGAAGTTCCGCTGTGAAGGCACGATGATTGATCGCCGGGATTTGATCGAGGGATGGCACCGGCCCGACTACGACGATTCCCAATGGGAACAACGCAAGACAGGCGATGCGCCCTGGATGCCAGTAACTGCTGGTGCTCTATGGTTCCGCTATACGCTCGATGTTCAGCATGGCGCTGCATCTCGCAACTGGCTTGTGCCGCCAGAGCCGTACTCGATCACAGCGATGCTCGATGGTCAGCCTTTAACGAAGCCTGTTGCGGTGACTTCACTCAAAGAAGGTTCACACTGCATTGCTCTGCGATGCTGGCCTGCGCAACGCTTATCCACCACATGGGCATTGAATGCACCGTGGGGATCGGGGCCTAATCGTATCACGCCGCTTGAGATTCGTCCGATCGACTTGGAAAGCAACGAGGCGCCAACAAAAAGCGTTTCGTGGTGGACGCGAACAGACGTGACCATCTCAGACAGCGCATGCAATGCTCTGAAGGTCGGAACGTACCGGCCTGTGCCGCCCGGTTCTTGGCAAGTCTATGTCAATGGCGAAGCCGTTTGCGATGAATCCGGCATCTTTTCGGCCCCGTGGCATCAGGGCAAGAACACCGTGGTGATTGCCGGAGTGTCGGATCCGGGCAATCGTCCTGATGTGCGGCTGGTTCGTGCCCCGACCGCTCCGCAGCCGCTTACTACACGCACCGCGGAGCGGCTAGCCGGTATGTGGTACGTTCGCGAAGATGACCGGCACGTCGCACTGACAGAGAATTGGGCGGGCGCATTAAGCAGCGAAACGGCAGCTGCGCCGTGGCGGTCGGTGGTTGCAGATGCCGATGCCGGCGTCATCATGCGAATGCCTGATGAGAAGCCGCGCTGGCTGGCAACCCCCTTCCTAGTCAGCCCGCAGGAAGCATCGGGACCGGCCCGATTGGTGATCGACACAACTGGTGCTGCCCTAGGCAAAAACCACAAAGGGCCGGTCCCCGCTGATTTGATAAAAACCGCATGGATCAATGGCCGACCGGTGCGCAGCACCAGCGAGTTCTTCTCCGCAATGATCCACGAGCCGAAGCGCGACAAGACGACCTTGGTGAATTTCGTGCTAACTGGCCTCCTGCGACCGGGGATCAACTGGATCGCATTTCCAGTGGATATGCAAAATGTTCATGGTTTACGGATGGCCGCACCATCGGGACTAAGCTGGCAGGTGCCGCTTCCCAAGCTGGACTTCTCTGGTACCGTGGATCGTTTGACGTGGCAGGGAGAATTGGCGCGATTGAATGCGCCGGACATGGTGGCTCGAGGACGATTGCTCGTGCCGCCATCGGGAGCCACGATTTTAGCACGCTTCAGCGATGGGATACCCGCTGTGGCTCGCTACAAGAACATCACCTTTGCAACGGGCGATCTTTCGCTCGATTGGACGCGGTTCATCGACACGGCTGTCCGCCATGACTGGGCTTCCACACGGCGCGACAAGGATGGTCCGGGAGTGCCCGAAAAGTTCTCGGTTAGGACGCAACCTGACACCTTCAATCTCGGCACAACGCTCCGCACCTATACCGAAGCTCAACAGGTGGATGGTGCCCAAGTGCCCGCCACGCTCTTACGAGGTGAGTCGCGACTGCTCGCGGTACAGTTCTCTCAAGCGACAGGCGGACTCGATGTGCAATTACAGGCGGCGCCTCATCCTCGCTGGCTTGGTTACCGGGTGCGCAATTGGATGGGTATGTTGCTCGACGAAGGTCGGGTTGCGGTGCCAACCGGCGCAACACGGGTACAAATCGCAGCCTCACCGGCTGATCCTTCCCCAATGACGACGCGCCTTAAGGATGAGTGGTTTGTTCGTTTGGCGCTCTTGGAAGAGCATGGGGCCCAAGTAACCGATTACCTGGAGAGAGCGATCGACGTGCGGCCGGCGGTCGAAGTCCTACTTGCTCCGAGCGATCAGATGCACCGCGACCTGCCGGACAGTGTGCCGGGGTCGAAATTCTATGAGCCAAAATTCCTAAAATTCAGTCTACTGAAAGAAAGCATGGCTTCGCCGGTCGTGGTACCAGGCGAGAAAATCCACTTGCGGGCAATGTTCCGCAATACGACCGCTGTCTCCCAACCGGTCAAGGCCACGCTGAAGTGGCAAGGCTCTGCGCCGGAGTCGACGGTTGTGGTGCGGGAACTCTCCTTTATTCTGCAACCGTGGGAGCAGCGCACGATGTCGTTTCCGTGCGGTTTTGTCGCAGGGAACTCGAAGTTCCTCGCGCTGGTTGACGAGGACACCGCGCTATTGCGTACTCCTGCGGCGTCAGCGACGGGGCCGGCATTGGTTTGTGGGCAAGTTGTAGTCGAATCAGCGGGGCGGAGTTTGGCGACCTTGCCGTTGACAGCAATCCGTCCGTGGAAATCGACGGCTGCGGTGCACCCACGTTTACCCAACTCGCATTCAGCTATGGCGGGCTTTGAGATGTTCCAGCTTGGAATGAACCCGACGCTGGATACGATCGAGGAGCTGCGCCACAACTGGTGGGCTGCGCCCGGAGGCGGCGACTACTACTCCCTCATCGATATGTGGCGTGACAATCTGCTGAACACCGCCGGAGGCGGGGGGGGCTATTCAGGGTTCCGTGGTAAGAGTAACTTCGCATGGGGCGGCTTCGATCAGATCTGGGAAGGTGTTGCGAAGGAGAAAGGCTCCGGCTTCACCCTGGTGGAGCGTTCTGACGTGAAGACGACCATTCCACCCGGTCCAAGCTCGCGACTCGCGCTAGACAACGGCAGTTTCTTACCAAACGGCGCCTTGTTTATGGAGTGGCAGCTGGCTTCGATTACTCGCGAGTACAACCGCGCTGCGCACGGCAACCAGCGAGTTTCGGTGACGAGCGCTGATTACTGGGGTAATGGGTTCATCCACCAGCGCGAGCGGAATGTGATCCAATTTCTGCGTTGGTTGCGCGACCAAGGACGCCCACTCGGAGTCGCCACAATCGCCGATCTTCGGCAACGATTTGAAACAGATTTGCAACTCAAAGAGGACTGGGCGCGTTTCCGTCGCGACGGATTTCTGGCGTGGTCGGACGCGACCGGCGCAGGTTTTCCACCTGATTCAGTCAGCTTGAGCCAAGGCGACGTGCTAACCGTTCTACTCCAGGAGCGACATAGCGATACCACGCTCATTCGCCATGTGCTCAAAACTCACAATGAAGGGGAGGTGCAGTCGGCAAATCTAAGACGGCGCGGCGACATGTTGTTCGCCTACTTTCGCCTCTTTAACCCTACGTATCCGAACTTCGACAGCAGTTGGTATTACTCCAAGGGTCTTCCGCAAACCGCCGGTGGCGCTTGGGGAGAATGTGGGTCGGTTTTTGGTAGTCCGGAGATTGCGCAGCTCCAGGAAGCTGACCGCGTCTACATGGGCATTCGCCACGACGACGGAAGCATGTCGTCGCTGTTCAATGCGCCTATAGGCCGCGGTGGTGCAGTGCCCCTATTCGCGCGACGCCGTGAAGGCCCAAAAGTGATCCCCGCCGAAATGATAGCCCGTGATATCGAGTTCCATTTTCACGGTCTCATCGGGCCGCAGAAGGCGTTCGGAGCGCATGTCGTTACGCCGTTGGAACGCGTGGGGCGTGACCTGCTTGATGGAAAGGCTGTCGATCTAGGGTTAGGGTTTATGTACGATGTTCGGCCGACCCAAGATCTCTGCTCAATGCTCCGCAATTACGGCGTGGCTTGGTCGGCCTACGTTTCGCAAGACGGGCTTGGGCAGTTAGGCAACGGCGACAACCTGCTCTACATGATGCCAAGCGCTGCAGGTAGCGCCGAAGCTGCTACACTGGTCTCGGCCATTCGTCGCGGGGCTGGCGCAGCCATTTTCTTCACCACGGGCGGTACTAAACGGCAAGAGACACCTCTATCGGACCTACTGGGGGTGCGCTATCAAGCGCCGGGAAGTGAGCTAGGCTCCGTCGTGGCACCTGACGGCCCACCGCGTCCTTACCCGTCGGAATACGGGCCGCTCCAATTCGTCAGCACCGGTGCTGTCAAGGCCGTGGATTGGCTGCGAGGTATCGGAACATTGCGGGACCGGGTGCTCCTGCGCGGCATTGAGGCTGGTAAAGGACGGGCACTGTTCTGCCCTATGAATGCCGGTACCAAATGGGGCTTGGACCATGACATGGCACGTCAATTGACTCGAGCCGTCAACTGGGCGACCAACAATCCAATCAGCCTCCCCGAAGGAGTTAATGGCTACGGTTTTCAGGCTGAAGGCATGACGTTTCTTGTCCTCGAAGATATCAAATACACAGGTGGGCCGGCTTCGGTCCGCGTGAGACTACCGGCCGGGCGATATTGCGCCGCTGATCTCTACACAGGTGCTGCTGTCCCGGTAACGCCCGAGGCAGGGGAGTTTGTCTTATGGCCGACGCTGCCGCCCAATGGGGCATTGCTCGTGGTGATACAACTAGTCAATTAGGATTTAGAACTTCGGGACAATGCTTCAATGAGATGAACCGTATTCTTGACACTCGCATCCTGACATTTGCTGTCTTGATTGCGCTTTGGGCAGCTGGCGAAGCAGCCAATATAGAGCCACCCCAGCCATCTCAGCTTCCATCTCTGGCTGTGCCTTATGCGGTTGCGACCCCTGTTCTGGAAGCCGGCCGCGATGATGCGTCTTGGAATTCCGCAGCGGTCATCCAGAATCTACCTCTTTCGCTTGAACCGGAATCGAAAGAACTTAAACCTTTCCCGACGGAAGTACGCCTGCTGTGGAACGAGAAGTTTCTCTATGTGCGTTTTATCTGCTGGGGTGGCGATAGCTATTCGCCTTTCGATGGGCGTGATGCGCCGCACTACTTGGGCGACGTGGTGGAGATCTTTTTGGATCCAAAAGGCGACAGTCGCCAGTATTTTGAATTGCAGGTCTCTCCACGCAATTCCGTCTTTGATCAAACGATCTTGCTGACTTCCGAGCCTTGGTCCGACAAATATCTCAGGCTCGTGGACGAGGTCCGCCTGCGGGATTTCTGGGCGTTTCCAATATGGAACATGGAAGGCTTACGCACCGCGACTAGCCGGCTGCAGACAAACGGCGCCGAGTCCGGCTGGATAGCCGATCTAGCCATTCCCGCAAAAGCCACCCTCAAACGGCTCGGCTTGCAATCATTTGAGCCCATGATGCTGCGCGCCAACCTGCTGCGCTATGACTGGGTCAAAACAAATGACCCCAAACAACCGCGCCGTTTGGTTTCGATGAATTGGTCGCCAGTGCTGTACGGCAACCCGCACACCTCTCCCCGGGCCATGGGTTATTTGAAACTGATGCCAAAATCCCTGCCAGATGCTGAAAAACGCTGAGTATCTGGTTCAAAGCATAATAGGGGAAAGGTCGTCGAGCTAAATACAGCTGCAGCGACAACATTATGATGATTTTCCCTCTGTTGCTTATCCCGTTACGGACAACCGGCGTCGGGACACGGTGGCGGTCTTCGCGTCCTTGCCCTCCGGACGGGCGACGGCTTTCAAAATGCAATCGCCGGTGGTTTTAGGAATTGACAATGACATCGCGTAGCTCTGCGCACCGAGTTCCGCGATGGCGAAGGATTGTTGCGTACGCGCCAATACTTTGCCGGATTTGGTCTCCAGCGTGAGGGTTAGTTGGCCATGTTGCGGCTGCGGTTCGTCGTTGACCAGCATCACGGGAAACTCGCGCGTAACTCCGGCCTTGAGCGTCGGCTGGAAGAAGTTGATGTACACGCCGAGCGGTTTGAACGCTTCGCCCATGTAGTCGGCAAAGGCTGGGTCGAGCCTGAGTCTCGTCACATCCGCGAAGTGGTCGGCGGTGTACACACCAGAATAGCTGCACGTGAGATAGACGAAGTGAATAATGCCTGCGAATTGTCGGTGGGCGCGCCAGAATTCGGTTTTTGCAGCGAGCAAGTAGGCGTACATGTCGAGCCGCTGGCGCGCGGTGACGTTTGTACCCATAAGCTGTGCATAGATGTTTTCGGTCAGCAACGTCGGCGAACCGTCACGGTTGAGCCAAAGCCAGCCGTATTCGTTGATCAGCGGAGGATTGGTGTCCGACGGTAAGGCTCCTTTAAACGGTTTGCCGTCCATTTTTTCCAGATCGCTCATCTTGAAGGTGAGCTTGCCGCGGTAACCACTGCTCATCAGGTACGGATGGTATTCCACCGGGTCGTTCGGCCCGGCGGGCTTGTTGTAGCTATTTTCCCACGGGCGATCCGAAAGATCAAGAGAACGCACGGCCGGGATGATCTTGTCGCCAAAGATATCGTCCTTGGTTTCATTGTTTGCGTCCCAGACGGCGACGCTGGGATGGTTCCAGTTGTCGCGCATCCAGTCCTTGTATTGGCGGATCATCTCGTCGGCGTCGTGCGTGCGGGAGTAACCCTGAAAAAAGTTTGGACGAATCGTCCAGACAAAGAACTCGTTCTGAATCAATAAACCAACTTCGTCGCAGATATCAAGCCAGCGGTCCGGCACAGGGCCGATGCAGAACCGGAAATAATTCCAGTGCATTTTCTTCGGCAGGTCACCGAGCAGACCTCGCACCCAGTTCTCATCCCACGGCAAGGCTTTGCAGAGTGGGTCCTCGAAGAAACGATGCAAGGTGATGTTTGAACCACGCAGATAATAGATCTTGCCATTGAGCCAGGCTCTCTTCGTGGCCGCGTCGAAACGAAACTCCCGCAGGCCAAACCGCGTCGTTACCGAATCGCCGCCTGTGCTCGACTCGACGGCGTAGAGGAACGGATCTTCCGGCGACCAGAGATGGGCATCGGGAATCTTGATCGTTTGCGTAAGCACCTTCTCCTCGCCGGGCTGGAGTGCGACGGTCGCCGGTGCGCTTGCGGCGACCTGCTTGCCACCCTTCCATGTTTTGATCGTGTGCGTCAGCGATGTCGTGGTTGGCGTGGCAGAGTGGTTCTTCACTTTGGTCTGCACAACAATCTCGCTTGTGGTGATGCGCGGCGCGACCTGGATGGTCTTAATAACCGGGTTATCACAGAAGATGAGCGCTACGCTGTCGTAGATACCCGGGGTCCACTTGATCTTCTCGAAGTCCGAGCCGGTAGGAAACGTATCCGGCAGGACGGCAGGATGGGCGCCGATGCGGATGACGAGCGTGTTATCCGCATCCCAGTGAATCATTTTTTCGAGCGGGAAGAAACTCGCCGTGAAACAGCCGTCGTATTCGCCGAGTTTCTCGCCGTTCAACCAGACCGCGGTGCCGAACTGCGCCTTATTGATCTTGAGCAACGCCACCCCGCGTTCCTTCGGCGCCCGAAACGTCTTGCGATACCAGAAGTAGTCGCGGTCCTGGTCCACTTTACCTTTCCAGTACGTGGTCAACCAATCATCGGGTGCGAGCTTGGAACGGATCCGGTTGGCCATGTTCTCGCGGCTGGTAAACCTGTCCACGTCCTTGAACACCGGCTTCGCCAGATTTACCAAGCCGGGTACAGGTGCCGTGTGCGTAAACGCCATCGGTATTTCCTCCGACAATTTGCTTTCCGCAATTTGCCAACGCCCGTCGAGCGATATAATTTGCCGCGCCGCATGTATTTCGACGCACGGGGACAGCAGGACCGCGCCAAGCACTAAAACTAGATAGGCGCTATTTTTCATGATGCCAACTCCGTTCAATCTCTTCGAGCGATTGACCTTTGGTTTCCGGCACCGCGCGCCAGACTAGCAGTACCAGCACGACGCAGAAGCCGGCATAGACGTAGAACGGGAAGGCGTGGTGAAATTGTTGCACAAACCACGAGTCCTTCGCGTCGAACAGCGGGAACGTCTGCGTCACGGCGTAGTCGGCCAGCCACAGAAAAAATGTCGCGAGACCGAGCGCGCGACCGCGAATTGCCGTCGGGTAAATCTCCGACAAAATCACCCACGTCACCGGGCCGACCGACAATCCGAAGCAGGCGATATAAAGAATGATGAACGCCAGCATCCATCCGCTCGCGGCGTTGTCGCCGCTCATCCGTTGCGCGAGCGCGCCCATCGCCGCGAGGCTGACGCCCATGCCGGTCGCGCCGACGAGCATCAGCGGTTTGCGTCCCCACTTGTCCACCGTTGCGATGGCGATGAGCGTGAACAGCACGCCCGCGCCGTTGATGATGACTTGTTGCAACAAACCAGCATCCACGCCGGTCGATTGGCTCATGCTTTTGAAAATCGTCGCGCCGAAATAAAGGAAGACGTTGATGCCGGTCACTTGCTGGAGAATCGCCAACCCGATTCCGATGAGCAACGGTCGCCGCAGTTTCGCCGAGAATAATTCGCTCCATGTTCCTTTTTCCTGCGCGAGCGCGGCCTTGATGCCGTTGCACTCGGCGTCGGCAAACGCGTCGCCGCCGACGCGTCCCAAAATTGCGCGTGCCTCGTCCTCGCGACGTTGCTCGACAAGCCAGCGCGGACTTTCCGGAATCGCCAGCAACAACAACGCAAACACCACCGACGGCGCGACGCCGGTGCCGAACATCCAACGCCAGCCGGTGTTGATGAGCCACGTTTGGTCGCCTTGTTTTGCGATGTAATAATTGATGAACGATGTCGCGGCGATTCCGCCGACGATGGCGATTTGGTTTACCGATACCATTCGTCCACGAATCCGCGCGGGAGTGATTTCCGCGATGTACATCGGCGTCGAGATCGAAGCGATGCCGATGCCGACGCCGCCGAGAAACCGGAACGCGATGAACATCCAGACTTCGCGCGGCAACGCCGTGCCGATGGCCGACGCGAGAAACATTGCCGCCGCGAGAAACATCGCGAGCTTGCGCCCGAAACGGTCGGACAACGGCCCGACGAGCAACACGCCGGTTGCGCAGCCGATGAGCACGCAGCCCGACGCCCAGCCTTTCATGAAATCGTTAAGATGAAACCGGACGGTGAGCGGCTCAATCGCGCCGGAGATTACGCCGGTATCGTAGCCGAAGAGCAAGCCGCCGAGCGTCGCCACAAGACAGATCGGTAGGATATAATGCCAGTTGGCTTGGACACTTGAGGTGGACGCGGTAGTTGACATGCCTACTTCCCCTTCAGTTTGATTTCTTGTAGGCACATCGCATAGCTGCTGCCGGGTGGGTTGTCAGTGAGTTTCGCTCCGAAAGGCCGTCCATAGTTGGCCGAATAACACAACCACTGCGTCCGCCCGTCTGCGCTGATAAACTTAGAAGGGATGTTGAGGAAGTACGCCTGCTCGCCAAAGTGATGCAGGTACTGTACGAGCTTGAATGGCCCGGTAATCTGATCGGATTCCAAAATGTAGGAGTCGAACTTCCCCATGACTGTCTTGTCGCCGTGAGTGACACACATCAGGTATTTCTTCAACGGCGCGTTGTAGGTCATCGTCACGCAACCCATGTGGTCGTACCACGCGGCGATGGGTTTAATCTTGCTGAAGTCCTTCGTCCAACCGGGGCCGTCGAAGAACTCATATTTCGAAATGTCGTTCATGTTCTCGATGTTCGGCGTGACGCGCGCGAGGTAAACCTCGTCACCGGTAATCCAACTGTTGTAGGCTGGGTAACGGTTTACGCTGTTAGACGCACCGTGGGCGACAAGATATGCTTTGCCGTCGGGTGAGTATTCGAGGTTCTTGCCGAAGTCCACGAAGTGCGGCGAGCCAATCTTGACCGGCGGCTTG
>Ga0114951_10005602_pt1 | contig 11494 bp, 12 predicted proteins | sample AM7aDNAmetaG_FD_88677 | JGI IMG/M metagenome (GOLD analysis project Ga0114951, IMG submission 88677) | Freshwater microbial communities from Finland to study Microbial Dark Matter (Phase II) - AM7a DNA metaG | ecosystem: Environmental > Aquatic > Freshwater > Lake | place: Finland: Lake Alinen... | reverse complement strand
CCGTCGGCGCTCGTTGTGGTTAGTTTCCGGTTGCTATTTGCAACCGCCGCTTGCGTGCTGTTGGAGCTTGTCATAACACCAATACCCTACGGTATGCAAAGGCGGTATGCAATAGCGAAAAATGCGGTTTCAGCAACCGCAATAGCAGTCAATAGAATCAATGGTTTGGAGAGATGGCCGAGTGGCTGAAGGCGATGGTTTGCTAAACCGTTATAGGGCCAAAAGCCCTATCGGGGGTTCGAATCCCCCTCTCTCCGCCATATTTTACAGGGGAATTCTGAGGGTGACTCACAAAGAGACTCACAAATTCCAGTCGTCTTGGGACATGATTTGTCCCAAGTAGTCACAGCTTGGGAAAAAATTCCGGCTCCGCTCAAGGCGGCAATCCTCGCCATCATCAATTCAGCGGAGGGCCAGCCATGATCTTAAATCCGGCTACGCTGCTGAATCCCGTGTTCAACTTTCTGGACGCCCTGATCTCGGATTACGGCGTTTATTGTTACCTCGTGTTCGTCTGGTTGTCCCTGGCACTGATTGCCTGGGTTTTGAGCGGCGGCTTGCCGACCGACTTGAAATCTGAAATCCCGGCGAACTTCCCTCCGCCCTGACCGTGGCGCAATTGTCCCGCGCCCATGCTTCCATCCCTCGCAATCCGCTGATCGCCGAGCCGATGTTTCTCGCCCATTACGCGGAAAAAGCTGGCAGCGGCATTCTCGACATGATTGCCCGTTGCAAACAATTCGGGTTGCCCACGCCTCAATTTCGACAGGAAGGCGGCCAGTTTATCCAAACCCTCTGGCGGCCTAAGCCGGAAGAAACCGCGCAAGCCACCACGCCAGTTACCGCGCAAGCCGTATCAGAATCCAACGTCATTAAAGCAAAGATTTTGCAAGAGCTTGCTGATGCTCTCGAAATCCCGAACGCGCAAGTCACCGCGCAAGTCGTTAAGGTGCTCAATGCGGCGGTAAATGAGGCGAAAACCCGCGAGGAACTTCAATCAGCAGCAGACATCGCCCATCGCGAACACTTCCGAAAATTCTATATCGAACCATTGGTCAAGGCCGGCTGGCTCGAACGCACCATTCCCGATAAACCCACCAACCGCAACACGAATCGTTGAATCGTTTGCCTTACGCGCGCCCGCCAGCCTTTTGCCTGCGGCCATTGCGTTCCCGCCAATAGCTGGCAATGGCATCACTGGCGCGGGCGAGCCATTTTTCGTCACGGCGAAATTGTTCCAATGTTTCCGTGGCAAAGAACTTCGTGCTGTTGCGGGCGGGATGGCCGAGCGGTTTCAGCAGTCCCGCCGCGATCAGCATGAGGACTTCATGCGGATCAAAGCCAAGAAACCACGCCGTCTGGGTAGCGTCGAGGCGGGCGGGAAACACCTTCCAACTGAGAAATTCGCTTTGTTGTGCGATGACATTCATAAGGCGGCGATGGTTGATGGTCAGGTTTGCGGCCGATGCCGCCGGCCATCGCCGGACGGCGGCAGGATTTGACCGGCAATCAACCCCTTGAAACTCAGGTCGGGCAGTATGTCCGAAACTTTTACCCCCAGCGAATAGGCGATAAGCTGGATGCAATAGGCGGGCACGTCGCCCCGACCGGTCTCCCAATTTGCGACAATCGAGCGCGTAATCGGCGCGCGAATGGTTTGGAGCCACAGCGCAAGTTCATCCTGGGTAATCCGCTGCCGTTTACGAAGGTTGCGGATGCGGCGTCCGACCGGATAATGGATTTTTGGGTTCATACATGGATGGCCGCCCCGCGCGTGTGCCGGGGCGAATGTTTTTTGGTTTGGTTTTCGGAATTCTTCGGTTCGTCGTCGCCGTCTGAAACGGCTTCCGCCTGGCTCGGTGCCTGATTCTTGGTGAGATCCAATTTTTCCTCAATCTCGCTCTGACGTCGGGTCAATTCTTGAAAACGGTCTTCACGCTCGAACTTCGCGCCGACCTTTTCGCCGAGTTCCTTGGCCCGCTTGTTGGCGTCGGTGATGTCCAGTTCCAGCCTTTCCGCGCGTTCATCAAACCCCTGCACGGTTGCCTCCAACGAGCGGATGGTGCCGAGCGCCGTGTCCGTGACCCGCGCGGCATAACTGTTTTGGCCGCGCACGACCATTTCCGTGGTGTCGTTAAAACTCGGCCGCAGATATAGATCAAACCCGGCGAATTTTCCCAGGCGGACATCCTCCCCGAACCGGGCCTTGAGTTTTTCCGCCCGGCGCAGGATCAATTCACCCGCGATGCCCCGGTTGTTGGATTCCTGCCCGTCGAGTTCAATCCGAAATTTATCGCCGGACGTGTCCTGACGAACACCCAAGTCCTGCCGCAGATTGGCGAGGCGCGTGGTAAAGATTTCGGCATCCTCGTGCGAGCGGCGGAGGTTGGAACGGATGCGGTATTGTTCCTCGGCATGGGCGGAACGCAGGCGGGTGAGCCGGATCAACTCCGCGTCCACCTGGGCTTTTTCAATCACCAACGGATTACCCGACGCGATGGCCTTCACCTCGGCGTAGGTCAGCGCTGCCGAATCCAAATCCTCCAGCCGCCGAATCGTCATGTCGCCGCTCATCACCTGCGCGATGAACTTGGCCTTCGTCTCCAACGTCTGCCACATATAGGCATCAAACGAACCTTCGGTGACGTAGCGGAAAATCTGGATGACGGAATTCTTATTGCCCTGCCGGAGGATGCGCCCTTCGCGTTGCTCCACGTCCGCCGGTCGCCATGGCGCGTCAAGATGATGCAAGGCAATCAACCGTTCCTGCACGTTTGTGCCCGAACCCATTTTTTGTGTGCTGCCGAACAGCACGCGGATTTTGCCCGACCGCACGTCACGAAACAGCGCCAGCTTGGAAGCGTCCGAATTGTAATCCTGAATAAAGGCGATTTGGTCAACGGGGATGCCGAGCTTTTCCAACTTCTGCGCCATGTCGTTATAGACGGAGAAGCCTTTGTCCTTCGGCGTGGAAAGGTCGCAAAACACGAGCTGCGCGGAACGCTCCGGTTTGGATTCCTGCCAGATGTTGAAAATCTTTTCAACGGCCAGATTCACTTTGCCCTGGGGTCCGTCTGGAGCGGTTGGTCGCATCAGCCGAAGATCAAGCGCGGCCTTCCGCCCCTCCGACGTGATCTTGAGCATGTTATCTTCGCTGGGGTCAACCCGTCCGGTTCGCAATCTTTCGGCACGAGCCGCGAGCGACTGGACGAACGCCTTGAGTTCCTCGGTGGCCGGTGCGTTGCGGATGGCTGGCTTCTCGCCGTCCAGCTTCGGGCGTGGCAGATTCAACATCGCGGCCGTCTGCACGTCGGCGGATTGGCGAAACATCTGCATCAACTCCGGCACGTTGATGAAACGCGCGAACCGCGTGTTCAGCCGGTAGCCCGCACCGTCCGGCGAAAGTTCCATCGCTGTCACCGGTTCGCCAAACGTCGCGGCCCACGAATCGAAGTGATGCAAATTATGTTTCTTCAAGGCGTCGTGCTGAAGATACCGCTGCATCGTGAACATTTCGGCCATGCTATTGGCGATGGGAGTGCCCGTGGCGAACACCACGCCGCCGCCGCCATTCAACGACTGGACGTGCCGCACTTTTAGAAACATATCAAAGGCACGCTCGCTGGCGGTTTGCGGCAGACCGGCGATGCGCGTCATCTTGGAAACGTAGAAAAGATTCTTAAAATAATGCGCCTCGTCCACGAGCAACCGGTCCACGCCGAGTTCTTCAAACGTCAGCGTGTTGTCTTTTTTATGTTCGGCGGCCAGAGTTTGAAGTTTGGCTTCGAGCCGTTTCTTGGCCTTTTCCAATTCTTTTACCAACCGGCGATTGGAGCTGTCCGCGTGCTCGCGCCGGATCATTTCCAATTCGTGCAACTGCTCCTTGAAAAATCGTTCCTGCGTTTCGCGCGAAAGCGGGATGCGTTCAAACCCGGAGTGCGTGACAATGACGGCATCCCAATTGCCGGTCGCAATCCGGCTAAACAATTTTTTGCGGTTCTGCGACTCGAAATCCTCCTTGCCGGCGGCCAGGATGTTTGCGCCCGGATACAACGTCAGCAGCTCGGTGGAGAACTGGCCGAGCATGTGGTTGGGAACGACAAACATCGGCTTACCAGAAATTCCCAGCCGCCGCGACTCCATCGCGGCGGCGACCATCGTGTAGGTCTTGCCCGCACCGACGACGTGGGCGAGCAATGTGTTCGGCGTTTGCAGAATCCGCCAGACCCCGGCCTTTTGGTGCGCGTGCAGTTGAATCGCGCCGCTCGCGCCGGGCAAGGTCAGATGATCGCCGTTGAACGTGCGGACGCGCGTATGATTAAACGTGTCGTTGTAGAGACGGCACAGCCGTTCGCGGCGCGAATCGTCCGACCAGACCCATTCCTTGAATTTTTCTTTGATGCGTTCCTGTTTCTCGCGCGCCGCTTCGGTGGACTGCGCGTTGACGACGGGCTTTTTATCCACCGTGTCATAGACTGTCGGCGTTTTCAGATTCAACGCGTCCTCGATGAGTTCAAGTGCCGTGTAACGATCCGTGCCCCAATCCGTCGTGTTCGCGGTCGCGGCTCGGGCTTCCCAGTTAGGATTGATGCTCCAGGTGCCGAGCGCGTGGATGTGGCCGATTTGAACGCCGGACGGAATGTTGAGCAGTTCATTCGTGAACTGCTGCACGTCTTCCGGTGGCAACCAAGCTGCGCCCAAGCGCACATCAATTTCCGTAGCCGCGAGGTCTGCCGGCTGAACGGATCTCAACGCCTCGACATTCTCGGCAAAACGCGGGTCGGTCACGGCGGCGGCATCCGCCACGGACAACTTCTCCCGCACGTTGCCGGAGAGATACTGGTCGTCGGTCTCCCATTGGTTTGTCTGGGGATTCAGAAAAATGACTCCTTTCAAGTCCGGCAAAAATTCCTGAATCGGTTTGTTGAGCAAATCGGCCATGTGGTCGAGGTCAACGCAACCATGCTCGTTCAAGGTGACGAGCAGCGCCTCCTTCGGCGTGCCGACCGATTCAACTGGCTGGCGGTGATGAATCGTCCGCTCGGTGAAAATTGTCGCCTTGGTTGCCCGCTTGGTTTCGTCGTTGTAATTTTCCAGCGAGAGCAACAATGGCAAATCCGGGTCGCCGTCGAAAGCGCGCTGGTTGGCGCGAACATTCACCGGACCAAAGCGTCCGACGAAACGGTCGTAAGCCAGATTGAGTTGCCGGCGCGTCTCGATGACGTGTTCTTCAGGGCTGCCGTCCATCTGCGCCCGCAAACAATCCCGCACCGCATCCCGCACCGGAATCAAATGGCGGATGCGCGAACGCATCTCGCTGGGCATGTCGGTAAGCGGACGCAGAACATTTTCCTCACGGATGCAGACCATGCCGTCGTGCAGGCAGTAGGCGTTGGGTTTGACGAAATCCGGTGCGGGAATGGTTTCTTCCAGCGTTGGCTCGGCGACCTTGTGCGCCTGCGCCTGATAAATATCGTGCGGTAATTTTTCAACAGCCTCGGCCAGCGCGTCGGCCAGTTTGCGACCATCCGGTTCCAGCGTCGGCTCATTGCCACGATACATCCCGCCATCAAGCCGCAATCTGCCGAGCATCATTTCGGGGTGAGCGGCAAAGTATTCGTTGATGGTGAACGCTTCGCCGACGTCGTTGGTAAAACTCGCCGTTTCTTTCCAAGCTGTGCCAGTGGGCGTTTCACCAGCGCGGAGTTTGCGAAGCATCACGATGTCGGTCGTGACTTCCGTGCCGGCATTCTTTTTGAACGCATCATTTGGCAGGCGGATGGCCCCCAGCAACTCGGCGCGCGTGGACAACATTTCACGCAGCGTCGAATCCAGTTTATCCATTGTGCCGCGCGATGTGATGAACATCAGCAGACCGCCGGGCCGGACTTTCTCCAAGGCCGCCGCAAAGAAATAATCGTGGATCTGAAATTTGTAACTGTTGAAGCGCGGATCGTGAACGGTGTAATCGCCAAATGGGACGTTGGAAACGGCGAGGTCGTAAAAGCCATCGGCAAGTTTGGTCTGCTCAAATGCCTGCGCACGAATGTCAACATCCGGATAAAGCGCCTTCGCGATGCGTGCCGTCAGTGGATCAATCTCGATGCCGGTGACGGTCGAGCGACGAAGCATTTCTTCGGGCATGAGACCGACGAAGTGGCCGATACCGCAGGCCGGTTCAAGCACGCGACCGCCCTTAAAACCGAATCGTTCGGCGGCGCGATACATGGCGCCGATGACGGTCGGCGCGGTGTAATGGGCGTTAAGGGTGGTGGCACGGGCGGAACGGTGTTCTTCATCGGAAAGAAATTCCGACAACTGGATTTGCTCCTTGTGCCAGTCGGCGTTGTCCACGTCGAACACCTGGGGCAGCGCCCCCCAGCCGACATATTTTACGAGCGCGGCTTTTTCTTTTTCCGTCGCCGGACGCTCCTCGGCATCGAGCGTCCGCAGGGTCTGGATGGCGGCCAGGTTCCGCTGAAATTTTTGCTTCGCTCCACCTTCACCTAAACGGTCAGTCTCGGCGATGCGATAGGCGTTGAGATTTTTGGGCGGTTCGTCCTGATGCTGGCGATGCCGACGCTCTTTCTTTGGCTTGGAATTATCAGAGGCGTCCGCCCGGTGGCCATCCGCTTGGTGGCCGACTGCTAAGTCTCGGGTGGCAGGAGGATATATTTCTCCCGAACCATTTCCCAGGCTTGCGTGTGCGCTTGCTGTGCCGTTTTTTCCAGCTTCATCAATTCCAGGCGCAGCGTGGCCATTTCGTCCTTCGTCTTTTCCTCCGCCTCCACCAGCATCTGGTGCAACAATCCCTTCCGTTCCAGTTCGCGCACCATTTTCGGACGGTGTTCGCGCCAGTGTTTCTCGGCCATCCGGCCGTATTGCGTCAAGGGTGTCATGGGTCGGCCTTCGCGTTGAAAAAAGGTCAAGTTGCTGGTCTGAATTTGGTTGGTTGCGCCGGACGGCCATGGAAAGGTGATGGTTGGGGGTGCATTCGGCAAGACCCGTTTACTTTTTGGCCGGCGGCCGTTTGCCGCGTCGCCGCGTAAAAATCCGGAGGTTTACGTCGGCGGCTTTGCCGACAAAATGCCGCTTTTTGGGAAACAAATCCTGCTCCCGGATGTCCAGCGCCTCGGCAAAGAATTCGATTTGTTTGCAGTTGGCCACACAGCGCATGTTTTCAATGTTGGCAAGAATATCCCGTGTCATGTTGATGCAGCCCAGCAGGTGCAATTTGGTGACGAAGGCATACTGCGACAATCCCCGCTGATTGCGCCACCACGCCAGCATTCGCCCGATTACATTGGCATCCTTGGGCATTTTCACCTCCAATTAGCATTTGTAACATTTCAGATTTAGGCTGCAAAAATAACCTCCATCCTGAACCCACGGTTGACAACCTAGAGCAAAACGCGGTGAATTTATTAGCCGACGAAAATTTTTTCCACCGAAAGCAAATTTCGTTTCCAAATTGCGACCCGGTTCCGGTTGTGCTTTCAATTGCGACCGGAAGCCGTTAGCTTCAACCCGGTTATATGGAAGTAACTCATGCAATATCATCGCTTTGCGTATTCGATGCCGGTTCGTTCGGGAGAGGGTCCCAATCTGGCCAAGATTCGGGATGGGGCGGCTTTTAGCGAAGTCACCGCCCCGCTGGCGAGACTCGGATATGAATACGGGCAGATGATCTACAATCCGCCCTTCAATCCGGCGCTGGGCACCGGGCTGGGCGCGGAACATTTCCATTTCATCAAGCCGAGCCATCTGATGATTTTGACCACGCGTCCGCCGCTGGACGATGTGACCCACGGCGACAAAAAACTGGTGCAGCCCAGCCACACGCACCTGGAAAAACAGATTTTTACGGAATGCCGGAAATATTTTGCGGTGTCCTCCCGTTCCCATGTCCAGTTGACACCGGCGGCCGGGGCGAATTTTGAGAAGGCCGAACTTATCTTCCATCAGCATAAGAGCGCCCGGCTGAAGTTTTACAAGCGGCTGGACGAGTTCCGGGGCCGATGTGTTTCCAAAAAGGCGAACATCAGCCTGGGTTTCTTTTTGCGCACGAAAGCCATCCCGGAATACGGCTGCGGTCTGCTGGCCTCGTTCGGCATGGGCAGCCGGGAAACCCTGATCTGGAATCGCATCGTCCGGACCCGGTTTCCCGAATGGGTCAACCGCTCCGCCTTCATCGTGGCGGAAATGAATCTCACTCCGATTCCGGCAAATCCGGTGACGCTCGAATTTGTGGACCAGATCAAAACTAAAATTCTTTTGGAACATCGGATTGATTAGCCCGCCCCGGTTCAGACCCCTGCAGAGCCGCAAACCGGGGACGGGCGGCTGGTTCAAACACCGACGGCCTCACCCCGGGCCTGCTGCTGGCCTTGCACGCGGGCGACCGCGCGCCGCGTGGTCCGCCCGATTTGGGCGATGACGTCCTCCTTCTGCTCATCCGGGACGTTTTTTACCAGCAGCTCATAAGCCTGCTTCAATTCGGGGCTCCGGTTGATCTGCTTCAGGACGCCTTCCCGGATGCGCTGCTGGCGGTCGAGTTCACGCACTTCATTCAGGACGACGGTGCGTTCGAGCCGTTCGCGGGGCATCGCCTGGAGGTAGTCCCAATACTTCGGATTTTCTTTGATGTGGGCGTCAATTTTGGCCTCCACTTCAGGATTGATCCGATAGGTCGGTGGTTCAGCCGGCGCATTCGCGCCGTTGGCACCATTTGGCGGTGTTTTCGTTTTTGTGCTCATAATGAGGTTGTTTTGTTGGTTGTTAATATTGCCGGCGTGATTGCCGACAAAGGGTTTCACGGACTCAACGGGTCGGCGGTGGCGTTGGTCGTGGAAATGGAGAGTGCTGACGGTTGCTCCGGTGCGGCGGCGAGAGCATCAATCCGCTTTTGCATATCGATCACAGTCACGCGCAGCCGGGCCGTTTCCTGAAGATTGGTTTTAGTCTGCTGCAACGCGGCTTGAAACTGTGCCAGCGCCGCCGACAAGGTGCGGGCCTGCAACATGATTTGAGTGGTGGCGAGCCGCTGCGAATTCACTTCCGCCAGAATGACATCGTTGACCGGAGCCGGGACGAACGCCGCATCGCGCGGTGGCAGCACGGGAAAATTGCCGCCAACTGAGCCGGGATGGAAGTCCCAGCGAGTGTTTTCCTCGACCCGATAGACAACATGCTGCTCGTGCAGCACCAGATCATCATTTGGGTCGGAATAGCGCCCGACGTGATAGGCGTTGACGATTTCAGGATAGCGGATGGCAGAAATCTCCGCTGGCGGCTGTTGCGGTCGCAACGTGAGCTTGGTTGCGGTGGAACACGCGGACAGAAACAACAAGGGAATGAGATAATATGTTTTCATGGTTTGGATTTGGCAGGTTCGTCTTTTTCTGCGGTGACGGGAATGGTGGTGCCGCCGAGCGAGGCATCGGCGGCGTCAATGGTTTGCAGGACGTAGAGATAAAATTGTTTTCCGCTCGGCACGCGGACGTAAAAACCGTTCTTCTGGATCGAATCCAGAATCTGCTGGGCGTAGGTTTGCAACACCGCCTGTGCCCCCGCAAAGGGAGCGTTATTGAGCGTGGGACTGTTGACCGGGCCAAAGACAGTCTGTTGTTTTTCCGTCAAGGCGCTGGCCGCGCCAGACAGGAACGTCGCGGCAAAAAGTTTGATGTCAGCCAGGTTGTCAGACTTGATGACCTCGCCGCGCAAACCGGCGCTGCCGTCGGTGATGGCCCAGCCGGACTGGTTGGTTTCATCATCAAATTCGCGGTCCAGGGCGATGGCTTTGATCTGCATTTCCATCCCGTTCTGCCAAATCAGCGTCCAACTGTTACCACTGGCGATGCGTTCACGTTGGTGGTCGGTTTGGGCCGTCCCATGAATCTCCGTGCCCGCCGGGATTACCAATTTGCCGCCATAATAGACATTCTCGGTTATGAGACCGACAATGGGTGTCTGGATGGAAGCCGAGTCCACGGTGATAACCGTCTCGCAGGGAATCAGCCGTCCGAAGGGTGCAAACACCGCGCTTAACTTTTTGACCGGCGCAAAGCCCGCCGAACTGTCCGCAAACAAACTGATGGGCGAGAGCGTTGGTGCCTGGTTCGCGGGAACCACTGGCAACGGAGATGGTTTTTGAAAAGTAGACGGCGACGATGACGGCAACATCGTTGGCTCCGGCTTGGGCGGCGGCGGTGGATAATAAACCTGCATTGGCCGCGTGACGGACTGCACCACCTGCGGCCGGTCAGTGACATTGGTCGCCAGCGCCGTGACCCTGACCGCATTTTCGGCAGACGGGTTGTGTTTGCGGAGGACACAGAAAATAGTCAACGCGGCAGCGAACAGCGCAATAAAGGCAACGAGCTTGCCGGTCTTGGTTTTGAAAAAATTGAGAAGGTCGCGCGGTTTCATAGGTGGCCACGGGGTGAACGGATCGGATGCACGCTGGGAACATTGGTAATAGTGATGACCGGAGCTGGCGGTGGCGGCGAAAGGCGCGTCAACAAAACCGTAAAGGCATTGCGCAGGGACAATTCGTTGCGCCCGCCATCCGGTGTGCCAGTGACGGCGAAATAAACGATACTTTGGCTTCTGGGCGGCACCGTGCCATTGGCATCACTGATGGATTGGGGATAAAGCCGGCTGCCGGCGCGCAACGCAAAACTGTCCGGCTGATAAATCAGCGACGCGTCGCTCTTGTTGGTGATGCCGATACGAAAAACCAGCGTATCCTCGGTGTTGAAACGGAAAGCTTCCTCGATCTGGATTTCGTAGTCATTGAAATCGCTGACGAGCGGTTTGCCGTCGTAGGTGGTGAAGTCCACGTTGGCCATACACTCGGGCTGTTGCGCCTTGAGCAGCGGAAACGCCTTGGCCTTGTCGAGCAGCGCCAGCAATTTTAGCGGGCTGACTTCGGACGCATGGCCGATGCCTTCCTCCTCCGGCGTCGGCATGGCTGCCATGTTGAGCGACAAGACCGGTTGGCCGCTTTCGGTCAGTTCAAAAACGTAGGTGCGGTCGTTCCAGCGGATGTTGAGATTCGCTGATGCCCTCGGGAACAGGGCGCGCACGGAAAGGAACGCCGAGCCTTTGGTGTGGGCCAGTTGAAACCGGCCCGGCGTTTTTCCGTCCACCGTGATGCCCGCACCGTCAATGGCTTCGATGGCACCCGGAAAACTGATGGTGGTGACGCGGTTGGTTGCAACCGGCACCAAGACCGCGACGCGATCATCCAGCCAGACTTGTTGGATGGCCGACGACTGTGCCAGCGCCATGCCAGCGGTAAGTAATAATAGGCTAACGATTGATTTCATATTTGAAGTCGCCCACGGCGGTGGGGAAGCGTCCGTTCAGGGCCATGTTGGGGTTGCGGATGAGGCGGAGCCGGAGCGTGAACGGAAACGCCTCGGTGAACGCCTTGTCTTGAAAGATGCCGCTGCGGATGATCTGGCCGGTGACAGCGGCGAGCACCTCGTTG
>Ga0114951_10005601_pt1 | contig 11495 bp, 11 predicted proteins | sample AM7aDNAmetaG_FD_88677 | JGI IMG/M metagenome (GOLD analysis project Ga0114951, IMG submission 88677) | Freshwater microbial communities from Finland to study Microbial Dark Matter (Phase II) - AM7a DNA metaG | ecosystem: Environmental > Aquatic > Freshwater > Lake | place: Finland: Lake Alinen... | reverse complement strand
CCGATCATTTTAGGCAAGATCGCAAGGCTTTGCGGCGCTGATTCTATCGTGCTGCCCTTCTCTCTGGGCGGCAAGGCCATGTATTTGAATGAGCGTTTCATGGATACAACACGCAACCTGACCTATCCTTTCGGCAAGCTGAAACCCACCATGCCCATGCCTTCCGGTGGTATTACCCCCGCCAATGTCCCTGATATAGTTAATTCCCTCGGCAAGGACATTATGATTGGCTCCGGCGGCGGCATCCATGCTCATCCCAAAGGACCGAAAGCAGGCGCTCGTGCTTTGAGGCAGGCCATTGATGCGGCAACCAAAGGTATCAAATTGGAAGACTATGGTAAAGAGCATGAAGAGCTCGGTATCGCCTTGGGTGTCTGGGGTAAGAAAACCGATTTCAAAATATAGATCAGAGGAAAATCAATTCTCTCCAGCCGGTGCGGGTCAATGATCAGACCCGCCCGGCTATTTATAAGGGTATAATAGCAAGTTGCTTTCAAAAAATAACTATGAATTTTTGAAAGCTTACTTGGTATTATGCCAGGTAAATCAGACTTTTAATTTTTGACAGCGACTTGGTGTAAAATTTGGATTACTATCTGCATGACGACGCACGATTGCCTTTAGCCTGGGCGCCGTGGTTCTCACACGAATACATTACCTATTTTTCGGTCCAAGCCATAGACTGGCTTATGGCTCTACCACCGACCAGAGTAAAACAGAACCCGAATTTCAACAATCAAAACTGGCCAATCGGGCCAAAGCATATCGATTTATATAAAGAAAGTTATAAAGAGTACCGGGAACTTTCTCCACTTTGGTCTTTTTCTTATGGAGAGCGCAACGGGAAATACAGCGTTGAACCACCGGAGAATGAAACCATAGAACCATGGAAAATACTTGTTATTTACACAACAGAACCTGATCTGCACCCGGACTGTGATCTTGATCTTAATAAAAATCAGAAAATCACCGGTGGATCACACGGTTGGCGGCACATGCAATTTCGGGCATTGGGCAGGAAGTTCGGGATGGCGACAGAATCCGTCCGCGTGCATATTGATCTTGCCTCAATGGCTTTTAATAGCGGCAACGATTATTGGGGATGGCGTTATCTATCACGCGCCACCCATTATCTGGCTGATTTGGGCAATCCCTTCCATGTTCGCGCTGCACCTTCATGGTTTTTGATCAAGAACCTGTTTGCTTCAAAAAAGATATTCCAGATTGTTTCCACCGCGCACCAGGGCTATGAAATATATGTGGAAAGGCGGTTTCGCGAGGGATTCCCTGCCTTCAAACAGGCCTTATTACAAGGCGCCCGAGAAGGGCAAACAGGTCATTTTGATATGGCCGCCGAAATTAGTTCCTACCGGCATCAGGCAGAAAAACGACTGAAACCGATTTTCCATTTTATCCTCGGCCAGTTCGGTCAGGAGCTAATTGATGTTTTCGGAAAATTAGATAAAAACAGTCATCTGGACGCGGCCACTCAAACCAATATGTGCTCCAAAGACGCGGCAGAAATAATTTTTCGTCATCCCGATCTTCCCGCCCTGGACTTCCTGGACAGGATCACGGCTGAAATTCTTTTCGACGTCGGCCGGATGCTGGGAGCATTACTATACAGTTTTTCTCCTGCAGATCCTAAACGATGATCTTGCCGGCCTTAATGGCGGCATCTACTTTGCCTTTTTTCACAACCTGCTTCCCGTTGATGAAGACTGACTCTATTCCGGTTGGAGTCTTGCTGGTTTCGGTAAGAGTGTTGTTGTCGCGAATATTTTTCCAATTCAAAACCGTGATGTCGGCCGCAAGGCCATCCCGCAGGAAGCCACGATCTTTGATGCTGTATCTCTGGGCTGTGGCACCGGACATTTTATAGACAGCCTCCTCCAGACTAATGATATTTTTTTCACGAGCAAGCTGTAAAAATCGCGGGAAATTCCCGGAGATCGCCGGGTTCTGCACACCTTTTATCGCGGGAAGCGCATCGGTCATAAAGAGGGAAGCAGGATGCCGCATCAGTGACTCGACGATCGGCAAATTGCTGTATGAGTGGTTAAGTACTTGGGCAACGCCCTTACTCTTCCGCGCAACATCCATAGCGTTGTCGAACCAGTCCATCCCCCGTTTTTGCGCGATTTGCTCGAGGAACATACCGTTGTACTGATTGAGTTCCTCAGAATTGGCGTAAGTAATCTGGATATCTTTAGTCCCAAATCCGAGGAACCTCTGGATAAGGCCAAGCTCACTTTTGAGTTTGGAGAGCATTTTTTTGTCGTTATATGCACCAGGCACCTTAGCCAGGAACCACGCCGGCAGTATCACGTTGATGATTGACTGGCCACAGTGATAGGCGTATGTATCAAATTTAACATCCACTCCCTGCTGAATTGCCTTGTCGATACGTTTAAGACCGTCTTCGCAGGTCTTGAATGTTCTTGACCCCACAAATATCAGATGGGAAATCTGAAGCCTTACTCCTGTTTCCCGGGCTATTTTCAGCATCTCGTCTATGGCCAGCAGATTATGGGGCTCATAGCCGTCGAAAGGCGAAACGTAATCCAGCAGGATCTTCGGGGTACTCATCGGGTATCCCGGTGCAAGCGCTGAATAAGCCCTCAGATGCACCGTCAGCAACTTGTTTTTCTTTTTAACAAGCTTCGCGATCTCCCGCAGTTCTTCGCCGGTAGTAAAAATCCCCGGTTCATACTGCAAGCCCAGGGAAACGCCTGCCGCGCCTTCATCCATCGCTTGTTCTAAAAGCGCAAGCATCTCCTTCATTTCATCGCGGCTCATGGGAGCGGCGTTGAATCCTCGAATTGAGGTTCGAGTGGTGCCGTGCCCCGCCAGCGTCATCATGTTGTGGGGCATGCCGTTTTGCTTCATGCGATCAAAGTACTGCGCCATGGTGTCCCATTCCATGTTGAAGAGGCCCCGTGTTCTGACATCAATCATATTCTTAAAGGGGGACTTCTTGCGGAATCCCGCCACTCCATAGCCGCATTGACCGGCCATAAAAGTGGTGACTCCCTGAGCGGTGAAGGGGAGCTTCAGCTCATCATGTCCTTTGATGGGCAAATACCAGTCCATGTGAGAATGCGCATCTATAATTCCCGGCATGATGACTAATCCCGCACAGTCAATTACCTGAGCGACGGTGGGAATTTCTCTTGCAGAGACTTTTTCAATCTTGTTGTCATGGATGAGAAGATTACCGTTAAATCCCTTTTTCCCTGAGCCATCAACAATAAAACCGTTTTTCAGCAGGATGTATTTTCCGCCCGGCATAGTGGCTGCGCTTTTGGCCGCATTGGGTGAGACTGTGGCGGCGCTCGCGCTCCTGCCCATTGATTTTAGCAGAAGGGGTAACGCGGAAAAGAGGGCAAGAGTTTTCCCGGCAAAGGTTAAGAATCTTCTTCTGGAGTGACTTGTTTGAGACAAACTTTCCAGCCAATTTTTAATGTTGAGCAATTTATCTTTGATATTCATACCAACCTCCTATACCTTATTTTTCTCCTGCTTTTTTTGCATAGCTTCTTTTACTTCTTGATTTCTTATCATTGCCACAAAATCAGTAATTGATTCGGGAAGAGTATCAACCGCTTTGCCTGTGGACAGAGCTAAATAGTATATATGAGCGACTTTTTCCAAAAGTTCCGCGTTGAGGATCGCCTTATCGAGGTTCTTACCCAGCGCCAATATGCCATGATTCTGGATGATATAGGCATTGGCATTATTGGATAACTTACCAGCGACGTTATTAACAAGCTCCGGGCTTCCGGAAAGAGCGTAGGGAATAATCTCCACCATTTGGCCCAGTGCAAAAGAGACCTCATCGAAAAGAGCCGGTATCGGTGTATTGATCAGGCCAAAGACGCTGCCGTATGTCTGATGAGTATGAACAATAGCGTGAACATCGGGACGCCGCTGATAAATTATGCTATGCATTCCCGCTTCCACAGAAGGTCTTAACTTATCATTGCCCTCAATTACAGAAAGGTCAGCATCAACAACACAAATGTCGGCGGCGGAAATATCCTGATACCTCACCGATGAGGGAGTGATGGCCATACACGTTTCATCTATCCTTACCGAGACATTACCTCCGCTACCTCTGAGCGACCCGAAATAACCGTGTGCTGAAAGCCAGAGACTCGCTTCCAGCACTTCCTTCTTGTAGCTTTCATATTTAGTCATGGCAATAAATGATCTCCTTTAATATCTTCTTTATAACATTAATTTTTCTTTTAAAAAATACTAAATTCGATGTCTTGATAAAAATTACTTTTGGCACTTTTTGCTATTCCGCATTCCTTTTTCAGTGTTACTTTTTCCCTTGACGGTTCGGAAAGCATGATATAAATATTCCGGCAGTAACGGCAAGGTTTTACTTAGAATTTAAATTTGCAAAATTTAACTGGAGGAGGTCTATTATGAAGTCAGTTCGCAAGATGAGTATTTCTATTGTTATCAGCATAATTCTTATTTGCGTGGGCATCAGCTTTGCGCAGGAGAATAGTGACGGCAAAGTGGGGATGGCAGATTGGACAAAGATTATCGATTCAAAAGTAACCCAGCAGGTAGACAAGGGGTTAATCAATTTTCAGGATGGTTATATTGAAGCTACAGGCACCGGCGCACCGCCTGAAAAGTATTACGGCAAGCCCAATGCCCGTCCCATGGCTCTTCGTGCAGCCCAGGTTGATGCTTTAAGAAATCTGCTGGAAGTAGTTCAGGGCGTTCAGATCGATTCTGAGACGACCATCAAGGATTTTGTAACTGAAAGCGATATTATCAAAACAGCCATCAGCGGTATGGTAAAAGGAGCGCAAGTCGTCAATAAAGCATATATGTCCGATGGGACAGTGGAAGTGACTTTGCGCATGCCACTCAACGGGGTGGTCAAGGCGTTACTTCCGCAAGTGATTGCCGACGATAAAAAGGAAGACATGAAAGATCACAAACCGGTGCCTTTTTCCAAAAAGCCCGCGCCGGCAGATGAAGTCTATACCGGTTTGGTCATAGATGGGCGCGGTCTTGGTGCCCGTCCGGCCATGTCACCGAAGATTTTTGACGAAAAGGGCGCCGAAGTCTATGGAACCCTGATTGTGAAGAAGGAATTTGCCGTTTCGCAAGGCATCTGCGGCTACGCCCGCGATCTAACGGCTGCCCAGAGCAACGACCGCGTGACGGCTAACCCGATTACCGTCAAAGCGATCCGCGCGGAAGGGGCAGGCATGTCCGAACTCATCCTCAACCAGGCTGACGCAGACAAGATTCGGGCAGCAAAAGACAATCTGACTTATTTACAGAAATGCCGCGTAATCATCGTTATGGATTGACGCTAAAAGAGATCAGCCGACATACGCCGGTTGTATCCTGATCGCGAATTAAAAATAAAAAAGGCCGCTTCATTTTTACCGATGAAGCGGCCTTTTGCATGATGAGAAAAAGAATGGTATCCGTTGGACAAATTTTATGAATTATAGTAATGAAAATTACGAAGGGATATTGCTGGAATATTCCGCCTGTTCAATTACATCCTCGCAAGAGAGACTCAGAGTGCCATGATTCAGGAATTTATCAATATTTCAACAGCGGAGATACAAAGATGAACATGCCAGTAATTATTAGCAGCAAACTGCGATTATTTGCTTTATTATTATTAGTTTTCCTATCTACGGTCTCCTGTACGTGTTTTAAAAATTACGGTAAGCTCGAAACCAATGCTGATGTAACTGCGGCCTTTAATAAAGCTGAAATAAATCCTGGCTTTGACTATTACATTTCCGGATCGGATACCTACCCTCGATCAATTATGGGATTAAATAAAGCCTACAAATTTGATTCCAATCTCTGGAAAAAAGTCGAATTAACACCTGAAGAGCTAAAAGAACTTACCACTCGAATGCAGCAAAGGGCAATTAGTTGCTGCGGGCAAGTACCATTCGGGTTTGCCATCCTCGATGAAAAAGGCAAACAGATTGGTGTCTGGTATTCCATTCTGGTGCCGAGCATGAGCATCAAGATGATTGATGATCGGAATATAATTATTTATCCACCGAGTGATATAGATTACAAGGGTTATGATGGCCAAGGTAATGGGTCAGCCAGAGGAAAATAGAAGCGTGCATAAAAAGTGTGCCTCCATCGAAAGTCACACCTTATTCAATAATTACCATAAAGGAGATAACCATCATGGACAATGAAAAGAAATCGTACATGCAGAAACTGGCGGACAAAATCGTGGAATGGGACAAGAAAATTGACGAGCTAAAGCAGCACGGCAGCGAGACGGCCAGCTTGATGAAAGAAGATTACGCGAAAACAGCCGAAGAACTGAAAAAGAAAAAACTGGAAGCCGAAGAAAAACTCAAACAGCTCAGAAGCGCGGGCAGTGAAGGATGGGAAGAGCTCAAAAAAGGAGCTGAGCTGGCCATCTCCGACATGTCACAAGCTATGGACAAGGCGTTATCAAAATTTAAAAAGTAGAAATAAGATTCGTCGAGACGGATCGCCATATACAATTTTTAAACCTTAATCAACGGGAGAATGAATGACGCACCATGATCATGGTCCGGGAATAATGATCCCGCCACCACTCATATACTTCACAGGTTTTCTTTTTGCCTGCACCATAAATGGATTTTATCCAATCCCTATATTCGGGTTCCCCTTATCAACTGTTTTGGCGGTGATTGCAGCCATACCCTCGGCAGTTTTGGGACTCTGGAGTCTGCTAGAGTTCTGGCGTTCCAGGACAAGTCTATTGACTCATAGGCCATCTTCGTCTCTTGTGATTGTTGGCACCTATCATGTTACTAGAAATCCCATGTATGTTTCCTTAACCTTACTCTATGTTAGTCTTGGATTTTTGCTGAGTATAGCCTGGGCATTCATCATCCTCCCAGCGGTTATATTTATTATGAATATTTACGTGATTAGAAGAGAAGAATCGTATCTTGAATCAAAATACGGTGAACAGTATCTGGCTTACAAAAAGCAAGTCGGCCGCTGGTTATAGCTGCTAATTATCAATACTAAAAAGAATGGTGCATAAAAACGCAACTGAGTAATCATGATCCATTTTTGAAAATATAGGATATATATGTCATCGAAATGGTTTGAATTTTTAAAAAAAGATTTTGTTCAGGGCTTTTCTGCGTCCTGCGGTTTTGAAGTTATCCACGCAGATTTTGGCATATTTGAATCCTGCCTGAAAGTCCGTGATGAACACCGGCAGCAGGATGGATTTGTTCATGCAGGGATGATAGCAACAATGGCTGACCATACATCCGGATACGCATCCTATACGACCGTATCAGAGCAATTCCGCATCCTGACGGTAGAATTTAAAATAAACTATTTCAAACCTGCTACCGGACAAATCATCATCTGCCGATCAAAAGTAATAAACAACGGTAAAAAAATCAAAGTAGCTGAATCTGAAGTATTTTCTGTTTCCCATGGGCTTGAAAAACTAATCGCCAAAGGAATGTTTACCCAAATAGCCGTGGCATCGAAGGATTTACTTATTGTTTCATAATTACTTGTGGTTCGCAGGACAGATGGGCACAGACTATTTCTTGGGATAAGTAGTAATCATAATGCGGCAATCATCATTAAATTACATTTCCCCAGCTGATTGCGAAGATAATTAGCGGAAAATTAAAAAACAATTTTATCCGGAGACCTTCTTTCAGGCACATATTGATGGGGGATCTTATCTTCATTCCACTGGCGGGATACATACAAATTACAATAACAACTGCCGTAATCTTTCACATCATCCTGCCTGTAAATACAGGGGCACATTATGTCTTGATCATTTTCGCGATTGCCAGAGGCCAGGCGACAGGGGCATGACGTATAACCATATCGATCTTTAATAACTAGCAGGTCTTGCAGAATGGCCAGAACCCAATCTTTATCTTTATTAAAGAAATAACCTTTAGGTTCTTGAACCTTCTTTAGCATTTCGTAAAGTTCGGCAGGTTGCATTAGATACCTAAAGCCTTCCGGATATCATCCTCTTTAAAACCAATAATAATTTTGTCGCCAATGATGATAGTTGGAAAAGAACGTTGAGGATTGTATTTAACCACTTCGTTTAAAATATTTTCTCTGTCCGCTCCCTGAAACTGATCAACATCTACAAACTCAAATGTGACACCATTATCATTCAGAAATTTCTTTGTAGCCTTACAATGACTGCATGTGCTTAACGTGAAAATTTTAACTTTTTGCGGCATTTTTTTATCCTCCAGTCATTTTTTTCTCAAATACACTTCTTCCATAGATCATGTCAAGTTGATAGTTCAAACCCAAAATAGACATTGGACTTTACTTTTCAAGACATTAAATGCTGATTATTAAAACATTCTAACATGTTGAATTCATTGGTGGGCGATGCGCGACTCGAACGCGCGGCATCTAGCTTCGGAGGCTAGCACTCTATCCAACTGAGCTAATCGCCCTTGTTGCGAGCTTCTACTCTATTTCATCAGAATCTACAATAAATATAATTACGAACTCCTGCCTTGACTTTTGGATGTATGGTCTTTGCCCAGATAATAATTTAGCCAGGATGAAGTTTGATGAAGATCCCAGTTACAGGGTGGGACAATGCCTTTATCCAACTGTTCTTCCTCCCCGTGCTTCTTCAATCTGGCGTAGGCACGGACATAAATGCATTGTTTCTTTCCGGGATAGACTTCGCACCACCCCTCGAAGCTCCCACCGCAAGCTCCGTTGCGCTGGTGCTTCGGGCATTGTGACATCGGACAGAGATAGGCAACATCAATAAGAGCGCAATCACCGCAATCCTTACAATCAAAAATCAAGACTTTAGTTAAGTGTTCCAGTTTGTGAAAAAAGCGTTCAAGCCTTGTCCCTTCGACTCTGCGGCTGATTTCCTTCATAAAGTCGTAAAGCTTTTTCCCCGGTTCATACATAAGCTTATGGGAAAGCCTTGATAACCGATAGGAAAATTCGACTTGAGCATCTAGTGGTCGGGACTGTCGCCCGGTTTTCTTCTCCTGATTAAGGCCGGTTGCCGAATCGTATTCAAAGTAATAAAAGCCCTTGGCGATGGGATAATCGAAGTGTCGTACAAGGTCTGTCCAAACGGATACGAGTTCCTCTCCCTGCCGGATAATCTTTTCCACTTGTTCATATTTGATATTATGTCCGCCGATATGGACTCCGTTGAAGCCCATCCCCTTCATGATTGCATACATCCGGGAAGCGCGGAGAATTCTTGCCCCTTCTCCCTTATCGGGATCGTTTTTCTCCACATCTAGTTGCGCCAGAAACTTATCTGTGACGACTGATCCCGGTAGTTCGTTGCGGTTCATCATTTTTGCAGCACCATACGGAAGAATATAAATGTTTCCCACCAGTGGAATGTCAAAACCACTTTGCTTCATAAAAAGGAACACTTCCTGAAATTTTCGGGCATCATATCCAAGTTGCGTAACGATAAACTTAGCACCGGCATCGATCTTCTTTTTGAGTTTGTAATACTGAACCATCTGCTCTGCTTCGGTCGCCTTGAAGGGAGAAACTACAGCTCCGGGGAAAAAATCGCTGGGTTGGTGACGGACGTTACCTTTGATTCCCGGATATTCAAGGCCCCGGTTCATGTCCGATATCAGTTGTAGGGTATGGATTGGATCAAGGTCAAAAACGGGGGCAGGCCTGCCCTGATAGCCGGATACAGGATAATCACCGCTCATAACCAGGAGGTTTCTGACGCCTGTCCGATCCATGGCATAAAGTTGACTTTCTATTTGACTGCGATTCTTGTCTTTGCCGGTAAAATGGACGAGGGGCTCGATGCCTAGTTTAAGAATTTCGCCTCCCATGAAATCGGCAGACATGGCCGGGCTTCCGCCGGGATTGTCTGTAACCGTCAGGGCTGAAATCATACCCCCGGAAGCTGCCTGCTTGGCTAGAGACAGGGCCTTTTCCTGCGCCGCTTCTCTTGCACCCCTTCCCGGCACCAGTTCCCACGTGACCGGAAACAAGTGGGGATTCAATAAAGCATCTTTGAAACTATTTTCTTGCATAGACATCCTCTTACACCCGAAACTTTTACTACAAAGAAAATGGCATTATCGAAAGTGCTTGTCAATATCTTTTCTATCAATTCTATCTATCTTGTTGCGTAAGCAGGATAAATTTGCTATTTTTAAAACATATTTAGTAAAAGGAAGATATGATTATAAATAAATTGCCGCATAAAATATTATTTGCTCTCAGTATTTTTCTCATTTGTTGTGATGTTGGTAATTGTTTAGGTTCAACCGAGATATCCAATGTCCGCTATTGGGCTGCGCCGGATCATACGCGCATTGTCTTTGATCTTGACGCCGAGCCAATTTTTGAGGTCAAAGAAAATGAAAAAAACCTCGTTTTGAAATTTTCTGGTGCAACTTTTAATAAATCAATTCCCGCAGAAATAATTTTAAACAAGCCCGGAATTAAAAAGATCATCTTTTATGATACTAAGAACAGCACGGTTAAAATCGAATTTGTTCTGGATAAACATCTGAAAACTGATGTGTTTAAGTTAAAAAAGTTCCAGGATAAACCGCAACGCGTTGTGATTGATATTATCCTCGAGTTGCCCGCACAGCAGGAAATTATCAAGGAACCGCTTCCCAAGTTGACAGCGAAAAAAATCATCGTTATTGACCCTGGCCATGGTGGAGAAGATCCAGGTGCCGTAGGGAAAAAAGGCACGTATGAAAAAAATGTTGTGCTGGTGATCGGCCGTGAAATAAAAAAAGACGTGAACAAACTTCCCGGATATCGAGCAGTTCTGACCCGTGACGGAGACTATTATGTTCCCTTCGACAAACGCCTGCAAATTGCCAAGGATTTGGGAGCGAGCCTGTTTATCAGTATCCATGCCGATGCAGCCAAAAACCGCGCTGCCAAGGGAAGTTCCGTATACTGCCTTTCTACAGGTGCCGCAAGCAGTGAAGCCGCAAAATTGATGGCCAATAATGAAAACTTATCCGACATCATCGGTGGTGTGCAAAGCGGCGAGGGCAAAAATGAATCCGATCAGATTGTTCTAAATATGTTTCAGACCAATACGATAAATTTGTCCAAAACGTATGCCGGAACTTTAATTACCCACCTTGATCGGGTTAATAGCCTGAAACATAAAAAAGTTCAAGAAGCTCCATTTAAGGTGCTAAAGTTACCGGATATTCCGGCAGTGCTGATTGAAACAGCATACATATCCAATATACATGAAGAAAACTTGCTGAAAACCGATGGCTTTCAGAAGAAACTGGCTATGGCAGTAGCCTCTTCCATAACTGAATATCTATCAGGAACTGCATCAATTGCCTCTGCCAGTGATGCGGCCAAAACCGATGTCAATGATGATAGCGCCGGAAACAAAGAGGATGAACGGATTGCGGATGCCCGTAAAATAAAGACAACAGCCTATAAAATTAAACGTGGGGACACACTAT
>Ga0114951_10005600_pt1 | contig 11496 bp, 10 predicted proteins | sample AM7aDNAmetaG_FD_88677 | JGI IMG/M metagenome (GOLD analysis project Ga0114951, IMG submission 88677) | Freshwater microbial communities from Finland to study Microbial Dark Matter (Phase II) - AM7a DNA metaG | ecosystem: Environmental > Aquatic > Freshwater > Lake | place: Finland: Lake Alinen... | reverse complement strand
GGAACTTTCTTCATTGGGGACCAGCCATTATGGACCGACAGCGATGGCGGCGACATCAGACCAGTCGCTGTAGCCGGTGGTGGTTGGGAGTGTCGTTAGATATTTTCGGCAGAGTGGGGTAACCATTTGCGGAGAACCGCGTCGCGTCGAACTCGGCTTGGTTGCCCATATAGGATAGCGGACAAGTTGGAAGTCCGAGACGGACTCGCGACTCCTGGCGGAATTTACCCGCCAGAGACGGCACCGCAGGCGACCAGGGCTTGTCCCACTGATTACGTCTACCGGGAAAGAATTGCTTAGAGGGTGGGTTTGCCTGCCTGCCTGCCTGCCTGCCTGCCTGCCTGCCTGCCTGCCTGCCTGCCTGCCTGCCTGCCTGCCTAAGCAATCCGCGTGCCAAACACAGTTTGGGAGGCCAGCAGTAACCTTGCTGAGACACCTCTTCCGCGTTAGGTTTTTTTGTGGCATTGCTCTTCCTGACAGGAATGATTATAGACCCGCCGGACAGTTCGGTCAATCTCCGAATGGTTACATTCTGGAGACGGCGCCTGATTCGGATGGTGTAGCGGGACAGGCGGGACGCCTGTCGATTCAATTAGTGGAACGGGCGTCCCGCCCGTTTGATTGATCCGCATCGATCACAGACAGGCAAGATGCCTGTCCAACTAATTCTACGGTCCGGAGCGACAGGCAAGCAGAGTTCAGGCCTGACTCCGCGTCGGGGTAAACGTTCAGGAGTTTCCGAGGGAACGGTTCGCCGGGAGGCTCACCCTCCACTTCCGTTGGGGCTTGGCATCTGGACTTTGAGATAACCGGTCAGGGCGGCCACAATTTGCTGCACGAGACGGTCGGGAACCGCGTTGGCGTATTTGCTCTGCAGCCGCATGTCGCAGGGCGTGTTCACGTAATCAATCACGACATACCGGCCGCGCGTATCCAGCGCAACTTCCGCGCTGAAGAAATCCAGCTTCGCAATGCCCGCGATAACGCGAATGATGCGGTCCAATTCGGCGAAATTAATCCCCCGCGAATCCTGCGGATCAACGACGATATACCGGTGGGTGCGATCATCCCACCAGCAGGGAATCGCAGTTCCGCCCACATAGTAGACACGGAACCAGGCGCGCCGGTCGCCCAGTATTTGGGGCTCAATCTTTTGCTGAATGAGAAACCGCTGGGCATGATGTTTGGCGCGGACCTGATTGACTTCATCGAGGGTTTTCGCCCCGGTCAACACGCCCCGGCCACCGCTGCCTTTCGCGGGTTTGACAATAAAGGGTTTGGCAAACGGTTCGAGGACTGCGGGGCTGAGCTGCGGCTCCCGATCATACGCGAGGACGATTCGGGTGGCCGGCAAATCCAAGCCGCTGGTCACCAGATCGCTGTGGATTTCAGCTTTATCGCTGGCCCGCAGGTAATGATCGTGGGCATTGAGAATGTGCGTGCCCTTGGCGGTGAGCAGTTGATTGAGCTTGAGGAAGTGCGCGTCCTCGTCGCTGGCGCGGTCCAGAAACCAGCGGAATTGGCGCTCCCCGCGCTCCACTTCACCGGTCGTTTGGGCGAGGTTGTGCAGGCCAATCAGATAGCTGTCCAGACCCGCTTTGTGAAAAGCCTGATCCAGCAATCGAATAAAATCGATGTCGTACTGCCAATTCCACGCCACGCCAATTTGGTGGAGTTTAGTGACTGTTGGGACGGTCATCGAGCGCGCCATGAATTGGAGGGCGAGGCTCCTGCCGAGCCGCGTCCCCCATGGCTCGCCGGGAGGCTCGCCCTCCAGATCTGATTCTGACGATCTGTATTACCGGCAGTTGACATGGCCCGATTGCGGAGCGGCTGACACAGCTTCGTCGAGCACCTCGGGATACTCGAAAACTTTGCCTTCGTAATTGCGAATGATGATGCGCTGCCGGTCGTGCGCCAGGATGTACTGCGGGCTGACCGGCACCTTGCCGCCACCGCCGGGCGCGTCAATCACGTATTGCGGCACGGCAAATCCAGTCGTGTGGCCCCGCAACCCTTCCATGATCTCCAAGCCTTTGCGGACCGAGGTGCGGAGGTGATGCGTGCCGCTGACGAGATCGCATTGGTAAATGTAATACGGCCGCACGCGCATCATGATCAGCTTATGCAACAGTTCTTTCATCACCACCACGTCGTCGTTGACGCCGCGGAGCAGCACGGTCTGGTTGCCCAACGGAATGCCGGCATCGGCCAGCCGCGCACAGGCTTCGCGAACTTCGGCCGTCGCCTCCCGCGGGTGGTTGGTGTGAATGTTGACCCACACGGGATGAAATTGCTTCAGCATCGCACACAGGGAGGGCGTGATGCGTTGCGGTAAAAATATCGGGATCCGCGAACCGATCCGCAGCAACTCAATGTGCGGAATTTCGCGGAGCTGGCGCAGCAGGCGTTCCAGCCGGTCGTCGTTGAACAGGAGCGGGTCGCCGCCGCTCAACAAAACGTCGCGGACTTCGCGGTGTTGCCGGAGATAATCGAGCGCCGCACTGAAATCGGTTTCGAGATGTTGTTCCCCCACTCCGCTGACCACCCGACTCCGTGTGCAATACCGGCAGTAAGCCGCACAGCGGTCGGTTACCAAAAACAAAACCCGGTCCGGATAGCGATGCACCAACCCTGGCACGGGCATGTGGGCATCTTCGCCACAGGGATCCGTGAGCTCCCACGCCGCGGTTGTCATTTCCTCAATGCGGGGAATGACCTGGCGACGAATCGGGCAATTCGGATTGCCGGGGTCGATCAAATTGAAAAAGTACGGCGTTATTGCCAGCGCCAGATGCCGGCCCGCCAATTGCACCCCCAACCGCTCGTCCTTGGTCAGCGGCAGGAGTTGATCCAGTTGTTCCAGTGTGGTAACGCGGTTCTGGAGCTGCCACCGCCAATCATTCCAGTTCGAATCGGGCACAGCCGACCAACTGCCGCGTCCCGCTGACGGGAAGCGGCTACTGAGTGAGTCCAAACCTCCTCCAGGCTCCTTGTCTTGCATTGCGAGGGAACTATAGGCCATGCCAGCCGGGTGTCAAGTACCCCACGGCAGACCCAAATCCTCTGCTAAAATTAATTTTCGGTGCGAACGGCGGGCTAGAGACAGCCCGCCCCGGGAAAATCCGGGGGTAGGGCGCGGAGCCGAGTCGGACGAGACGCCGTTCCCGGCAATCCCGACCGCGCCGTCTGGGGTGATCTGGCCTACCGGGAGTTATCGACACACTGTAGTTTTGGCACTGAACCAGGGGCTGCATTTGATTGCTGGGCGGTACCGAGCCCCCGCCTTGAGATGTTATTTGGATCCCGTCTTTGGCGGACGCAGCGGCGGCACCGGCTGCAAGATTTTACGGCGTTCCGGCGTCAGCCGATCCAGCAACGCGGGAGAATATTCAAACCCGTATCGGGTGGATCCCCACAGCGGCCCGTACCGGTAAATTGTAACCCGCCGCTCCCCGGGATTGATCCGACTGCTGCCGCCATGGATGACCCCGTCCACAAATAAGAGTGCGTCTCCTTTGGTCAGGTGCAATTCAACCGCCCCTTCCAGCTTATCCATCCGGTCGCCCCGGCTGTAGTCTCCAATGTTCGGATGCGGGAAATTTGATTTATGACTCCCAGGCACGATCATCGTCGGACCATCCCCCGGGCCGACATCGGTCAGCGCAAGGATGATATTGCATTGGCCGCACCGGAAAACTCCGTTCGCATACCGGTAAGCTCCGCGCACCGCCCCGAGATGTCCGCCCGAATGCGCCGCGTGATGACCGCCGCTGCGCCGGACGGAAAGAATCGCTTCATCAATGAATAGCCCTTCGACGTAGGAACATTGCTCACCGCAATATCGGCGGACGTACTGGATCCAACTCGGGTGATCGATGAGTTCCTCGAACGGTCCGCCAAGCTCAACGCAGTTGTGGAGTTCCAGCCCGGTATCCTTCGTGTAATCGCGCCGTTGCACGTTGCCGAGCCAGCCGCCCATTTCGATCGGCGGCAATTGATCCACTGCCTGATTCAGAGCCGCCAGCAAGTCAGCAGCGACGGCGTTCTTCAGAATTAAATACCCATTAAGGTCGAACAAAAAATCGTCCAAGGCACTCGGCTGCCGGGGTGTCGTTATCATGAGCGGAAAGATAGCACGTTTCGGCCGGATTTCAGCCGGGAGGAGATCCGGCTGTAAAACAAGAAATGGACAGTGGCAGCGGGTTGTTTGACGTTGCCTACGGTGAGGTTAATTGGCAAACGATAGAGGATACCGCCGCCAATAGACAAAGTCAGGAGACAACCTCCACTGCCACCGTACGATTAATGTTACTCCACCAACCAAAAAAAGCAAATAATAATCAGTAAGAGCGTGTTATAAAAACGGAGGGACGCGCGGAGCTTGTACTGAGCCGCGAAGCATCGCGTCCGTTTGTCTCAGCACTGCGGCCACGATCCCGCCGTCGCGGGATGGCCCTCCGGGCGGCACAGGGTCAAAATTAATTTCAAAAGATGCTCTAAAATGGGAGAGATCCGCGCGTCTTGGTACTACCGCCGTAGGAGTACCCTTCCGGGCCTTCGCCGCGCCGAAGTGGCTTCGGCCACGCAGGCGGGCGCGACCGGGCCAGATGCGCCCCAGCCTCGGAAATTACTGATGCAATCCCCATTCGTGTTCATGCAATCCCCATTCGTGTTCATTCGTGTGAATTCGTGGCTCAGCCTTGACGGGAACCGGCCGACCGCCTAGCATCGCGCGCTCATGAAGAAACTGTTGCTGGCATTGGTTGGACTGGCCGTCATCGCGATTGTGACGCTGCTGTTCCTCGCCCGTCCTCACCATCCGCCTGAAACAACTCCCCAAGCTGCAGCCATCCTCCCGTCTTCCACGCTCGCTTTCGTCGACATCCCCGACTTCCAGAGCTGCCGCGCCAAAGTCGCTGCCAGTCCACTCGCGCCGTTCTGGCAGAATCCTGAAGTCCAAGCCTGCTTTGGCAAACCCTTCACCGATTGGACCGGCGTTGCGACCTCTGGCCAACCGCCCACCTGGTTGACCACACTCCTAGGTGGCGACGCCATTCAAATGCCGCACGGGGAGGCGTTTCTTGCGATTACACACATGGCAATTTCCCCGGACCGGGCACCGCAATTCACATTCGCTGCGGGAATCAACTTACCCGACCGCACATTCGCGATGCAGACGGCATTAAAGCTATTGGCCTACAAACTCCAGCAGTCCAACCCCGGCACCACAGTCGCAACCAAAACCTACCTCGATCGCAAATACACCCTCTGTCAATTGGCGCCCGACTCACAGATTTGCTACGCTTTTTTCCGGTCCCTGCTCGTCTTCACCTCGGATGAAGAAGTACTCCGTGACATGATCGCCCGCCATCTCGGCAAGGCTGATTCTGACACTCCCGCACTCACCGCCAACGCCGGCTACCAAAACATCCTCCGCCAATTACCGCCGCACCAAGATCTCCACGCCTACCTGAATGTCGAACAACTGGTCAATCGCTTTGGGCTCCTGCTCATGGCCGTTGCGCCAAACAATCCTTACGTCCAACAGGTGGCCAATATTCAAGCCTGGGGTACCGGCATGACCTTTGGCGAAACCAACATCACCGATGTCGGAATCACCACCTATGTGAAACCCAACGAGCCGGCGCCGCCCCTCCGCCTCAGCACTCGCGCGGCCGCGCCCGCGGACTCGACATTTTATCTGGCCGGCACCCCCAACCTCCCCAATGCCTACAACACCCTGCTCGATTTGCTAAAGCTCTCCGGCAATCCCAATGCCGCCACCCTCGTCAATGGACTCGGGTTGGCCCTGGCGTTCGCGGGGGTCGATCCCGCCAGCGATCTGCTCGCCCGGCTGGGGCCCGAAACGGCCGGCATCGGCAATTGGCGGGCCGGCGCGCAAACTCCCGATTTTGCACTGGTCGCTGAAGTGCGTGATCAACCTGGGTTTAAACGTAAATTCGACCGCTTTAATTCACTCCTCGACAAGGTGTACAAAACCAGCGAGGCCGTGCCTTTTTCTGGCGTCACACTCCGGGGAATTCACACAAACTCCGGCGCCGATCCGACGTATGTGTTGACCGATAAGTTTTTCGTTTTCGCCTTGAGTGCCGACTACGCCCGCGAACTCGTCTCCCAAATTCAGACCGGCAAAGTTTCACTGACAACGGGTCATGAGTCTGCCGACACGGATTGTGATCTGCGTCTTACGCTGGCGGGGCTCTACAGTTTGGCCGGCACGAATACCCTCCCCTGGCTTGGTCCACTCCCCGCTCCGGGAACGATTGCTCGGTATGTCGGGACGTACACCGCGACGACCGTTGCCAACACCGCGTCCTCAACCACCACAGCCCATTCTCCGCTCGGCAAACCAGTCACGCTGGCAATCGCATTGGCGGGCGGGCTGGCCGCCGCGCAATCGTGGCTGCCGGAGTTGCAAGGAGCTATTCCAGCTCTACCCAAAACGTCTTCAGGTACGCCCGATCCCCCTCGGCGAGCCGGTAATCGAACGGCAGCGTCTCATAATCAATCTTCGCAATGACCCGCCCGGCTGTCCGGGCTGCGTCACGAATGGCAACCTCAAATTCCTCGGGCTGCAGCGTCCGCTGGTTGGTCGAACAAAACAGCGTCCCCCCTTTGGCCACAACCGTCATCGCCAATGCCGCCAGTGCCAAATAATCTCGCTCGGCACGGAACCGGCGCCCGCCCTTGGTCGTTGAAAAGGTCGGTGGATCGAGCAAGACCACGTCCCATTGCTGGCCGCGTTTCGCAAACCGCTTGAGCCATTCGAAGACATCCCCAAAAATGAATTCGTGTTTGGGACCGATCGGACCTGCCGACACCGCGTCGCCGCACTCCAACCCATTGGCACGAAAGTTTTCTTTTCCCCAGTCGAGATAGTTGCGCGACAAATCCACACTCGTCGTCACCGCGCCCACTTTGGCGGCGGCCACGGAAAAGGCGCAGGTGTAAGCGAAACAATTCAAGACGCGCTTCCCGGCCAGCGGGAGCTTGAGCAAATGCCGGCGGTTCTCGCGCTGGTCGAGAAAGAGCCCGGTCGACAGCCCTTCACCAAAATTGATCAGGTAGGTCACCCCATTCTCCAGCACCGGAAACCGGTCCGTGATGGGGGCCCCGGCCACCAACTGCGGCGCGCTGCGTTGCTGTTTGGTCGCCAGTTGGTCGTAGACGGACACGCCGGTCAGGGCCGGTACCGCAACCGTCGCTGTGTGACGCTGGACGAAGAGCCGGTCCGCATACGAGTCGATGATGAGGTCGGGCAGACGATCGCCCGCCCCATTGACGAGCCGGTAGGCATTGGTGTCCGCATCAAACAGCAGATCGCGAAACTCCCGCGCGGCAGTGAGCGGATCGAGATCTTCAAACACGGCCGGCACACTCGCCTCAAACGTCACCAATTCACCGGTAGCCGGGTGCGTCAAGGTCACTCGATGCGCGTGCAGCATCAGGCGGGGCGCCGGTGTGTCGCCGTATTTGGTGTCGCCCAGCACCGGAAACTTGACGATCGCAGCATGCCGGCGAATCTGGTGGGTCCGGCCGGTCACCGGCTGGGCTTTGATCAGGTGATTCTCACCGACCGGTTCCATGTACTCAAACCAGGTCGACTCATTTGGCCACTCTTCGCAGAAGCGCTGCCGTTTCGGGCGTTGGGCGGAAAGGAACAAATAATCCTTCGCGATTTTGTGCTGTTCAAATTGCTTGGCCAGCGATTGGTTGGTCCTCGTGGATTTACCAAAAACGAGGACGCCGGAGGTATCCTTATCGAGCCGGTGAAGAATGGAAAGCTTGTAGCCGCGTTTCAGCAGCCATTCGTGCAGGCCGTCGGGCGCATACTTGTCCGGCTTGTGGGTATTGATGCCGGAGGGTTTATTGACGACGAGCAGGTCGGCGTCTTCGTAAAGAATCAAGTGCATAAGTCCATCAGTGCCTGCGCCGGCATGCTGCAGATACCCCGGTAGGGCGGGCTGTCCCAGCCCGCCGCGCTGCGGTTCCGATCTGAGCCAAGCTGCGGCGAAATCCACTCACCAGTCTGTGCGTGGATAGTTCCGCCGTTACATCTGAAATTCCCCCGGAGCGGCGCGCTAGTGACAGCGCGCCCTACCCAGAAGGACAGCCAACAGCTGCTTGATTCCGGCTGAGCACTCAATCGGAGAAGGACTGCCGGTCCCGTGGACTTAGGCACATCGGCACTTACGCCCCGGCGTTTCACCCGGGCGGCCATTGGAGCGCCCGGCCGCCCAGCAGGTGGACATGCAGATGGGGAACGCTCTCGCCGGCATCGCGGCCTTTGTTGATCACCAGCCGGTACCCGGACGCATCAATCCCCTCTTGACGCGCGATCCCAGCCGCCGCCACCAACAAGTGCCCCAGCAGCTCTTCGTCACCAGTGGCCGCGACGTTGGCAATCGCGTCTTTCGGCACGACCAAAATATGGACCGGCGCTTGGGGGCTGACGTCGCGAAAAGCCAACACCCGTTCGTCTTCAAAGACAATCTTGGCCGGGATCTGCCGGGCAATAATTTTGGTGAAAATGTTATCCGCCATAAGTTACTCCGTGACTTCGATGTTCACCTGCTGCACCCGGCCGCGAACGAAACTCACAATCTCGTCCGCCAACACCCGGCAGCTCTCCCCCCAGCGTCGCGCCCCGCGCAGCCGCATCACGCACGCGCGCAGGCCCCGCAAACTCAGGCGCGCTGGCCCGGTGAGCGCGCGCAATTCATGATCCAATTGCCGATAGAACCCCAATTCAAAAGCATCGCTCACCGCCAATTGGTCCAACCGAATTTCGGCACACCGCCCCCGCAGTCGGTAGGCATCCGCACAGTCGGTCAGCCCAAACATCGTCAACGCCGCACAGACGAGATCGACAATCTCACTGACCCGCAATGATTCAATGGTTTTGCCGTCGCGCGCGTAGCGGTAGATGGCGGCGGCAACCGATTCCGCGAGAAGCTGGTCGCCGATGGCATTTTGGATGGAATCGGCCAGACGGCTGCCGTCGAACGGCGTCAGCCGGTCATCCGCTCCGCGCACCCAGACAATGTCTTCGCGCAGTTGGATCATCGCTTCCCTTTCCCACCGCGACCGGCACGGACGGGGCGTTTCACCATCCGCTGGATTTCATGGATGAATTGTTCGGCGTCGTGGAATTGCCGGTAGACGGACGCAAAGCGGACGTAAGCGATTTCGTCGAGTTTGCGGAGGTGGCGCATCACGCGTTCGCCGATTTGTTCCGAGGTGACTTCCCGGCCGTATTCATTTTCAAGTTCGGTAATCACGCGTTCGACCGTGGCTTCCACGGCCTCGGTGCTGACCGGGCGTTTTTCGCAGGAGCGTTCAATCCCGTTACGCAATTTACGGCGATCGAATTCCTGATAATCGCCGCTGCGTTTTTTGACCCGCATGGCTTCATGAAAGACAGCTTCGTAGGTGGTAAATCGGGTGCCACAATCCAGACATTCGCGGCGACGACGAATCTGCGCGCCGTCGCCACTGGTGCGCGAATCAATGACTTTATCGTCCTGCTCCCCACATTTCGGACAGCGCATTAAAATTTCCCTGACGGTTTTGTTAGCATGCGCTCCGCCCCCCGGTCAAGCTTGCCGATAGCGGCCCAAATGTGCGGCTAAGAATTTTCCCGGTGCGAACGGCGGGCTCGGGCCCACCGGGAGTTATCGACATACTGTAGTTTTGGCACAGAACATGGGGTCGTCATTTTATTGGGGAAATCTACCAGTTTGAAAAATTCGCCGCACATTTGGGTAGCGACGGGTTGTCGCTCATTTAAGTTGGCAGGCCTCTTCCTGTCGGTTGGGTTGTTGGCTCCGGGGACAGTGAAACACTGCACCGACTGATGAGCGCTATCGCCGGGACGTCAACAGTCGAGACGCCTGTTCAACTCGACCCGCCACGACAAACCAGCGGCGCTTGCAAAAACTTCTGCGGACGCGACGAAGCGCGTCCCTCCGTTGTGAAAACAGGCTGTTTCTTGTATTTTTCGGTTAATTCATACATAGCCAACCCGTATTTGCTATTCTCGCGTATATTTGTAGCTTTTTCTGGCCTGTGGATTCTGCTGCCGATTCAAATTTCGACTCGACGGCTAATCCTCGCTTGTGTTTTCGGCGGGATTACCTTAGAAAATGGGTGTGAGCAGCGAGGAATTGCGCATCGGCGTGCTGGGGTCGGGCACCGGGTCCAATTGCGAAGCGATTCTCCAGGCGTGCGAGCGGGGCCAGATCCCGGGGCGCGTTGTGGTGGTCGTGAGCGATATTGCCGATGCGTTGATCCTCGAACGCGCTCGCAAACGTGGCATCCCGGCGCACTTCGTCGGCCCAAGTCGGTTCAAGACGAAGTTGGAACCGGAGTTAGAACAGCGGATCGTCGATATTTTGCGCGAAAAAGGTGTCGAATTGGTGGCGCTGGCCGGTTATATGCGCGTGGTAAAAACGCCGTTGTTGAGTTCGTTTGCCGGGAAGATGCTGAATGTGCATCCGTCATTATTGCCGTCGTTCCCGGGTTTGCACGCGTGGGAGCAGGCGTTAACGTACGGCGTGCGTGTCACGGGTTGTACGGTCCATTTTGTCAACGAAGGCGTGGATGCCGGACCGGTCATTTTGCAGCAGGCAGTGCCGGTGCAGGCGGGCGATACGCCCGCCACATTGCACCAGCGAATTCAAATCGCCGAGCATGCGCTGTTGCCGGAAGCGATCCGGTTGTTCGCACTGCGTAAATTGCAGGTGACGGGACGACAAGTTAAAATTTTGGAATAAGGATAACAGTATGAGCGAGAAGACCACGAAAAAATTGCGGTTGGGCCTGCCGAAAGGCAGCCTGCAGGAATCCACCTTTGCCTTGTTGGCCAAGGCGGGCTGGAAATTGTCGTCGAGCAGCCGGAGCTACATCCCGCGCGTGGACGATTCTGAATTAGAACTCCGCCTGATTCGCGCGCAGGAAATCAGCCGGTACGTGGAACACGGCTTCCTCGACGCCGGACTGACCGGCGCCGACTGGATCGCCGAGAACGACAGCGATGTGCAGGTGGTCGCCGAAATCGCGTACAGCAAACAGACGACCAACCCCGCCCGCTGGGTGCTGGCCGTGCCGAACGATTCGCCGATCCAATCCGTCAAGGATCTGCAGGGCAAACGGATTGCCACCGAATTGGTGGAGGCAACCCGCCGGTGGCTGAAGAAAAACGGCGTCCAGGCTGAAGTGGAATTTTCCTGGGGCGCCACGGAAGTAAAGGCCCCGGAGTTGGTGGACGCGATCGTGGAGTTGACCGAGACCGGCTCGTCACTCAAGGCCAATAATTTACGGATTGTGGATGAACTCATTCAGAGTTTTCCCCAGTTGATCGCGAACAAGAAGTCGTGGCAGGATTCGTGGAAGAAGCAGAAGATCGAGACGCTGGCCATGCTGTTGAAGGGCGCGTTGCAGGCCGAGGAAAAAGTCGGCTTGAAGATGAAT
>Ga0114951_10005599_pt1 | contig 11498 bp, 9 predicted proteins | sample AM7aDNAmetaG_FD_88677 | JGI IMG/M metagenome (GOLD analysis project Ga0114951, IMG submission 88677) | Freshwater microbial communities from Finland to study Microbial Dark Matter (Phase II) - AM7a DNA metaG | ecosystem: Environmental > Aquatic > Freshwater > Lake | place: Finland: Lake Alinen... | reverse complement strand
GCAACTGCAGATGGGGACTATGCTGTATTAATAACACAGGGCAGTTGCAGCGATACTTCTGCATGTGTGACAATTACAACTGTTGGAATAAATAAATCAAATAATAAAGGTATTGTCATTTATCCTAATCCCACAAATGACTTGGTGTATATTTCATCCCCAAATCCTGTAGAAATAAAAGTATATAACATTATAGGAGAATTAATTGGCAATATTAATACGCCTCAAGATAATGCTATTTCTCTCAAACAGAAGGGCGTTTACGTTTTTGAAATTTTATCTGACAAAAATAAAACTTATACTAAAGTTGTAGTTCAATAAAAATTCCGAAAAACTCATTTACAGATTGTAAATTTCAGTGGTAAAATGGTTTTTCAATGAAGAAATTTTTAGCGTTTGTAATTTTAGTACATTTGTGAACTTATCTATATAAACACAGCCATCACAACCTATAAGACGAAGAACCAAACAGAAAATATTACCTGAAAATTATTCAGCATTTAAAATGACAAAAAAACAATATACTATAACAAACATCATCTTAGGAATCATTGGATTGATTTTTCTGTTTGAATTTGTAAGAGACTCACAGCGGAATGGTGATTTTCTGGGTTATGTTAATGCAGGAAATCTGGTCATCGCTAACCAAAACATATATTCTGACATACTTAATACATGGCCTCCTTTTTTTTCTATTTTCAGCGTTATTGTAGCAATCGGTGATAGTATCAGTAGTGTGCTAATAAGGCTTTTATGGCTTGCAGGAAGTATAGTGGCAATGTATTATATTATCAAAATTACTATTAAAATAATCCTTAATAAAACGCTAAGCCTTCGTAGAAAAGGGGGCGACATCATTTTTCAAGATCCCATAATTATAATACCATTTATAATAATTCTACGATTTATACTGGATAACCTTTCCAATATTCAAATTAATATATATATACTTTTGCTTGCTTGCCTCTCAATATACTATTTTATAAATAATAAAAATGTATTATCCGGTTTATTACTTGCCCTAAGTATCTCTTTAAAGGCATACCCAATCTTCATTTTGTTATATTTTTTATTCAAAAGAGAATCTAAGCCTGTTATATGGACTTTTACCTTTTTATTGCTTTTTAACTCAATTTCTTTCTTTATTTTTGGCTTTGACAAAGCAATGGTATATTACACACACTGGTATAGGGATATAGCATCGCAAACATTTACAGTTCAACATAAAAATCAATCTGTATTCGGTTTCATGCTTAGACTTCTAACTAATGGAAATCCGGGACGGGATTTTTATATAAACCTATTGGCATTGAAAGCTGTAACTGTCAAAAACATCACTTATTGTTTTATTCTTTTGTTATCAGTATTCCCAGCTTTCCTATTCAGAGAGAAGATAAAAGAAAAAAATAATCCCCAAGCCATCCTGGAATATTCAGTTATTTTCTCAGCTGTTCCCTTATTATCTCTTCTGGCATGGAAAGCATATTTTATTTTCCTTTGGTTTCCTTATCTGCTTACTTATATTCTTCTCTTCAGAGCTCAAAATAAATTGCAAAAAAACAATTTAATACTTTTAAAATCACTATTCATGCTCTCTATACTTCTTAATATCTTTACTACAGATGGTATTGTCGGAGTATATCTTTCGGATGTGTTTGAGACTTTTTCATGTATTACTATTGGAACTATATTGCTTATTGTTATTCAGCTCATTATATACCGTAAGATTGATAAGTTTGACCTTGGTTCAATAAAATACCAGACCTTACCCAATACAGATAAAAGAAATATTTAATATATATAATTTAATCATTATGACCGGAACATCTTTCATTCCAACAATGGTAGCTGTTATTGTAATTGTCAGATTCAAAAGGTTTATTAACAGATTCAGGGAAACCGGAACCACATCTCCTCAAACAGCAAAGACACTTGAAGAGTTGAATTTAAAACACAGATTTATTTTTAAAAGACTGTTAATGCGAAATGTATTGATTGAAACCTATGCTGACAGATATTATTTAGATGAACAAAACCTTTTAAAATACAATAACAAAAGAAGAATGATAATGTTTACTGTAATTTTAGCTTTGGCAATACTAATAATTATAGATACGCTTTTCCTTAATAATCAGTGATTAATATGAGGTAATATTTTTAAATAGCGAATTTCTGTTAACAATTTTTATTTCCACAATATTCGAATTGGAATAAACACAATTATATAAATTCAAATTCACATTATGACAATAAAAAAAGGCTGTCTTTCCAGAGAGAGACAGCCTTTTTGTTAAAAGATAATCTAAAATTATTTTGTAGGTTTTGGAGCTACGGGTTCTTTTTTAGGTTCTTCTTTTTTTGGTTCAGCTTTTACGGGTTCTTTTTTAGGTTCTGCTTTTACGGGTTCTTTTTTAGGTTCTGCTTTTACTGCGGCTGGTTTTTTAACTTCTTCTTTGAAAGCTTCTTCTTTAACAAATTTTTTGTCTTTGTCATAGATGTAATTTAACTTAGTATTGTTGCCTTCTACAGTAACTACATAAGTAGTAACGCCTTTATCAAGTACGCTTTCAGCTTTAATAGCTTTGAAACCCTTATGATCATTAGCAATATTATCTAAAATTTCTTTAGGTAATTTAGCAACTTCAATAGCAGTTTTTACTGGAGCTGCAACTTTTGTTTGAGCTACTGGAGCTTTCTTTTCTGTAGCTGCTGGAGCTTTTTTCTCAGTTGCTGCTGGAGCTTTCTTGTCAGCTGCTGGAGCTTTTGTTTGTGTTTGAGCGTTAAGAGAAACCCATGCGAACATTGCAAGAACTAAAACAATTTTTTTCATAATTTTAAAATTTTTTAATAATTAATTAATAAGTTTTTTACACTACAAAATTAGTAATAGTTTTATTAGTAAAGTGTTAAAATTTATTAAAATATTTAAAAAAAACACATATTTAAGACAGATTACACATTATATTACATGGATTATTAATATTCTTATATTAAACAGCATATTATTAATTTAAATGAAAAATAACTCAATATTGAACTGGTTTATCAACTGAATTATTTTTAAATTACAACTGGTTTTGCATAAAATAAGAAGGTTGTCTCTCCAAGGAAAGACAACCTTCTTAATGTTTTACAACTTTTCTAGACTATTTAGTAGGTTTAGGTTCTACTTTTTTAGTTGTTGTTTTTGTTGTTTTTGTTGTTTTTGTTTTTTTAACTGCTTGTTTTATAGCTTCTTCTTTGACAAATTTTTTGTCTTTGTCATAAATATAATAAGCTTTTGTATTGTTACCTTCTACCTGAACTTTATATGTAACAACATCTTTATCAGTAATGCTTTCAGCTTTTATAGCTTTAAAACCCTTATGTTCATTAGCAATGTTATCCAAAATTTCTTTTGGTAATTTAGCAACTTCAATAGGAGTTTTTGTTGGAGCAGTTGTAGCTTTTGTTTGTGCAACAGGAGCCTTTTTTTCAGTTGCAGGAGCTTTTTTTTCAGCTGCTGGAGCTTTTGTCTGAGCATTAATTGTAAGAGAAACCCAAGCAAATAGTGCAATAACTAAAAGAATCTTTTTCATAATTTAATTTTTTTTTTAAATAGTTAATAATAAGTTTTTTAACGCTTCAAAATTAATACTTTTTTAATCCATGAAATGTTAAATTTTATTAAATTATTTTAAAAATTATACGGTTTATGACATATTGTAAGAAATAAAACATAAATTATTATTAATGGTACACCGATGTATGAAATACTAATTTAAATCTATTTTAGTAATTATTTGAAGTTGTTCTAATTTTATGTTTAAATTGCATAACACACTATAACCTAATTGTAAGGGTATAAATTTGTTTTAAAAAGTAAAAATATTATTATATTTGTTTTTGAAATAAAAGATATAGGATATAAGAAACAGCAATGTTTTGATCACTAGTCTAGTCTTAACAGGAAGTTGTATGGAGTGTTGTAAATTAAGGATAAACAATATAATTTAATAACAAGCATATATCAATTTACTAAGTATCAACTTTTAAATGAAAATAAAAAATGAAAAGTAAAATCATTTTAGCAATCATTGCTTTTGGTGCTTTAAGTTTTAACATTTTGGCACAACAACCATATATGGTGAAAGATATCGACGTAGGTCCTTGTTACTCATCACCTTCTAACTTGTTAAATGTGAATGGAACTTTATTTTTCAGTGCAGCTGACGGCGTAAATGGTTTTGAATTGTGGAAAAGTGATGGCACTGAGGCAGGAACAGTGCTTGTAAAAGATATTTACCCCGGAAGCATCAGCTCCAATCCACATAGCCTTACCAATGTTAACGGAACTTTGTTTTTTCTGGCAACAACAAGCATAGGTACTAAAATTTGGAAAAGTGATGGCACCGAGGCCGGTACAATGCTGGTAAAAGACATTTATCCAAATAGTCCAGTTACCTCACCTGACCCTGCTGCCCTTACAAATTTAAACGGAACATTAATTTTCAGAGCCGATGATGGTGTGCATGGCCTTGAATTATGGAAAAGTGATGGTACCTCAGCAGGTACTATTATGTTGAAAGATATACGCCTCGGTTTTAATGATTCGGGGCCAAATTATCTTACCGCTGTTGGTGGTTTTGTGTTCTTTAGCGCTAATGATTCCATTCATGGCATAGAATTGTGGAAAACTGATGGCACCAGTTCAGGGACAGTAATGGTTGATGATATTACGCCAGGAGATGTTTCTTCGTCACCAACTTTGCTTACCAATGTTAATGGCACCTTGTTTTTCGTTCCCTGGGAAGCAGAATTGTGGAAAAGCAATGGTACTGCCACCGGCACAGTGCTTGTAAAGGACATCTGGCCTGGTGCAGGGTACTCCGAGCCCGCTAACCTGGCAGACATAAATGGCACATTATTCTTTTCTGCAGATGATGATACCCACAGTATAGAGTTATGGAAAAGTGATGGTACTGAAGCAGGGACAGTTCTGGTGAAAGATATTAATACCGTTGGTAACGGCGACGCCTACCCTTCTTTAATTACTAATGTTAATGGTATTGCTTACTTCAGTGCAAATGACGGTATTCATGGTTTTGAATTATGGAAAAGCGATGGTACTGCTGCAGGAACAGTATTAGTTAAAGATATTCGTCCAGGTATTAATTCTTCCAGTCCTAATTATCTGACAAACTTTAATGGCACATTATACTTTACTGCTTATGACAGTATTAACGGTGTTGAGTTGTGGAAAAGCGATGGTACTACTGCCGGAACAGTTCTGGTGAAAGATATCTATCCCGGAAACATTTCTTCTGAAGAGCCTTTATACCTAACTGTTGCAGGTAGTTCTTTATTTTTTTCAGCCAATGACGGGATAGCAGGTATTGAATTATGGGCACTGGGACCTTATTCGGGTGTTGAACAACTGAATAAAGTTGAAAACTCATTGAACCTATATCCAAATCCGGCATCCGGTATGGTTAACCTGAATGTAAACAACACAAATAATGAGAAAGTTGTTTTAAATATTTATAATGAAATGGGCTTTCTGATAAAATCTGAACAGCTTACCCAAGACAAATCGCAGATTAATGTTGAGGACTTGAGCAACGGCATTTACCTTTTTTCTACCGTATGGAAGAACCGGATAGAAAATAAAAAAGTAATCATTCAAAAATAAATTATTGAAATTCTTATTTATTGTAAATCAATGCTTTACGAATCATAATTCAATAATTTCAGAGAAAATTATTTTTTTTCATGTTAATAATTAAAAATGTTCTTTTTTAAGAAAAAAAACTACTTTTGTACCGCAAACCAATATCATTTTTAAAATGGACGATGGACCCGAGAGTATATTAATTATAAACCTGATATAGCAAGGGTACCATACTATTATGTGCCTCCCTTATATATCATAACCGCAAGGAGGTACGAATGACATTATTAATTACGTTTTATTTAAGCCGTATAATAGGGGAAAAAGTATTTGATAACAACAATAAATATGTTGGTATTGTAAAGGATTTATTGGTTGATTCTGACTCATCCAATTATTCTACAGGGCGTCCGCCGGTTAATGGTATCAAGATAAAATTTGATAAAAAGATAGTTTCTTATTCTTTTAAATATTTTCATATTGAAAATGCTAAAAGTAAAATTATAGTTGTTTGCGACCGTTTAGAAGAGCTTCCGGCTGATAAAGTTAACAGTAGTCTATGTCTGGTTGATAATTTCCTTGACAAGCAAATTGTTGATCTCAACGGTCGTAAGCTTGTTCGTGTAAATGATATTCGTTTAGCTTCGATAGCTAATGGTACTTTTGCTGTAGCTGTTGATATAGGAATAGAAGGATTGTTGCGGCGTGTTGGAATTGTAAAACCCTTTAAAATTTTATTATCTCTTTTTGGTTCTAATATTCCTGCCAAATTTATTCTCTGGGACGATGTAGAGGCTATAGACTTTTCTAAACTTAACATCAAACTATCAAAAAGCTATTCGAAGCTTCAGACTCTTCATCCATCAGATTTAGCAGACATTATTGAAGATTTAGGAAGAAAGGCAAGTGCTGAAGTATTTTCGTCACTTGATGAAGAAAGAGCTGCCGATGTACTTGAAGAACTCGAGACAGGAACTCAGATTCATATCATTGAAAGCCTTTCTATTGAAAAAGCAGCCGATGTATTAGACAAAATGCCTGCTGACGAGGTTGCTGATATTCTCGATGCACTTGAGCACGATAAAGCTGAGCTCCTTTTAAATGAGATGGAAAAAGATTCTTCTCAGGAAGTTAGGGAATTGCTCGTCTATCCTGACAATTCTGTGGGTAGTATCATGTCCACCGAGATATTATCTTTCAATGAGAATAAAACCATAGAAGAAGTTCTTATTGAACTGAGGACAAAAAAACCTGAAACAGAAACGCTTTACAATCTTTTTGTTACCAATGAAAAAGATATTCTAATAGCTACCTTTTCGTTAAGAGATATAGTAATTTCTTCTCCAGATGCAAAGCTTAGTGAAATCATGAAACCTTCGCCCGTACGCTTGCATAATTATCAGAAAATTGACGAAATTGCCGAGTTTATCTCTAAATATAATCTTCTGGCAATACCGGTAGTTGATAGTAACGAAGTGCTGCAGGGCATGGTAGTTATTGATGATGTTGTTGAAGACTTGATAAACAAACGCAGGACTAATAAATAGGAGGATTGTGTCATGTTTAAAAACAGAAGAACTTTTTTCCGTCGGTTGGGAATATTCTTAGCCATTCTGGGACCCGGGATAATAACAGGAAGTGTAGATAACGATGCCGGTGGAATCACGACCTACTCTGTTGCAGGAGCACTCTATGGTTACAATCTTTTATGGACTCTTATACCTTCATTCATAGTACTTATTGTAATTCAGGAAATGAATGCACGTATGGGCATTGTAACTGGCAAAGGGCTTGCAGACCTTATCCGTGAAAATGCAGGTGTAAAGGTTACTTTCGTAATATTTATAGGCTTACTCATAGCTGATATAGGCAACACCACAACAGAGTTTGCAGGCGTTGCCGGCAGTATGGAGGTATTTAGTGTAAGTAAGTATATTTCAGTACCTATTGTTGGCTTTATGATCTGGTTTCTCGTTGTTAAAGGGACATACAAAATAGCCGAACGTATTTTTCTTATTTTCAGTGTGTCACTACTTATGTATGTCGTTTCGGCAATTATGGGCAAACCACACTGGAGTGAAATAGGCAGTGCTATCGTTCACCCGCATATGAAGGTGAATGCCCAGAGTCTGGCCATGATCATTGGTATTATAGGTACAACCATTGCTCCCTGGATGCAATTCTACATGCAATCTTCAGTAATAGAAAAGGGATTGAAGATGAGACACTACAAATATGTGATTGTTGATATTGTTGTTGGGTGTATAGCAACTGTGGTTGTTGCTTTTTTTATTATAGTTGCCTGTGCTTCTACTTTACATATAAATAATGTGCAAATTAATGAAGCCAAAGATGCTGCTATGGCGTTAAAACCACTTGCAGGAGCCATTGCATCTCAGGTATTTGCCTTTGGTCTCTTCATTGCTTCTATTTTCTCTGCTACCATATTACCTCTGGCAACAGCTTTTTATGTATGCGAGGCATTTGGATTTGAAGCCGGTATTGATAAGAAGTGGGACGAAGCCAAAGAGTTTTATATACTTTATACAAGTATTTTAGTCCTTGCTGCTGCAATTATCTTAATCCCTAATGCACCTCTAATCTTTATTTCAATATGGTCGCAGGTAATTAATGGTATGCTTTTACCCGTTGTTTTAGTATGTATGATATTGCTGGTCAACAACAGTAAGATAATGGGTAAATATGTCAACAAACCGGTTAACAACATTATTGGCTGGGGGGCTGTTGTCATACTTGTCAGCTTATCAATGATGCTTTTAGTACTTCCTTTGTTTAGTTAAAAATATAAAGTCGAATCGTTGCAGCATTTAATTAAAATTACACTGTACCAAATCTTTACTAAAGATTTTTAGACTTTATATTATATTTATAAAAAAATAGTATCTTTGCAATGATTAAAAAGAAAACCACCTCCCCATTAACTTAATGTTAATACTCTGAAATTAAGCATTTTAAGCTTTATTTAATAATTATTCAAATCAATAACTTTAACAAATTTAGATGGATTTAGAATACAACACCGCAAGACCAGCATTAACGATTTCTGAATATGGCAGGAATGTTAAGAAAATGATAGATTACGCTATCAGTATAGAAGACAGAGAAAAGAGAAACCAATTAGCTCAGGGAATTGTCAAAGCCATGGCACGTTTGAACCCACAAAATAAAGATGCCGCTGACTACTGGCAAAAGATTTGGGATCATTTATTTATTCTGTCTGATTTTAAACTTGATGTTGACACACCTTACACTAAACCAACAGAAAACACTACTAAGCTGGCACCTGCTATATTTTCTTACCCGCCTAAAAATACACAATATCGCTATTATGGCAAGAATATTCAGCGTATCATTCAGAAAACTACGTTGTTAGATGAAGGCAGTCAAAAAAATGGAATCGTCAAGCAGATTGCAAACCATTTAAAAAAATCATACCTTAACTGGAACAGGGACTCTGTTACAGACGAAATTATTTTTAATCATCTGGCCGACATGTCCGACAATAAACTAAAACTTGATGAAGCTGACAGGTTAGAAAAAACAAGCGATATTCTGGCTATGAACAAAAAGGCTAAATTTTCTGACAGAAACGATAAGTTTTTAAAAAATAGAAAAGGTATTTTCAGAAAATAACAATCCCTTTAACCATTTAGAATTTTTAAAGCTGATAATCAAACGATTAAATCGATCTTGTTAGTAAAATTATTTTTATTAACAACTGAAAAAACATCTGACATAATTCATACTTTTGACTTATGAATGAACTAACAAATAACCCGCAAAAAGACTCTAAAAAGAGAGCATTAAAACATCCCATAACAGAGAATTTTATGTTACAGGGACGTGTACCGCCCCAGGCTATTGAATTTGAAGAGGCAGTAATAGGGGCTATTATGCTTGAGCAAAATGCCCTTCATTCTGTTTCCGAGTTGCTTAAACCGGAAGTATTTTACAAAGACGCCAACCAGCGTATTATCAATGCTATCTTGCAGTTGGTAAGAAGGGCAGAACCCGTTGATCTACTTACTGTTGCAGAAGAACTAAAAAAATCGGGTGAACTGGAACTTATTGGAGGTCCTTTTTATCTCACACAACTTACCAACCGGATAGCTTCTGCTGCCAATGTAGAACATCATACAAGAATAGTCATACAAAAATTTATTCTTCGCGAATTAATACAGATTTCAAGTGAAGTTCAGAAAGATGCTTACGACGATTCAACAGATGTCTTTGACCTCTTGGACAAAGCACAGAATTTACTTTTCCAGATAAGTGAAGGCAATATCAGAAGGGGTTACGAGAAGATGCAGAACCTTATTTCCAATGCCATAAAACAAATAGAGACAGCCCGTACAAAACCAGACGGTTTAAGCGGTGTGCCCTCCGGATTCTCAGAACTCGACAGACTCACTTCGGGCTGGCAAAATTCTGACCTTATTGTTTTAGCTGCCCGTCCCGGTATGGGAAAAACTGCTTTGGTGCTCTCAATGGCTCGTAATATTGCAGTTGACTATAACAGACCTGTTGCCTTCTTCTCACTGGAAATGTCTGCACTTCAATTGATTACACGTCTTATTTCCAGTGAAACAGAATTAGAAGCTGATAAGTTGAAAAAAGGAAGCCTTGCAGATTACGAATGGCACCAGCTACATTCCAAGATAGGCAAATTATCCAAGGCTCCTCTTTACATTGACGATACCCCCTCATTAACTATTTTTGAACTAAAAGCAAAATGCCGTCGTTTAAAATCTCAATATGATATTCAGATTGTATTTATTGACTACCTGCAACTTATGGTCGGCACAGGTGAATCGAAAGGCAACAGAGAACAGGAAATAAGCAATATCTCAAGGTCTTTAAAAAGTATGGCTAAAGAACTCAACATAGCTGTTGTTGCCCTTTCGCAGTTGAGCAGAGCCGTTGAAACACGTGGTGGTAATAAAAAACCTATTCTCTCAGACTTAAGAGAGTCAGGTGCTATAGAGCAAGATGCTGACATGGTTATATTCATCTACAGACCTGAATACTATAAAATTATTGAGGACGAAAAGGGAAACTCTACCTTAGGAATGGCTGAAATTATTGTGGCTAAAAACCGTAACGGTGCTACAAAAGACATTCAGCTTCGCTTTTATGACAGGTTTGCAAAATTTTCAGATCCTGAAATAGACCAGTTTTCTTATCAGAATATAGAACCTAATAAGAATTTTGATGCACCTGCAACAAGCCGCACCTTTCAATCAAAAATGAATGACGAAAAGGAACATTTAAACCCTGAAGCATTTGATAAGTCTGGTGACGATGAACAACCGTTCTAAAAGTGGCAATAGCAGTAGGTAGTGGCAGTTGGCAGCAATAACTATATAATAATAGTGACCAAAATTTTGAATTTGGGGCTTGTGGCTTGGAATTGTTCTTACCTAATCAGAAACCATTTCCTCTCCATAATAATTTCCGGCAAAGGACTCCATCAGGGTTTTTAAGGTAAACGAGAAGAATTTGAGCGTCAGCGTCAAAATTAAGATTATATTGCATTTCTCCTGCTAAATTCTGCTTTAATAACAATCGTCCCACAACGTCATAAACAAAAACTTCTGTTTCATCTGCAACTAAAGTAAGATCTACAATTAAATGTATCCCATCAGTATAAATTCTACCTGGTAATTTGCCATCAAAAATATTATTATCAGGTCCGAAATACAAAACAAACCTATTGACATCATCACCAACTGAAGCTTTAAAACTATATGTTTTTATTAGTTTCATATTTTGAATGTAATGTGTTTTACGGTCTTCGAGCATAACAATGTCAAATGTGCTTTGGTTG
>Ga0114951_10005598_pt1 | contig 11499 bp, 10 predicted proteins | sample AM7aDNAmetaG_FD_88677 | JGI IMG/M metagenome (GOLD analysis project Ga0114951, IMG submission 88677) | Freshwater microbial communities from Finland to study Microbial Dark Matter (Phase II) - AM7a DNA metaG | ecosystem: Environmental > Aquatic > Freshwater > Lake | place: Finland: Lake Alinen... | reverse complement strand
TTCATAATACAAAAATACAAATCTTATAGAATTGAATATCAAAGTATTATAAAAAGTTATCAACACTATTATGTTGATTGTCAACAAATTAAAGAGGCTGCCCTTTTGAGACAGCCTCTTTTTGATTTACAGGAGATTTAAGGGCGTAATGCGCAATAGAGTATTTGATTAACATTTCCCGGGAAATACGTTTTTATACGCAATCATATGCGCTTTAAAACGAATATTTGGTAAGCCTGATTATTCTGATTTAATTGCTCTCGTTATTTCTCTTTTTCCGGGAGGTCCTTCAAGTGATTCTACAATAAAACCAGCAGCAGCCAGATCCCTTTTTACTGAGCCCTTTGCGCAATAAGTTATAAGGCATCCACCGTAATTAACAGAGTTGAAAATTTGATAGAAAATTGATTTCTCCCATAATTCCGGTTGAACCTGTGGAGCGAAAGCATCAAAATAAACGAGGTCAAAATGATTTTGAGAAAGTGAAATACCTTCGATCCCGTTTTTTATTTTATGCAGAATAAACTGATCAGACATGATTATATCCTTACCCCAGTCAGAATCATGTATAATTCCAAAAATATGTTCAGCATCTGTTTTATTTATTAATCCGCGATAATTCAGGCTGTGATATATTTTTTTATTCAAAGGAAAAGGTTCGATGGCAGTATATCGTGTTATTACATGATGTTCTTCTGCACTGTAATAGGTCAGAATTGCATTCAGCCCAGTACCGAAGCCAATTTCCAGAATATTTAAACTTAATTTATTTTGAATTGAATACAGAAAACCGTTTTTAATAAAAATATGCATTGATTCCTGCAATGCTCCATGATATGAATGATAGCGTTCGTTTAGTAATGGAACAAAAATGGTATGTGACCCATCTTCAGTGAGTTCTGTTATTAGTTTCATGTTATTGATGTATGAATCAAAAATAGCAAAATTTAATTTTATTCCTGATTTGTTATTATATTTGATAAAAATTATTTATTATGAGAAAAACAACATCGTTGTACGACATTCCTGTCGAAAGAGTCCTTTTTTTGGATATTGAAACTGTACCTGCATTTGAGGATTATAACCAAATGCCCGATGATTTTAAAAAATTGTGGGATGATAAAGCAGGTAAAATTAACAAGGACGAGAGTGCTTTACCTGCAGGGATCTATAACAGGGCAGGCATTTATGCCGAATTCGGTAAAATTATATGTATTAGTACCGGATATATTAAAGGAACACAGTTTATCATTAAATCCTTTTTTGGTGATTCGGAAGCTCAGCTGCTTAATGAATTCGGAGAAATGCTCAGTAAATTATCGAAAACACAAATATGGATGTTATGTGCCCATAACGGAAAAGAGTTTGATTTTCCGTACATTGCAAGAAGAATGCTGGTAAATGGAATACACATCCCTGATATGCTGGATATATCTTCAAAGAAGCCATGGGAGGTAAATCATCTGGATACCATGGAACTGTGGAAATTCGGGGATTATAAAAATTATACCTCACTGGATCTTTTATGCACTTTATTCGGAATAAAAACACCCAAGGACGACATTGACGGGAGCATGATTTCCCAGGTATACTGGCAGGAGAAAAATCTTAAAAGGATTGTCACCTACTGTCAGAAAGATACTTATGCTGTTGCCTGCCTGTTACTGAAATATACGGGCAGGCCCATTATTCCGGAACAAAATATTGTCTTTTTGCAGATTTAACCCTATTATCTGAACATCATTACTTAAATTTGTAGAAAAAGAATGAATAGATTAATCATTATTCTCACTATTTCGCTTCTTTTATCAGCATGGCATGTCCCGGGGCAGGTTTACCAGCCGTTCATCAGCGAAACCTTTGAAAATTATTCTCCGGGTCTGGCTGGAAGTGTTACAGGTTCAACCTGGAATACGTTTTGTATATCAGGTAATTGTTTCAATAACTGGAAGGTAGACAGCAACTGTATTATCGCCGGTAATAGATCAATGGTTCTCACCTCACATTTAAATACAGACTGTGGATATGAGGATGCGAATTATGCCAATCCCGGTTATATCATTTTGTATTCAAAGAAAATCCTGATGAATAACCGTTTTAAGAATGTATCCGTAGTTTTTAACTGGAAAGCGGGAGGAAGTTCTTATGATTACGGAATGGTGGCATATTCGGCAGGTGGGAATTACGCTCAGTCTTCAGATTGGATAAATGTGACCAATGAATTTGACGGAACAGCTTACGGTAAATATTACAACCGGTCTGTTGTGCAATATTCTTCTGCTAATATGAAGGGAATTTCCTCCGGGGATTCCGTAAGAATTGGGTTTAAATGGATAACGAATCAGGATGGCGGAGTAACTTTACCGGGCTGGCTTATTGATAATGTTGTTTTTTGTGCTTTGGGTGAGATCACAAGCAGTCTGGGAGACACCCTCGCTCCGGGTATTATGTCAAGACTAACAATAGCAGGTTATACAGGTAACATTATTCAGTGGGAAAGATATACAGGAGGGCAGTGGGTTTATCTGGCCGGAAATACTGATACTTATACCACTCCGCTTAATCTCCCGGAAGGCGAAAATAAATTCAGGATAAAGATCCAGAATGGCCTCCAGACTACCTTTACAGAGAAGACCATACTGGTCAGTTCACTGCTTTCAGCAGATCTAAGAGCAAATGATAACTTGAATTGTGCATTTATTCCAAATCCGTCGGATGGTCATATGAAAGTTTTAAACCCTTCAGGCCAGCCTGCACATTTTATTATATTCAGCAGCAGCGGTGAATTGGTTTATGAGTTTAACATGGAAAAAAGAGAGATGAGCAAGGATATTGACCTCTGCTTTTTATCGCCCGAAATTTATTATTATTTTGCAAAGACCAATAATAGTTTTCAAAAGAATAAAGTAATTATTACGGATTGATTAAAAATAATTTCCATAACCTGCCATAACCTGTTCTGTTGAGAAACTGTTACCTGAAATGTTATAATCAAGAAAATCTGCACCATGTTTTTTGCTTTTTTAAACTTAAAATCTCGAGTGATCAATAGTTCTGTGTTTCCATGAGTTCAGCGGACAGTTGCCTTTCCTTCAACAGTTGCATGATTGGAGGGAATTTACGATCGTATTAAAAATTTGAATGGGTAATGAAATTTTGAATAGAACGTGTGTAGCTCAGGGTTATGAAGAGTATGCTAACATCGGTCGGAAGGCACTCACCCAGAGCATTCAGTAAGCATTTAAACCTGCGCATTTGAAGTTTGGGATTTTAATAAACAGAATAATTAAGAATGAAAGGATCAATAAATCTTGCTCTTACAAAAGTTTTAAAAGGAAAATATTCTTTTGATTATTATGATAAATATTATAAGATTCACAGCCAGTTTCCATATAAAGAGCCTCTGAATGAGCATTTTATCTCGCATAACATACTGTTGTTTAAACGCGAAAGAAATCACACTATTTGCCAGACAAATACCGAAATCAGGTTTTCGGAAGTGCCTTTTTTATCCCCCATGAGTAGTGCTTTTAAATTTTATGGAAAACCCTATCAATATTCGGTATATAAACTGAATAATCTAATACTGTCGATAGTGGCTTATAACAATAATATCAGTGCGGAACGGAATAAAACCGTACTTTACTTTATTAATAATGAGTTGATGTTAGGAGAATATATCTTTTATGATATTACAGAAAAGAAATATCATGAAATTTTTCTTCAATATTTATATAAGAAATATTTGCACAATGAAGCCGGCACTGCTGAAGTTATATATATTGAAGATCATAATAAAAATCTGCTGTGTGTCAACTGGAATGGGTTTGATCTTTCTCTAAAATATTTATTTTCAAATGTATATGATTACATGGATGACTTTAAAAGTTATTATAATACAACATGGAAATTTAATGTTGAGAAAGAAAACAGCGGATCAGCGGAATTTATGGATATACCCGGTGTTTTTGAATAGGCAAGCGATTATGCTTTATTGATCACCCGGTTGACTTTTAATAAAATCTCACTTTCCAGTTCTTTGGCTTTCAATTCTATTTCTGATCCTTTTTGTAAAATATCAGATATAAAATCATTATCCTTTAAACCTGCAGCGTTGATTTTAACATTAAGGAAAGCACCCATAACTGCTGATCTGGCACATAACGCACCAACTCCGGCATCACTGATGGAATTTGGATTGCCCTTTTCTGTCATGGCTCTGATCACTTCCATCGATTCCAGAGCTTTATTCATCACTCTGAAAGGAATGTCAATAGCATATTTTGTTGCCATTTGAATGGCATAAGTTCTTGTCTTTTTTTCTTCATCTGAATCTTTCGGGAGACCGAAAGCCTTCATAATCTCATTAAAAGCATTGGTGTCTTCATCAACAAGGAATAAAAGTTCATCTTTGATCATCTGACCTTTTTCTGCCCAGTCGGAAAATTCTTCCCAGCGTTCGTCCCAGCCAGGTTTATGAGCAGATAGATTGGCTACCATCGTCCCCAGCGAAATCCCAAGCGCTCCTATATATGCTGAGATTGATCCGCCTCCCGGCGCCGGTGATTCAGATGCTGTTTCATCGGCAAATCCTTTACAGCTCAGATCAACTAATTTTTTTTCATCTTTTGGGGCAAGCAGGTATTCAATTACTTTTTCCTGAGGGCTGAAAGGTTTCAGGTCGTCGAGACCAAGTGATTTTACAGCAATTTTAATTATTTCTTCCGTTGAGACTCCAATTGACCGCTGCTGTTTTCTGAGGAAATACTTCCCTGCATCGATCAAAACTTTCAAAGGGACAAGCCCTACAATTTCGGAACCTGTCACCCTGAGTCCTCTTTCAGCAGCCTTCCTGCAGGCTTCTTCGAAAGCAATGTGTACAGGAGTAATATTAATATTGGTCAGGTTGATAGAGATTTGCGCAATGCCGTATTCTTCAATATACCAGCCGATAGCTTTACAGGCTTTTAGTGTGCCCGGAATATGAACAGGGGTGCCGTTTTCATCTTTGACAATCTTCCCTGTAACGGGGTTACCTTCTCTTTTCGGACGTCCTTTTTCCCTGATATCAAAAGCAACGGCATTGGCTCTACGGGTGGATGTTGTATTGAGATTGACATTATAGGCTACCAGGAAATCCCTTGCACCAATGGCAGTAGCTCCGGCTGCCGGATTAAACATTGCAGGGCCGAAATCGGGTTTCCAATGCGGGTCGGAGAGTTTTTTGGAAAGCCCTTCATATTCTCCTGATCTGCAGTGTGCCAGATTTTGTCTTTCCTCCATAAAAGCAGCATATTCATAACAATATACAGGAATTTGAAGCTCTTTGCCAACCCTGTCAGCCAGTTTTCGCGCATAGATGACGGTTTCTTCCATACTGATCCCTGAAACAGGTATCAGTGGGCAAACATCTGTTGCTCCCATACGCGGGTGTTCACCATGGTGATAACGCATATCAATTAGCTCAACAGCTTTTTTTATCGCCTGAAAAGCTGCTTCAATGGCTGCATCCGGAGTGCCGACAAAGGTCACCACGGTTCTGTTCGTTGCTTTACCGGGATCGACATCCAGCAATTTAACGCCTTCAATTTTTTCTATTACATCAGTTATCTGCCTGATAACGTTCATGTCTTTTCCTTCACTGAAATTCGGGACACATTCAATTAACTGATTCATCGCTCTGTTATTAATTCATGATTTTGTGCTGCAAAGTTAAGGGTTTTTATGTTTTTCATCATGAATTTTGAGTATCATTGAAGATAAGTAATGATAAATTTCACCACAGTCTTATTGCCAGTCGGGCTAAATTTTATAATTTCGCAAAAACTCTAAACTTTTATGATCAATAAACAATTACTCAATCCTGACAGCATAGTAATTATTGGTGGTTCAAACGATATTACAAAACCGGGCGGTAAAGTATTAAAGAATATCATCGACGGACATTTCAACGGGGCACTCTACGTGGTAAATCCGAAGGAATCCTTAGTACAGGGAATAAAGAGCTTTAATAAAGCAGAGGATCTTCCTGAAGTTGATCTGGCTATAATAGCCATTGCTGCAAAATATACTACAGAAGTGATCACAGTTCTTACTGAACAGAAGAAAACAAGGGCATTTATTATTTTATCAGCCGGGTTCAGTGAAGAAGGGCCGGAAGGCAAAATAATTGAAGATAAGGTAGTTGAAATTATCAACAAGGTTGATGGAGCATTGATAGGACCTAATTGCGTCGGTGTTCTTACACCTTCCTATCATGGCATATTTACGGAACCTATTCCCAAATTAGACAGATCCGGTATCGACTTCTTCTCGGGCTCCGGAGCCACAGCAGTATTCACCATTGAAGCAGGTATACAGAAGGGTTTGACATTCGCCAATATATTTTCAGTCGGGAACAGCGCTCAGATTGGTGCTGAAGACCTGCTGAAATATTTTGACGAGACATTTGATCCAGAAAAGAGCTCAAAAATAAAATTGTTGTACATGGAGAATGTCAACAAACCTGAGATGCTGTTAAAGCATTCTGCATCCCTTATCAGGAAAGGATGCAGAATTGCAGCAATTAAAGCAGGAACGTCGGAAGCAGGGAGCAGGGCAGCATCGTCTCATACAGGTGCTCTTGCCAGTCCCGATGTAGCTATCGAGGCACTGTTTCGTAAAGCAGGTATAGTCAGGTGTTATGGAAGGGATGATATGGCCACAGTGGCTTCCATTTTCTACCATCCGGAGATGAAAGGAAGAAATATGGGTATTATCACTCATGCGGGCGGGCCTGCTGTTATGCTGACCGATGTTCTTTCACACGGAGGATTTAATGTTCCTCACCTGGATGATGAACATAGCAGGGATCTTCTGTCGAAACTATTTGCAGGATCTTCAGCAGCAAACCCTGTTGACATTCTCGCTACAGGAACGGCTGAACAACTGGGAACGGTTATCGATTATATGGACAAAAAATTTGATGAAATTGACGGTATTGTAGTAATTTTCGGTACCCCTGGACTGGCGCCTGTTTTTGACGCTTATGAAGTGATCCATGAGAAAATGAAGACCTGTTCTAAACCCATATATCCGGTATTACCCTCACTTACAACAGCCAGAGAAGAAATAGCAGAATTCATGAGTAAAGGTCATGTGTTTTTCCCTGATGAGGTTAATCTTGGAAATGCACTGAACCGGGTTTTTAATACACCTAAACCCTTATATGATCATCCCTGTCAGCCCATTATGGATGAAGCCTATGCCCGTGCCATTATCGACAGCGCCGAAGAAGGGTATTTATCGCCTCTGCATGTACAGGGTCTGCTGGATGCTTCCGGAATACCACGCGCCGGAGAAGCCGTCGTTAAAACGGCTGAAAAGGCCATTGAGGAAGCCCATAGGCTTGGGTATCCTCTTGTGATGAAGGTTATAGGACCGGTCCATAAGTCGGATGTCGGCGGTGTAGTTCTGAATGTTAAAAATGCGGAACAGGTTTTTAAAGAGTTTGAAAGAATGATGAAAATAAAGGATGTCACCGGTATTTTATTACAGCCGATGTTATCGGGTATGGAGTTATATGTGGGGGCAAGTTTCGAACCTAAATTCGGACACCTGATCCTTTGCGGTCTGGGTGGAATATTTATTGAAGTACTCAAAGATGTGTCGCCGGGTTTAGTCCCTGTTTGTAAATCAGAGGCTAAAGACATGATCAGGAGGCTGAAAGGATATAAAATAATTGAGGGGACAAGAGGAAAAGAAGGGATAGATGAGAATCTTTTTGCCGATATCATTGTCCGTCTTTCAGCTTTACTGACTACCTGCCCTGAAATCAAAGAACTGGATATCAACCCATTGTTGGGCAAGGGAAGTAAAATTGTTGCTGTTGATGCGAGAATACGGATAGAAAAAAACAAACTGGCCTGATGAAAAAAGCAGATCTTATTTTCATTCTTTGTTTTATACTGTTTTTCCTTCCTTTTTTTATTTTCGATGACGTTTACCAGTTTTATTATGATTTTAATAAACAGCATGGATATATTATGAGTTATATCAAGTTTTTCATGCTGGCACCTGTTGGTGAGGTCATCGGTTTAAGAATACGGACAGGTCACTATGGTATCAGGGGATTCGGTATAATACCCCGTGCCATTGTGTGGGGATTTCTTGGCATTTCAGTGAAGATGGCATTCGATATTTTTTATGCCGGGGCTCCGGTGATGATGAATAAGGTCTGGTCAGGCTTTCCTGCCGACATCATGAAGCAGGGTTTTAGCGGACTTAAGCTGTTAGGCGCATTTGCTATCAGCTTTACCATGAACATATTTTATGCGCCGGTGCTGATGACTGTCCATAAAATTTCAGATGAGCATATTATGATGAACGGCGGTAGCTTAAAAAGATTTTTTTCGCCTGTAAAAGCAGAAAAGATCATGGGAAATATTAACTGGAAGGTGATGTGGAATTTCGTTTATAAAAAAACTATACCTTTATTCTGGATTCCCATGCAGACCATAAATTTCCTGTTGCCTGAAGCTTACCGTATATTGGTTGCGGCGTTATTGGGAATTGTTCTGGGAATAATATTAGCCATTGCAAGTCTTAAAGGACAAGGTAAATAACATAAAGAAGATACTATGAAAAACACACCCATTGATTTTGAAATCGTTACAAGAGCAATAAATGAAAGTACACTCCCGGTAATAGGGAAAGCATCGATACGAGAGATAAAGAAGGTGATCGACATCATTGAAAAAAGCACGGGTCAGAAATTTATCCGTATGGAAATGGGTATTCCGGGCTTACCTCCCTGCCATATAGGAGTTGAAGCTGAAATTGAAGCTCTGAGAAGCGGTGTCGCCTCCATTTATCCTGATATACAGGGTATTGAACCTCTTAAGAATGAAGCATCCAGGTTCTGCAAAATGTTTCTCGACATTGATGTGAAGGCGGAGGGCTGCATTCCGACCGTGGGTTCTATGCAGGGCGGCTTCGCTGCTTTTATGACCGTTAACCGAATTTATAAGGAGAAAGACACCACCCTGTTTCTCGATCCCTGTTTCCCTGTGCATAAACAACAGCATAAGGTTCTGGGCGTTAAATATGAGTGTTTTGATGTTTATAATTACCGTGGCGAAAAATTGAAAGATAAACTGGAGTCTTATCTGATAAAAGGGAATATTTCCTGTATGTTATACTCCAACCCCAACAATCCCTCATGGATATGCTTTACCGATACTGAACTCCAGATCATTGCAGATCTGGCCAATAAATACAATGTTGTCGTAATGGAAGACCTGGCTTATTTTGCCATGGATTTCCGCAAGGATTATTCCAGGCCGGGAGTTCCTCCTCATCAACCTACGGTTGCAAAATACACTGACAACTATATCCTGTTTGTCTCCAGTTCTAAGGTATTCAGTTATGCCGGGCAACGTATTGGATTAATGATTATTTCAGATAAGTTGTATGCCACCAGGTCGGAAGACCTGAAGCGCTATTACAATTCCGATGTTTTCGGAAATGCCATGATATTTGGTACAATTTATTCTTTAAGTTCAGGAACGTCGCATTCTGCTCAATACGCACTGGCTGCCATGCTTAAGGCCGCTAATGACGGGAAGTTTAATTTTGTTGATGATGTCAAGGAATATGGTGAGAAGGCTAAGGTCATGAAAAAAATGTTCTGCGACAACGGCTTTAAATTAGTTTATGACATGGATGAGGACAAGCCTATTGCAGACGGATTTTATTTTACCTTTTCATATCCGGGGTTTAGCGGTGTTGAACTGGTGGGTGAACTTTTGTATTACGGCATCAGTGCCATCGCTTTATTTATAACAGGAAGTGAAAGAGAAGAAGGGGTGAGAGCCTGTGTTTCGCTTGTCCTAAGAGAACAATTTCCTATACTGGAATCAAGGTTAAGGAAATTTCACGAAGATCATCCAGTAAAATAAAACGGAAGGAAGCTATTTTCCTTCTATCCATTTCACTATTTTATCGGAGAAAGGAGTCTCGGATGGCGGAGCAAAGTCTACCAACTTACCGCTTTCGTCGATCATAAACTTCTGAAAATTCCATTTTACAGGCGCATCCATTACGCCGTTCTCCGATTTATGGGTAAGCCATTGGTAGATGGGATGAATATCTTTCCCTTTTACAGAGATTTTTGACATCATCTGAAATGTGACGCCATAATTGACTGTACAGAACTCTTTGATATCCTTATCGGAGCCCGGTTCCTGCCAGAGAAAATTGTTTTCAGGGAAGCCGATAATTACAAATTTGTCACCACCATATTTCTTGTAAAGGGCTTCAAGGTCTTTATACTGAGGAGTGTACCCGCACTTCGATGCCGTGTTCACAACAAGAATTTTCTTTCCTTTGAAAACGGACATTTTCAATGTCTTACCGTCTATCGTTTGAGCCTCGAAATCATAAAATGTTTTCATTTTCTGTGCATATGTTAAAACCGTGATGAATAGTATCATAAATGCTGTGAGTGTTGCTTTTTTCATTGTTGTATTATTAATAAATATTTAACAACCGGCAAACGGAAAAGTTTCCGGATTCTCATTAAATTAAATTTTGTTCACATCCTGATAATAAATTATCTTTGAAAAAAAACTTATTACGGAATGAAAGGAATCTGCGTTCTTCTATTTTCTATCGGGATTACCGTTATGGTATTTCCTCAGAAAAATTCCGACTTACCATACAGTGATCATGAACGATGCGAAAAATGCATTCGTTTTGTATTTTATAACCTGGAGAATTTATTCGATGCCCGGCACGACAGCCTGAAAGCGGATCTGGATTTCACTCCGGAAGGTAAGAACCACTGGACCTATTCACATTATTTGCATAAGCTTACCAATATATGTAAGACTATTGTAGCCATAGGAGGGTGGGACCCTCCCGAACTTATCGGTGTGGCTGAAATTGAAAACGAAGCTGTGCTGAGGAAGCTTGTCTACGATACTCCGCTGAGTAAATTCAGGTACGGATATATTCATTATGAATCGCCGGATGTCAGGGGTGTAGATGTTGCACTGCTTTACCTGAAAGATCGTTTTAAAGTCCTAAAATCATCGCCTGTGGCTATCCGTATGGTGCAGGATACGGGTTTTAAAACGCGTGACATTCTATATGTGAAGGGTATTATAAACAGCTTTGATACCCTGCACCTGTTTATTAATCACTGGCCGTCCAGTTTTGGAGGGTTTATGGATTCAAAGCCAAGAAGAGACTTTGTTGCCGGGGTTTTAAGAATGAAAGTGGATTCGATCCTTTCGGCTGATCCAAATGCGAACATTTTAATTGCCGGTGACTTTAATGATGAATGTACCGATGAAAGCATCGGTCTACATTTGAATGCGAACGGTGACACAACCTGGAATAGCTCTAACCTGATTGACCTGATGGCGTTCATAATGCCTGATAAGATAGGTTCCCATAAATATGCCGGGCGCTGGAGGAATATCGACCAGATCATAGTGACGCAGGCTTTGTATAAAG
>Ga0114951_10005596_pt1 | contig 11505 bp, 9 predicted proteins | sample AM7aDNAmetaG_FD_88677 | JGI IMG/M metagenome (GOLD analysis project Ga0114951, IMG submission 88677) | Freshwater microbial communities from Finland to study Microbial Dark Matter (Phase II) - AM7a DNA metaG | ecosystem: Environmental > Aquatic > Freshwater > Lake | place: Finland: Lake Alinen... | reverse complement strand
CGTCAAGCATTTTCTGGTGAAGTTCCTTGACGTTGTACGTTTCTTCTCTCTTGTCGTCAAGTTCCGCCACAAGATTGATTCCATGTATGAAGCATTTGGATTTATCGAAACAGGCTACTCTGGCACTCTTTTTCCTAAACATGAAACGGATATTGTTTATGATTTTCACCATGCCGGAAATCCTTGTGGTCGGCATACATGCATAATAGTGGAACTCGAATGGATTCGGGAATGTCTCCCTTTCCGGACGGCATTTCTGCAGATATTCAATAACAAGCTCGCGGCGATAGAATGAACTGCACAGCTCCCAAAAATAATTCCAGTATTTTCCCTGGTCTTCGGCCGTGTTCCATATGCAAATTCCATCTTTTTCAGATAAAAATTGCGGTTGCCTGCCCTTTTTTATATTTTTCCCGAGGCGAAGACAGAAGGAATCAACATCCTTGTGCTCGTCGAGAAATTTCTCGATGGTACCGAGGCTAAAACTGTCCCTGTAGATTAGATCATCAACCATGAACCAGACATAGTCCGAATCATTTCCGTAAACAGCAATTTGAACGTCTTTTAGAAAATCGCATTGCTCGATGAAGCTACAGGCGAACTGTTCCCTTAGCGGTTCGTAACTGATTTCCGGATCGGTCTTGTATATTACGATTATATTCTCTTCGGGCACATCCGAGTAATGCCTGAGTGACAACAGAAGCGATTTGAGCTGAAACGTCCTGTTCTTCGAAAAAACTATTATGTTTGTTTTCATAATCTTGACTCTTTGACACTTTTGTTGCGGTCTTGCTACCTATCTGCTTAATATCGTAGATTAAAAAAAAAAAACAAAGTGATAAGCTATATTTAGCCTGTTCTACTTTTATGGTGTTTTGTAAGAAATTTGTCAAGTTGATTGGCAAAGACCTGAATATCTTTTGCGTTGAAAGATGGTGGCCCTCCTGTAATCAGGCCTGCACCCCTCAATTCATTCATAAGGTCGCGCATTGCCAGACGCTCCTTTATATTTTTGCCGGTGTGGAGTTTTCCTCTCGGATCAAGGGCGTATCCACCTTTCTCTACGACCCGGTATGCAAGAGGTATGTCCGCTGTAATAACCAGATCTCCGGATTGGAGCAGTTCGACAATCCGGTCGTCCGCAACATCCGGACCTGCAGGAACGACAACACTTGAAATGTATTCCGAACTCGGGATCCTTGACTTGCCATTGGCCACAAATATCAATGGAACCTTAAGTCTCTCGACCGCACGGAACAAAATCTTCTGTATGGCCGCTGGAAACGCATCGGCATCAACAAATATCTGCATCTTATCCTTACTAGAATTGAGCCTTGAAGACATCAATCCATTTTTTCACGGTTATCATCCGCCATATGACAGGATCAAAATGGGATTTTCCCTGGAGATATTTTTCGAATGATTCCGAACATTCACGACTATTTACAAAAGGCATTTCAGCAAAATCCAAAATGTTCTCCTGAAAAAAGTCCCTGAGACCGTCTTTTGCCCACATTGCAATCGGGCTCGAATAACCCTGCTTGCTCACCCGTGTTGCGATTTTCGCAGGTAGAAACTCCTTGACAGCATCTCTTATGATCCTTTTCGAATGCCCCCCGGCAATCTTGTATTCGCCCGGCAGTTTCAGGCAAAATTCAACAAGACGGTAATCAAGGAAAGGTACTCGTGCCTCCCTCGAGTGCGCCATGGAGTTCCTGTCAACATTGTGAAGGATGTACTTCAATATTGTAAAACGGTCCTTATGAAGCTTTGAAACTGTGGGTTCTTCGCGGAGGACAGCTATTGGCGGGATTTTTTCTCTTCCCAGCAATTCCTCCGGCCTGATCAATGGATTTGGAGGATATTTCACAAATGACGGAAAATTGACGCGCAGTAATTTTCGTATGACGATTTTCCACGGTTCGTGATGGTAGCTCTGGAAAGTTTTAAGTTGCCCGACAAATGAAAAGAGGCATTTGTGCATATTCTCGTTCAGCATCGCCCAGTAGAAATCACCATATCCGCACATTATTTCATCTCCGCCCTGCCCTTCCATTATGACTTTTCTCGAATCATTCTCCTCCTTTATCTTTTTATAAAGCAACCAATGAACCGACGGAGACCCCTGGAGTATGGGCAAATCATTGTTCCATATCACCTTTTCAAGATTTTCTGTCACATCGGCAGGTTTTGGGAAATGCAGGCAAGACTCTGCACCTGTGAATTTTAACATCTCATTTATGTATTCGCGCTCGTCTATCTTAGTGTCTGCATAGCAGGATGAATATGTCTTAAGATTTTCATTCCTCTCCCCCGGCATAAGGTGTGCGAGTCCGACAAGACTTGAAGAGTCAATTCCTCCGGAGAGCAGAAAACCCACCGGAACATCCGCTCTGAGACGGAGCCTGACCGAATCCTGCAGAATTCTGCGAAATTCGCGGACCGCATCTTCGTAGCTTATCTCAAACTTATCCTCGAAAAACGGAGGTGAATACCATTCCTCTGTTTCGAATTTCAATCCCGGATCCCATTTGACGAGATCGAGAACGGCAAAATGTCCGGGCGGAATTTCAAGTATGTCCTTCCATAGTGTCTCATTGTCATAGTCAAAATCGCCGCTGTTGAGGAAATGGTAGAGCTTTATCTTGTTTATTCTGGGGCTGAACCCTTCGACTGAAATAAATTGTTTGAGTTCCGATGCGGCTCTGAAACATTTCGGTGTGTTGAGATAATAAAGCGGTTTGATCCCGAATCTGTCACGGGCAAGGAAAACCTTCTTTTCGAGGGTGTCGTAGATTGCAAATGCAAACATCCCATTGAATTTCGAAAGGCAGTTCCTTCCCCATTTCTTATATGCCGCAAGAAGAACTTCCGTATCACAGCTTGACTTGAACTGGAACTTTTCCGACTCCAGTTCCTTGCGGATTTCGCGGTAGTTATATATCTCGCCGTTGTATATGATCCAGAATCTGCCGTTGTCATATGACATTGGCTGGTGCCCTGACTCGGAAAGATCAATAATAGAGAGACGGCGATGGCCAAGTCCGACTTTGAAGTTGTCGCAGTCGAAATTTTCCGCCCCGAAACCGTCCGGTCCCCTGTGGGCAATGATCTCCAGCGCCGGATGATCCGGTGTGATTGTCTCATTTCCGATATTTAAAAGTATCCCGCACATTTATGTATAAATTCCTTTTATTATGATGCAATGATAGAGGGGCACGCTCTGTGGTGGCCGTTTTCTTCTGGGATGATGGAGGGACGCGCTTCGTCGCGTCCATTTTTGGCCACGACGGAGCGTGGCCCTCCAGAAGAACTTTCAATCATGCCAAACGATCTCATTTATTTTTCCTTGGAATGGCCAATCATCAGGGCGGTTGCACAAACCGGCTCGCACCGGATTGTTCCTAACATAATTCCACTTTTCAAAATAGCTTTCGCCACGGCGAAGTTGAGTATCCCAAAATGACTTCTCCCATATGGGTTGTTCCTGAGGACGAGGCCACTGTCGAGAGGCTATAGATTTCCAATACTGCACCCACTTGATTAACGCTGGAAAATTATATCTGCTTGGTGCACAAAACAAATGAATGTGATCAGGCATGAGAACATAGAGTCCGACACACCACGCATCTGCTTCGGCCCATGCCATTCTCAGTAGATCATGAACGTCTGGCTTGTTAAACAACGGTCGCTTGTCTTGAGAACACACCGTAAGGAAAACAATCGAGGTGCGATTAAATACGTCAAGAACTGGTTTATGGACAGGCTTTTTCCTGGAGGGCCACGCTCCGTCGTGGCCGTTTTCTTCTGGGATGATGGAGGGACGCGCTTCATCGCGTCCATTTTCGGCCACGACGTAGCGTGGCCCTCCATTTAAATCCTTGCTTGTCATTTTTATTATTTCCCCTAATCTTCTGCTATCTTTGTCTATTCTATCATCAAAGATATGGCTTTATATTCATCTATCTCCATTGTTGAAACTGCGTATAGCAAGGTTGGTAGCATCAAATGGTTAAGTTCAATGTTGGTTATATTTTGTTGATATTAGCTCAGCCAAAAGATTTACATCTACAATCCCCCAATCGTCTTTTTCTGAATTAAGAGGAGCTTCGATTTCTATATCAAAACACCCATCAGAAGTTGTAAATATAATGTTCTGGTTTGAGTTGGGTACAAATCCTGTATGAATAATAGCTCGTTTTCCAATCTTTGGCATATTAGCTGATTCAGAAAAAGCAACATCTAATAATTTTATCCTTTCTTCCTGGCTTAATTTTGCTAAAGGATGATCTTTTCCTATTTTAAGAGATTGGTCTTTTAGCATTTTTTTAAGTTCATTTAGAGATGTTCTATATCCTTCATACTTTTCATCTGATAAAAGGAAGCCTCCCTTGCATACGGTTATTTTTAGTAGCGGGTAATCATTCTCGGACTCAAAAATTAATCCATCTTTATTATTCGTTGATTTCAATATTATAGAGCAATCAGACTTTCTAAAATATGATTGTTTTATTAAATCTTGAGATATAAGATATTGGAAACTCGTAATATCATATGCACTTTGGCATCTGAAAAGCACTATCCCTGCGATGATGTATATTATTTTCTTTTCCATATATCTTAATTTATTAATAACCCAAATTATACATTTATACAATACAATGCATGTGTTTTCAAAAAAATAAAAAGAGATTATTGTTGGTAACGCATATTTGATGGATTATTAGATGGATGTTCGCCTAGGCGAATCACATTCATTTTTGGCCACGACGAAGCGTGGCCCTCCATTTAAATCCTTAGTTGTCATTATGTATCCATACAATTTTCTGCGAATTGCCTTGAAATCTCCACAGATTCAATAAACTGAGCTGGGGTAAGCTCACCATTTTGAACTAAGCCCATTAAACAGCCGGTAGCATATGCGGAGAATAATGCCGATTGCGCTTGATCAAAATTTAGTGCTGCCAAATAACTTTTATAAAATGCCAGGTCTTTTTCATTTGGTTCAACTATTCCAGATGTCTGGCCTCGACCAAATTCCATGAGATTTCCAGCTAAATATTGAACAGACCATTCAGGATGTAGTTTCTGCAGTTCACAAACTAGCTTTGTAAAATTAGGAACCAGCCGCAGACAGAAATCAATTGTTAATTCTTTTGACATAATTTTATTGCAACTATTAATAAGCAAAAATATTATTTAGACAGGGTAAATTGATTAACCAGCTACCATCATATTTAATCAGTTTATCCGGGCAAGTTTCTTTTGCAAATGAAAAACAACTACCATGCAATATTCTTGAAACTCCCCATCTTGATTACGTTTTTCCCAGGCTTCTATTTCACGTTGAAGAAACATGCGTGTCCACGTTCCATCAGGTCTCTGCCTTCTAAGCCCATCAATCAAACCATCTAAAACAGCCTTGCGATTGTTACATAAGGTTTGGAGGTTGAGGTTCAGTGTCTTGTCGAGGTCTTTATTGATCTGATTGTCATTGGAATAGATATTTCCGCCAGAACCATAAAAAATGAAATCTTCACAATTATGTGCTTTGTCAGCTGGGTTTATAGTTATGTCATCTTCTCCTTTGCGAGTGTCGCAATGTTGAAGATGCTTAGAATATCCTTCTCCACCATCACAGGATGCCAGAAGATTATTGTATTCGAGTTGTTTAGCTGGATACTTTTTCTGCGATGCCCAATGTTCTATTTTCATTCCTAATTTGTTTATACGCTGCATACAGTAGCAACAGATGCTTCCCTGTTCATCTATAAGTGAATTTCTCAAAACATCTTTATCACGATAATTATCATAATTTGAATGTTCCTTACCACAGTGGATAGTAAGACTCTCAGGTTCAGAGCCTTTGACAATGTGCTTCATCTCTCCACCATAAACTGGAGAATTGTCTTGGCGCGTAGAATTTCCGGATCATTTTGCCCCAGAATTGACTCAAGTTCATTGACTTTCCTTCTGGCATCGGGAACTCGGTCTTCGTCAATGCATCTATAGCACTCCTTGAGAAGAGATTTTACTTTCTCTGGCCGTTCCAAAACACCCATAATGTCGAAGAGGATGGAATTTGAATCTTTACCATATGTATAAGGCGTTTTTCCAATCAGTTTGAAATCCTCTATTATGAACACCTGTTCCTTTTTGACAAAACTGAGAACCTGAGGCGAATGAGTTGTTACAATGAACTGACACTTGGGAAATGTTTTCTCGAGCGAATCAATTATTTTCCTTTGCCATTGAGGATGAAGATGGAGTTCTATTTCATCAATGAGAACAACACCTTCGCCTTCAAGAGGATTGGAAAGGGACGGATTTGCAATCGCAAGTCTTCTGGCAAGATCCCCAACCATTGCCAGAAGACATTTTTCTCCGTCGGAAAGCTGATTTACAATCAGTTCCTTGCCATCTTTTTCCAATGTCATCCTTAGAGAAGGTTTTCTCCTTACTCTTAGGTTTTTGAAACCCGGAAGAAAGCTCTCAATCGCAGTTCTTACCGAATTCAATTGCCTGTCATTTTTATATTTTCCCTTGGCTTCTCTGATAAAGTTTTCATTTGAAGCCATATCCCGAAGCTCCTCATTTTCAATGTCCTCTCGTCTTCGGAACCACTCGAAAAATATGCGAAAACTATTTCTGGCACCTGTCAATGCCTGGTCATAGACGGCTAATTTGTCAAATTCATGTTTATCCCGCATCATTAATGAATCATCAAAAACCGCCCTGTTGACATTATATAAAACTGCAATTGGCACGTCAAGTTCTGAAAATTTATTTTTTATTTCGTCTTTAATATGATCAATGATTTCACCTTCAACATTTACTTTTTTCCCTTGAACCTTGTAAATGTTTTTCCATACCTGAACCGAATAGTATTTTGTAAAAAATAATATTTTTAGTTGGATGTTAGTTTTTTCTTTGCCATTTTGAATGTCGTCTTTTTTTATCGAACGTTTAATTCTTACTGTTTTATAGACATCATTAATAAGTGCAGACAAGCTTATCGCTATACAGTCAAGAATCGTGGATTTTCCCGCACCATTAACACCTACAAGGACTACAGTCCCATTATCAGGAAAATTCAATGACATTTCGTGTATGCCCCTGAAATCTTCTATCTGTAATTTTTTTATTTTCATAAAACCCTCATTTTAATTCTTAATTTTCTTTTTTATATATTCAATTGGGTCGTCTACAATTTTATCATACTCCGATTTGTGAATTCTTTTTGACTCAAAATCTATCCTGACATCCTGTATAAATTTTTTAAAATCTTTGTTTTGAGAACATAGTTTATTCATCGTTTCCAATTCGAGATTATTTTTGGGTATGGCTGGAAACATTACCGTTGAAGAATCAAAATCATCAAAATTTAGATGAATTATTCCAATCCCAAAAGATAAATTCAATCTTTCCAACTCGGAAAGAAAATCATCATCCTGCTTTATTTCAGCTGCTACAAGATACCCTTCATGGGCCCAGGAGGAATTTGATACAGCTTGAAAATATGATTCCCGATAATTACCCTTATTTAAATTCTTTTTTAATTCAAAGGAGTATAATTTTATTAATTTATTGTCGGTTAGTTTTCCAAACTCAATTAAATCTGGTTCCCAATCTTCAAGTGGCAAATATACTCCAACCATATCTGGATAAAGCCATTCACTATATCCCTTTTTTTCGGATTTCTCATGATATATAGTTTTCTTCAAGATATCACGGCCTCTCCCAAATACTGGATTCGCATTGACAAAATACGCTAGGAGCGGATGTAAATCACGTTCATTATATTTTGATGTTTCTTTAATAGGCTTTGACTCTTCAATTTCAATATTTTCTATGGCATCCTTTGGAATTTCCTTAGCCCTGCTAGCCATAAAAAACCTTGCTGGCCTTTTTCCAACTTTTATAAATAAAGAATTGGTATTGTCACGAATATCTACAAAAAGTCTTGCTCCCAAGGTTTGCCACGGTGTTTTTCCGGTTGTCCTTAACTTTTGAATCAAATTATTTTCTTTAGCCTTTTCCCATATTTCCTGATAAGTCATAGGAACTCCAGCCTCTGAAAGCACATCTTTAGCTAAGTCATGAAAAGTATACATTGTTGTGTCTCCCACCCTTGCTTAATTGTTCATTATCAAAATTATACCAATTTATAAAACAATGCCTGTGGTTCAAAAAATAACCTACTGCCCAAGTAAACTTCTGCGGGTATTTATGATTTAAGTTCTTTTAAATCGAGTTCGTCTATGAGATTTTCAGCAATTTCGGAGAATCCTTGTTTTTCAAGAGATTCAATATGCAATTTGGCGAAATCAAGGAGTTTATGCCGCATTTCAGGAATCTTGGCCACTTGTCTCGGGGTCAAATCGTTGAGCATTGGGATTTTTTCTTCGAGTATTTTACGATAATGCTCAACTAAAAATTTGTTTAAGACTTCCTTTTTCACTTCGGGTGGAATACTGTTCTTTTCCTGTTCTTCGAAATCATTTTCTTCAAAATCTTCTTTTCTTTTATCGAGAGTCTCCTTCAGTGATTGTGATTCGACCGAGCAGAAAGCAATTTTGTCATCCAAGTATTTTTTCAGCATTTTTTCAGCGAACTTATATTTCTGCCTGGATGACGCCTTGAAGATGATATGATTGTCGTAAATATCTAGGCTTCCGAGGATTCCGGCAGATTCTGAATCATCGGAATGCTGGAAGAACGAGAGCATCTTCCTTTCTATTTTCTTGGACTCCCCTTTCCTCAGCCAATCGAATGAAAACATTGCACTATCTCTCCTTTCTTCCTCATCCAACTCGACAAAATCCGGTTTTGACCTCAAAATGGTGGTGACATCTTCGAAGCTTCCTTTGATATCATATTTGGAAGTGATGAATTCCACCTGTGATTGAAGTCCTTCAATGACTTTCTCCCGGTGCTCTTTGGCCAGCCGGGTCAGAATCTCGCGAACCTTGAAGTAATTTTCCTTGAGATAGTCTCTTATTCCGTGTCCGCTGCAATCTCTATTGTAATTTTCAGCAAAAAGCTTGAGATGTCCCATAAGTTGATCTAAAAATTCTCTTTTCACATCAAAAGCATTGCAAAGCACAGTAAAATAATGTGGTTGGGGCGTAATCCAGAATGAAAAAATCTGAAACTTCACGCATCTTGCCACAAGGCTTTTGTCGCAGATCAATATTTTCCTGCTCTTACTCCCGAGAAGATCAATGCATTCGACTCTCAAATCATCAATTTTCCTCTGCACCTCGACAATTGCCGGGGAAGAATCTTTTTTGAATACAAGGTTTTGCTTTTCATCATTGCTGAGCCCTTTGAATCCATTTTTTTCCCAGACTTGATATCTGGTAAGTCCATCTGAATTCTTAACTTGAAACATCATTTTTTGAAATAAAAGAGAAATTCTAGTTGCCTCTTCGGCAAATGCTTCATCCGCATTTTCATCATTAATACCTTCGAGTTCTGAGTCGATAATGTTTTTAAATTTGAATTCACCTATTTCATCCCTGAGAAAAAGTATTGTTTTTTTTGAAAGTGAATTGCTTACCTCAAGACCTTTGTCATATCCTGTAAATCCAAAAGGATTGTTCGGACATTCCGCCGTACATATGATTTTGCTGTTTCTCTTCAAACCGCAACACTGCGAACAAATCGAGGCTTCGAGGGCAGGACATATAAATTTCCCCTTAATACCGCAAATACATTTCCCAGGAATAATCATATTTGTATCCTTAGACTAAATTCTTCCATCCGTTTTCAAAATATGTCCTGTACCAGAGTTCCAGATTGAAATACGTCCACAGGAATGCGCTGTTGACTTCGGAATACGTTCCATTTTTATGTGCCTGATACAGGCTGTTGAAATGTTTGTGATCTATAAATTCCCTCGACTTGAATGATGCAGAGTTGACCGTGTCCTCGAAAATCCTGTTGTAGGCGCCATTTTTGTTTATCCAGGTGTCAATAGGGGTTCCAAAACCGATCTTTTTCCTGTATATCTGGTCTTTGTCAATATATTTTTCGGCAATTTTCTTGAGGATCGCCTTTTTTTCTCCCTGGCGAACTTTGCGGCTGTAGGAAATTGAGTTAGCCATTCTGAACATTGGTTCCGTACAAAATGGAACTCTGAACTCGAGGGATGCGGCCATGCCCATTTTGTCTGCACGAGTGAACCATTGGGGCAAATCACATAGTTCATCCTGCAAAATGGCCTCGTCAATAACATTTCCGTTTGCGGAATTCGTGGTATTTCGCCTGAAAGTCATATCCTGGAATTTTCCCTTGAGAAGTCTGTCAACATCATTCAGGTCGGCATAGGTGAGAGCGAACATCGAGGGCGGATATTTTGTAACTTTGAAGAGATCTTTTCCTTTGTTAAACGGCCATATTTTAAGCATGAGCTTACGGAAAAGTGGATTATTATAGAGGGATGTCCTGGATTTCAAAATTTTTATTGATTCCGGATTGAACCTGGCATACCCGAGAAACGACTCGTCTGCACCTTCTCCGCTCAGCATAACTGTAATATGTTCTTTCGCCCTGACGGCAAGATAATATGTGCAGACCGAATTAGGATCGTTCAATGGATATTCATAATGCCATACCGCCTTCTCCAGGACAGAGACAAATGTCTCTTCGTCCATTGGATAGTCGTGGTGTTCCGTGTTGTATTCCTCAGATACTCTTTTCTGATATTTCGACTCGTCGTAGAATGACTCCTTGAAGGATATCGAAAACGAGTGCAGTCTTTTTGCGCATATCTGCGATGCTACAGCCGTAATCAGGCTTGAATCAACGCCTCCGCTAAGCTGGATGCCAAGTTCAACATCGCTGCGCAAATGTAAATTCACGCTTTCCCTGAAAAGCACTTCCGTTTTTTCACAAGCCTCCCTGAAAGATAAATCCTCATCTATGTTCAATGTTTTCGCGAGATTGAAAAACTGCGAAGTTCGCAGACCACTACCACAATTTTTTACATCTAATGTTCCACAGTGTCCTGCTCCAAGGCTTCTGACTCCCTTGAACATCGTATTTTCCCCGGGAAGCGATCGGAAGACAAGATATTCGTTGAAGGAACTGAAATCAGGTTCGAGCTTGGCATACGGAAGAAGAGATTTGATTTCACTGCAAAAAATAAAATTTCCGCTGTCTTCGAAAATGAAAAGCGGCTTGATCCCGAGCTGATCACGGGAGAAAAAGACTTCCTTTCTTTCGATATCCGCGATGACGAATGCGAACATCCCTATGAATTTTTTCAGACAATCCCTGCCCCAGCATATATACGAGTTGAGAACCACCTCAGTGTCGGATTCTGAATTGAAAACAAAACCTTTCCCTTTCAATTCTTCGCGAATTTCGCAATAATTATATAGTTCTCCGTTGAAAACAATGCAGTGCGTTTTTCCGGCATTAAACATGGGCTGATGTCCTTTTGCCGAAAGATCTATTATCTTTAGTCTTCGGAATCCGAAAGACAGCCATTCATTCTGG
>Ga0114951_10005594_pt1 | contig 11510 bp, 4 predicted proteins | sample AM7aDNAmetaG_FD_88677 | JGI IMG/M metagenome (GOLD analysis project Ga0114951, IMG submission 88677) | Freshwater microbial communities from Finland to study Microbial Dark Matter (Phase II) - AM7a DNA metaG | ecosystem: Environmental > Aquatic > Freshwater > Lake | place: Finland: Lake Alinen... | reverse complement strand
TGACCCGGAAATAGTTTCGGGCATGCAGAATTGGTTCTGGCGATTTCCAGCTCATGAAGTGAATGTGCAATCAAACGCTGCGGAATAATCACGGCCGCTCGACAGTGACATAAAACACACCGCTGCAAACCGCGCGCGTGCTGTTTGATTTCCAGTTCCCGGATGAAGCGACCCCGTGGGGTTTGTCAAAGTTCAAAAAATATTATTATTATCCCAAAGAGTTTGGGTCCAGGTGTCCACAGCGGTCTTATACTTGACGGCATGGACGCTGTAATCGCCATAGAGCACATCCATGGCTTGCTTTGACCCATGCCGCCAATCCAAATAATGGGGAGTTCCGACATTCGGGTTAAGCAAATCATTTCGACAACCCAATCCGGTTGATAACGCCCAATCAATGTGGCTGCGGCAGGAGTTGCTGCTGCTGCCGCCATTATCAACGTTCAAGCAGAGGGCTTCCACCACCAGAATCGTGTCCGAAACCGGTCCAAATCTAAAGACGGCTTTTCTAGGGATATTTTCCTCGGTAGCCTTGCCTGTGGTCAGCTTTATGCCGTTTAATGATCCCGCTGCGGAATAGGTGTTTGATAAAAGTTCGGCACCGCTTAAAGACAAAGGCCCGGAGTTGTTTGGACTCTTATAGACGGCCGAACCGCAAATAAACGCCTTGTTCGCCACCGAAGTATTCAGGTTTCCCGAGGCGGCTGACGAATTGTCACCCTGTTGCCGGAGATATGGTCCCAGAGTCTTAGTCCAGGCTATGCTGGTGGGACTGGTCGGGTCATTGTTTGCATAGGTGGTGATGGGTGGGAAGAGGTCGTTGAAATCAGTGGTATAAAGCGCGAGCGCAAGGCCGATCTGCTTGAGATTGGAGGTGCATGATATTTGCTTGGCTTTTTCCTTGGCCTTGGCCAGCGCCGGCAGGAGCATGGCGGCGAGGATGGCAATGATGGCGATGACCACCAACAGTTCAATCAGGGTGAAGGCGCGCTTTCGTCTGGTCGGCTCTTGGGCCAAATCGGTTCGAAGCTGGTTGATTATTTTCATAGTAAGTTTCTTTTTCAAATTTCCAGTTGCCGGGAATGCCGTTGGCACCCCCGGCAAATCATTATCATTGGCTCAGTCGGAAGAACACCGTGGGATTGACCGGATCAATCGTGACCCCTATCGGGCTAGTGCCGCCGCCGGGATAATCAAGCCAGCTGGCGCTGTTGGTCATCAAACCCACACTGAGTGAATTCGTCTGTGATTGGAGGTGAAAGCTCGCATTCGTCCAGGAGAAGTTCAAGACGTATCCGGCTTGCGAAACCTCCAGTGGCGGTGGAGTGACCGACGCGACGACTACCTGGATGGAGCCGTCCACCGCCAGATTGTTTTGCCACGCCAAACCTGCGTCAAGTGCCGGGAGGCTCACGCTGGTGAGTCCGACCGCCGCCTGGCTGAAGAGTTTGAAGTAGGTGCCCGAGACCAGGTTCGTCCCGTTGTTGTTTACGGTGAGTGAGGCACCAGTGACATTCAAGGTGCCGCTGACGACCAGCATATCGTTGGTGGCCAGTTGCACCACATTGGTCACCACCCCCAGTTCATTCGTCTGGTCGAGATGATTGGTGGTGTTCAATTCAAACGAACAATGAACACCGCTGTTCAACGTCACGCTGTTGTTGACGGTGATTTTGCCGATGGTGCCGCCGCCGCCGGGGTAGAGTCCGCTGCCACTGGCCAAAACCAAAGGCGCGGCGTGAGTGCCAGCGCCGCCAAGGATCCCCACATTTATCAAAGTGGTGCCAGTATAACTATTGGTGCCGTCGAGCTGCAATGTCGTGGTCGTGCCGAGCGTGGCGTTGGTGCCATTCCAGGTCAACCCGCCACCGCCGCCGCCATCGAGCAGATTCTGTCGGATGTGGATACTATTGGTGTTGAGGCCATTAATGGTTACGCCTCCGCCACGAATATTTACTGACGTCAATCCCTCCATGTAGCCTGATCCCGCACCCTCGGGAGCCGTGATCGTTGCGCCATCCAAATTAATCACAGTGTTGACTGTGTTGGTGGCGGCATTAAAACGGGTGGCCTTGACCGTGCCGCCGCTGCCCACGTTGAGCATGGCGAGTTGGCCGGCATAACCCAGACTGACCCGGTCATTCACATCCAAAACGCCTCGAATATCTGCGATATTGGTCGATCCCGGATCCGCCCCCGTATAGCCGATTTCGAAATCCTGGCCTGAAGAATTGATGGTCAGTGAGCCACCATTTGTAATGAAAAAGCTGGCGGTCCCATTGGGCACGGTGCTGAAAACACGCGCCTCTTGCGAGCCATTTATGGTGACGATGGCTCCGTCAACAATAATGCTGCCATCATTCACTTTGAGAGCGGTTGAGACGTTGTTCAACGTTACGGTGTTGTTCAGGAACCTCAATGCGCCGGGACCATCCTTGGCAGCCAAACCGCCGCTGGTCAAAATGATGGGGCCGGAGAAAATCACGTCGCTGGGAATCGTAACCCCCTGGTCAACACCGCTCGTATTCAGGATCGGGCCGGAGCAGGTCAACAACCCGGCTCCCGCAGAGCCGAAGCTGACGCCACTCGCGTTCACATAGATTGAGTTGGTCAAAATATGTGGAACGCCCACATCCGTCGTCAGGGAACCGCCGATGCCAAAAGTCAACGGGCCGGTGCCCAGAACGTTGTCGCCGCCCAGTATGATCCATCGGGTCGCCGTCGCCCCGCCTGTAATGATGGTGGTGCCACCCGAGTAGTTGTTGTTACCGGACAGCCTCAATTCGCCGCCGCTCTTAAATAAGGTAATTGGACCCGCTCCCTCGTTAATCTGGCCGGCGAAATTCCCGCCGTCTGTCGCACCTGCTGTCAGTGTCAAATTGACTGGCGTCGTCGTGCTGTTAGTCATCAGTCCGGCACCATACAAGGCGGCGAAGTTTTGGGAATAGCCGTTCAGGTCAAGCGTGGCATTGTTGGTGACGAGCGAACTGCCGCCGATGGCCGAAGGAGCGCCCAACTGGAGCGTGCCCTGTTTGACGTAAGTAAAACCAGAGTAGCTGTTGGTTGTGCCTAAAACGAACTTGCCTGGGCCATCCTTGATGATCCGCGCGGCTCCATTGACCTGAAAACCAGTGACGCCGTCATTGGTCAGTGTGTAGTTCTTGGCGTTGTTGCTCACGGTGAGGCTGAACGGGGCAACATTTGTGAGCAGGGTGACGAGATTGGTGAGGCCATTATCGTTGAACAGCACGGGCAGACCATTGACGAAAGAAGCCGGCACCACGGCCGTTGTATCAATCCAGTTTGTGGTGACGCCAATGTCCCAGGTGCCCACCAGCGTGGTATTGGTCTTGCCGCCCCAGAGCAGGCTGGGAACGGAAGACACGACAAGCTGAATTTGATGGGTTCCAGTGTTGTTGGTCAAGTAAGCTCCGACACCCGTTGGGATCGTGTTGGTGATTAAAGTTCCGCCACCAGCGATGCTCCCGTTATACTGAATCAAAGGGATTATCCCCGGGGAAAGTCCGGAACCAGTGACGGTCACATACACCGTGCCATTTAAAGTCAGGTTGGTGGCATAAACTACCGGCACCGTGGGATTGCCAAGTGCCCCCAAGGCAATTGTAAGAGAGTTGGTGGTGGTCGAAGTAAGGTTCAAACTCGATGTGTTCAGGGTCGTGCCAGCCGAGCCGACGGTAACTTGCAAGTTCGCCCCGTCGGCCAACGTATAAGAGCCTCCGCCTGAACTCCAGGTCTTGACGACCAACTGGCCGGCATTGACCGTGGTCGGGCCGGAGTAGGTGTTGGTTGCACTAAAACTGGTCGAGCCAGTGCCATTCTTGACGATCCCACCCGTGCCCTTGATGGCACCGCCCGCATGCTGTCCGGCGGTGGGAGTATTGAAGGTGTTAGTTCCAGACCCCTCAAACGTGAGTGTAAAAGTCTTTAGATCCAGGCAATAATTGGTGCCAAGGGTGAAGGCGTTTGCTTGTTGCCGAAGGGTAAGTTGGGCATTCGTGTCATTGTTCACAATGTGGGAGTTGGCGCTTAACTCAATGACATTCCGGAACTGGCTGTTGGTAGGTGGGCTGCTGGAAACAAACGTATAAGCTCCACTCGACGGCGGACCGTTGGTGATGCCTCCGGCGCCGAGCACGATTCTTTCGTTGCCGATCTTCTGAAACGTATTCCATCCATCGGTCGAAAAAGTGATCGAGTTGATGTTTGCAATCTGACACGTTGCGCCGCCGTTTTCCGATTGCCGCGCGGTGGAACCGGCACCGGGAGCGCTTCCGAAATTAAGGTCATTGGCACCGTTCGCAATCCAGTTGGTCGCCGCCGCACCCTCAGCCCAATTTAATATATTGGTCCATGCCCTGGTTACAGTCCCTGAGCCAGATCCATTAAAATTAAAAGTTGAGGCTTGAGCGGCCAAAGCAGAACCAAAAATGCAAAGCATCAGCCACAAGTGTAGCCGGACGAGGCGGGGGAGATAATTGAGGGTTTTCATAATGATTTGGGGTTGTTCATTGAATCATTGGCTTTTTTTTCGACGGCAATGAGGCGATGGAGGTTGTTGGTTTTTACGGCGATGATGTGAAAATATCATTGGTTCCGCATTTGGTCTTGTCGGATAAAAGGAGGACAGCCCAGCGAAGGTGAAATGGACGTTTTTCTTGGAAATTATCAATTATCTGCATTTTTCAGGGATTGGGCCAGCCCTTTTACTATTCAGGGAGTCACCGTGCGATAAAACCGCTGCGGGAAATTCGCCGTCTGCGAATCGGTGAAATTAAAAATCCCGCCGCTGAAGGTGCCGGTAACCATCGGTGCCCAGTTGCTGAACGGCAGCGCGATATTCGTCGTGGCGAGAATCCGGTAGCCGGCATCGGCGGGGCCGGTCCCGGACATAGTGAAGCTCCCGTCGCTGCCCATCCCAGCCAGCGTGAACCGGGGCGGCAAAATCAGTGGCGGTGGTTCGTTGGTGAGGATCACGAGGTCAATGCTGCCGCCAGCCGCGTTGTTGGATAGATACCCCTGATAGGGCCGGGAATTGATCGCAGGCAGCGGGTCGAGAAGGAAATGGGTGTTGTTGTTGAAGGTCGAATATTTGATCAGCTTGAATTGGACTGGATAGCTCGCCATGGCGGGCAGGGAGGTGATGTTGATTGAATTGCTGGTTGAACTCGTGGTGGTCAGGGTCTTGACCGCGATATTGGTGACGCCAGTTAACGGTGCTAGTTGCAGCACCGAGCCGGACAGGTTCAGCAGCGCCAGCGGAGCTGCCGTCGCGCCGACCGTATTACTGACCGTCAGCGTGCCGTTGGTGATGCTAATGGTGGTGTTCGTGCTTTCGGTGACCACCTGATTCGCCTGCACGATTCCGCCGCAGATGTTGAGCGCGGCCACGGATTGATTCGTGGTCGCCGTGGTGCGCCCCAGCCGCAGCGAGTTGTTGACGACGAGCGTGGCGGTGCCGTTGACGTTGACCGTGCCGAAGACGTTGACGATGTTGGTGCCGGCGATTTGATAAGCCACCTCCAATGTGTTCACATCGAGTGTTCCTTTAGTGAAGGTCCACGTGCCCGTAGCCACGCCAAGACCCGATGGCGCGCCCTGGCTGCGCCCGACGTAAAGCGTGTCCACCTGCGCATCCAAAGTGCCCCCGCTGAAATCCGCCGTGCCGGTGGTGGCGCTGCCGCTGCCGGTGGTGGTGCTGTTGTCGCCAATCGCAAAGAAGGAGACGCGTGCGTTCGTATTCCCGCGCAGGTAAAGCACTGGATTGAGGTTGGTGAAATCGGGGTTGAACTGCAAGATGCCGACGGATTTCTGGCCCGCCACCTTGATGGCATCCACATTGAAGGCGTTCGTATATCCCAATTGCAAGATGCCCTTGCCCCCGTTGCCGCCGAGGTCGCCCACATCGAGCGCCGTGCCGGTGCCCGTGAGGATAATCGTGTTCGACTTCGCCAACAGCCAGGTGCCGGCGGCGCGGTTGATCGCTCCTTGAACGCCGATTAAAACGCTCCCAACGGTGCAGTTGAACGTGTCCAAGCCAGACATGTCCAGCGCGGCGTTATGCGCGCCGGCGGTCACACTGGCCTGACGAATGACGATGGCGGAGTTGAGGTTGGTGCTGAGAACGGCCAATGTGCCGCCAGGGCCCGAAATGGTGTTGGTCACCGCCACATCCTTGCCGAGATCCGTCTCCGTCCCCGAAAAAAGCAGATTGGTGGCCGCGGTATTGGAAACCGTCAGTGTTACTCCCGGGTTGATGAAAGTATTATGGCAATTGTTGGTCTGGCTGTAGGCCGCCGTTTTCACCGTCACGCTGGCGGTGACGACGTTGTTGGTCGCCGTGGCGCTCGTGGTGGCACCCGAGTTGGTGAATAGCACGGTCGAGCCGGGGCCGGGCACTCCGATCGGCGACCAGTTGCCAAAGGTGGACCAATATAAGTCCGTGCCGCTCGCGCCGCTCCAGACAAAAATATTCGTCGGATTATAGACCGCCAGCGTGGTGCTCAGGTTGGTGGTGCCGCTAAAATTAGCATCTCCCGCATAGGCATAGGTGATGGGGTAAGCGGTGCCGGCTGCGGGCACCCCGGCCGTATTGAAAGTGACGGTAAAGTTTCCGTTGGTGTTGTTGACGGTTTGGGTGGTGCCGTAGATGGTGATGTTCACCGGCGCTCCATTAGCGGGATAAACCGGGCCGGCCGCTGCCACGCTGCCGGAGAGCGCCACGCTGGTGTTGCCCATGGGAATGGCCTGGCTGGGTGACAGATTGCCGAAGGTCGCGGCAGCCTTGGACACCGTCAATATGCCGCTGAGATAGTTGACGGCATAGTTCGTCAGCCCGATACCCACCGCGTTCGTGGCGGCAATGCCATAACTGCCCGCGTTGGCCGTGTTGGTCGCCCCATTGCTGGTCAAGGTGACGCTCGTCACCGAGTCGCCGTTAGCCAGGCCCAGGGTCGTGAATTCCGTCCCGGAAAATGTCAAGGTCTGGCCGAAAACCTTGTTGGTGCTGGTGGCGTAGATGGACAGCGCCGGCAAACTGCTCACATTGGTGATGCTGGCGGTCAAGCTTGTCGGCGGCACCAGTGTGTAATTGGTCGCGCGGACTCCGCTCAGACTCAGGCCGGTTACGGTCACGGGCTTGTTGGTTCCCGCGCTGGCACTGTCAAACGTCGCCGTGTAACCGTTGGTGGACAACGCCACATAATTTGAGTCGGCGGCGACGACCCCGCCCAGCACCACGTTGTTGGAACTGATCGTCGCGCTGATGATGCCGTCGTAAGTCTTGTTATTGGCGGTGATGCCCGAAAGAATTGTGACCGTCGCTGGGCTGATCATCAGCAGGGTGCTCGTGTCGTTGCCGGCGGCCGTCAGCAGCGAATTATTACCGGCATAGGCATAAGTTATGGCGCTGGGCGATCCGCTGGTGCCATTGGTTGCGAGCGACGCGTCGTTGTAGTTGATGGCGAATCTGCCCGTGGTATTGGTGACGGTTCCGTTGACCGTATGGCCGTTGATGGTGGCGCTGACGATTTCTCCGCTGGCTGGATAAACCGGCGTGCCGCCATTCGTGCCGCTCAGCGTGCCGGTCAAAAAAACATTGCTGGTTCCGTAGGGGATCGTCGCGTTGGTCAAGCCGGCAAACACGGGCACGGTGTTCGAGTAAATGAGGAGTAATTGCGGCCGCGCGGCGGAGTCGGCGTTGACGCGCGAGGCATAGCTTGCCAAACCGGAGGGGTTGTTGGTCGTCAGCGAAAACATCTCAAACGATAACTGGCCGTCGGCTGCCAGCGCCGCCTGGACCTGCGGCGTGACGACGACTTCGACCGGCACATTCGCTGAGGGAATCCAGGTGGCAAACCGTTTGCCGCCACCGGGCTGATTGGTCCAGTTCATCGCGCTTTCGCTCCAACCGTTGCTGGTCACGAGGGTGATCCCGTTTTCAAGGCCGTTAGCGCCAACACTCACCGGCATAAGCCGGACGCGCGCCTGCTTCAGACCCGCCGAATAGCCGGCCAGGTTCCACCGCAAGTAGGCCTGGCGCTGATCATTCGTGGCGGTGGTCGTTTGAATCTCCAGCGTGGCGTTTGTGCCGTAATTAAAGCTGGCATTGGTGCCGCCCCGGACATGGACGTCGGCCGCGGGGAGGATGGCGTTGGTGACCAGCGTCTGGACTGACGCAACCTTGAATTCCAGCAACGCCCAGTCAATGCCCACGTCGCCCGCGACCGCCACATTCAGAATCCCGTTGGTGACCAGGTTGAGTTGGCTGCCTAGGTCCAGGACGCGAACCGTGGTGTTCGTGCCGGAACCTATCGGCAGCCAGCCGAGACTGGCAAAGCTGTTGCTGTTGGCGATCGCATTCAGATACAGCGCTTCGCTGTTGGCATTCCCAATGTAGGAACGCATGGCCAGCGAGAGCGTCGCCCCCACAATCCGATCGGTGACGGCCAGCGAATAGTTGAAGGTGAAAGGTACCCATTGGCTGTTGGTGACGATATCAAAATTATTGACCGGGGCGGAACCCGCGGCGGCCTGCACGGTGGCGAGCCAGGTTGCGTTCACCGTGACGGCCTCACCCGCGGCACTGCTGGCAAACTGATCAATCGGCCCGACCCAATATTCGCGCGTCTCGGAATCCGGCACGGCCAGCCGGTCTTGCAGTTGCGCGTAATAGAGGCTGTTGGGGAAAACATTGGTTCCGGGCGAGTCGTAGGTTCCGTCCGGATGCGGGCCGACCGCCAGGGAGTTGGCTGCCAGCGGGCCTTTGCTGCCGATGAGCCAGTTGCGCGCGGTGGGCGGGCTTTCCACAATGAACGCGTCGGCTTTGGCATTCCACACCACCTCATTGGCCCCCGCCCAGCCGTGGCTCGTGCCGGCATTGCCGCGGTTGCGCACATCCACGTTGTCGCCATTGACGGTGATGTTGTCCCAGATGGTGCCCGTGCCCCAACGGAAATGCGGGCCGGCATCCGCATTGGCGCTGTCACTCAGCCCGTCCACAAAAACATTGGGCCCGGTGTTGAGCGAATCGGTCACGAACTGATGCCGGTCGTTGCGCGTGTAGCAGGTTTGCACGAGACAATTCCGGGCATCTTGCAGGTTGAACGCATAGCGCCGCTCGCCGGTGATGATGGAGACGGGGTCCAGTGAGTTGCAGTCGCGCACGGTGACATTGCGCGAGCCGGAGGACAGATGCACGCAGCCATAACCAAAGTATAGCGAGGTGACCCGCCGCACCCAGCCGTTCTCCACCGTGTCCGCCGCGATGAAATCCAAGGCGTGGAGTTCATCCGAGTAATAATAACTCGAAGCGCCCGTGTTGGTCGTGACCGAGGGATCGAAATCCGAGACCCCGCGGACGTCCTCCACGCCGACATTGCTGATGCGACCGGACCAGGCGTAGGTCTGAATGGTGCCGCCGCCGTATTGCGCCTCGAGGGCGCAGGTCAGGGGCGCATCCAGCGTGATGCGGTTGCCCTCGATTCGCGTGATGAAGCGCTCGTTGGGAACATTGAAGCTTCCCGCCGTCCACGCGGGCGAAACCAGATCCATGCCGATGTCATGAATCCAATTGGTCGGGCTGGGCCGCGTGATCATGACGCGACCGCCAACCGTGAGTCCGGAAGTGCTGTCCACGTTAAAACTCCGCGCGCCGACGGGAACATAATTATTGGTGATGTTGCGGGCGTTCCCGCTGGTGGACGCCGAACCGGAACCGGAAATAATCACCAGCGGGGCGTGGTCGGCGGCGACGTCGGCGGTGGGCCGCGGCCCCGCGGCGCGGAGTATCGTGCCGTTGGTGCCGTCGCCCGCCCCGCGCAGAATAATGCCGCTGGCGGCAATGGTGATGGAGTTGGAAATGGCGTATTCACCGGCGCTCAAGAACACCGCCCCGCGGAAGCCGTTGCTGAGCGGCAGCGTCGCCACATAATTGATGGCGGCTTGGATGCGCGGCCCGTTGTCGCCGGCGACGGGTGAAAGATTCGTTTTGCTGGCCACATTGGGAATCGGCGCCGTGCCTCCCAGATAGCCGACGCCGGAATAATCCAGCACGCGATTGCCCAGCGCGTCTGGCTGACGAATCATCCAGCCGCTCGCGCCGGGGAAAAACCATACGCTCAAATTGGTGGCCCCGCGGGCAGCCAGCAACGAGGTGCCAAACAGAACCAGAACCAACCAGGAGTAAGTAATTCCTTTGCCCCGGTTGGCCCGCTGTTTAAATGGATTCATGCTGGCAATGTCTTCCCTGATCACGGCGCCATCAAGCGGTAATATCGTTGCCCGAAGTTTGCGACCTGTGAATCGGTGAAACTGAGACCTCCGGTAGTATCTGCAATATGGGTGGACACGGGCGTCCCATTCACCGGCGGCGTCAGACTCGCTGTCGTCAGCAGCACAAAGCGCTGGCTGGTCGCGCCCGTGCCGGTGAGGGTAAAACCGCTCCGGACGGCGGGCATGTTGACGCTGGTGATGACTGGCGGCGGCACCGCGCTGATGCCGGCATTGCCGATGCTGCTGGCCTCCCGCGAATCCGTCAGCGTGTAACTGAACTGATCGGCTCCGACAGAACCGACGGCGGGGCTGTAGTCAATGTGACCGCCGCTAAGAATTACGGAGCCGCTGGTTGAGGTCCGGATGCCGTTGGCAGTGGGCAGTTGCAGATACCCATTGCTCAAATCAAAATTACCGCCGGGCGGCAGGCCCGGGTTGAGCGCCAGGGCGCGAAAGGAAGTAAGGCCGTTAACACCTTCGACAAGTGAATGTTTAATGACTTGGCACATGTCAGAACCGTAAGGATGCGTTGCTGATCTGTCATTCTCTGCCCGGTTATAATTGTGAAGCGGGGATGCCCCGATGGCATCCCCGCACCAAACCACTGAATCGAACCCGAATAGTCTCAGAAATCTGCCCGTTCGCGTCGCGCCGTCTCGCCGGTTTACTGAGTCAACCGGAAGAACACGGCCGGGTTCACTGGATCGATGGTCGCAGTCACCCCGGTGACGGTGCCGCCGGGATAATCAAACCAGCTGGCACTGTTGGTGACCAGACCGACATTGAGTGAGTTGGTCTGTGACTGGAGCTTGTAGGTTCCGCTCCAGGTGAAGGTGAGGAGATTGCCGGATTGCGAGACTTCCAGCTTCGGCGGGGTCACACTCGCGCTCACCACCGAAATGCTTCCGTCAACCTCCAGATTGTTTTGCCAGCCCAAGCCGGAAGGCAGTGCGCCGCTGATGGTCATCACGCTGCCGTTGGAAACAGCCTGGCTGAAGATTTTGAAATTATCCCCAAGTGCCAGCGCCGTTGCGCCGGGCAGATTGGTCGTCACCGTGATCTTGCCGGTGCCGGAATTAGTCAACGTTCCCGCGACCACCGTGAGGTCATTTGAGGGCGACGCCGATTTGTTCACCTTGATGAGAATGTTACCCGCCAGGTTCAACCCGCCGCTCGCGGTAAGTGTGCCGATGGCCGTCGGTAATCCCGCTGCCAAAGTG
>Ga0114951_10005593_pt1 | contig 11511 bp, 11 predicted proteins | sample AM7aDNAmetaG_FD_88677 | JGI IMG/M metagenome (GOLD analysis project Ga0114951, IMG submission 88677) | Freshwater microbial communities from Finland to study Microbial Dark Matter (Phase II) - AM7a DNA metaG | ecosystem: Environmental > Aquatic > Freshwater > Lake | place: Finland: Lake Alinen... | reverse complement strand
TGCTTACACCAATTATTACGGGTTATGCAGCTAAAAATCTGGCATCTAATGTGTTTGTTGGCAACCGTACTCAGGAAAGTGTAGAAGCAATAGATTTGAATTTTTCGTTTATCAAATTCACTCACAACACGATTGATTATAAAAAGAAAGAAGTAACCAGTCGATTTTTATGGGCGAAATCCAAAGCCATTTATATTGAGGGTTTTGGTTGTACGTTAGTTTGTGGAGGTGATGAAACCACAATTCGTAACCGTCCTTACACGATTGTTCAGTTGCCATCATTCAATCCTGATTCGACTGCATGGCCGATGGGTGACAAATTGACAGATTCTATTACATCTGGAATTGATATCAAAAAGATCAATGCTGTGGTTGGCAAATCGTTGCGGGATACAATTGGAAATAAAGGAACTTTTGCCGTGGCAGTAGCTTATAAAAACCAATTAATAGTTGAGAAATACCGTTCGGGCTTCTCAAGCAAAAACCGTTTTTTAAGTTGGTCAATGGCAAAAAGTATAACCAATGCAATGGTTGGAATTATGGTAAAAAATGGAATTATGAATATTAATGAAAAGCCTGATATTCCTGCTTGGAGGAATGATGCCCGTTCAGCCATAACGCTTGAAAATCTGCTGCACATGAATAGTGGGTTGAAATGGAATGAAGACTATGGCAATCTGTCAAACGTAACGGTTATGCTTCATGAGGCTAATGACATGGCACATTTTTCTTATGGAAAACCAGGGATTGTCCGTCCAGATTCAATGTGGTATTATAGTTCAGGAACTACCAATATTGTTAGTTATCTTATTCGTAAAAAGATGGGAAATGATTCGGTTTATTTCGCTTTCCCGCGAAAAGAATTATTTAATCCAATTGGTATGCATAGTGCCATTTTTGAAACTGATGCTTCGGGAACATTTGTTGGTTCATCGTATATTTATGCTACCATGCGCGATTATGTTCGTTTTGGGTTACTGTACCTTAATAAGGGAAACTGGCTTGGAAAACAGATTCTTCCGCTCGGTTGGACAGAATTTTCCACTAAACCGGCTCAGGGCTCTAAAGGAAAATACGGGGCATTTTTCTGGTTAAATAAGTCTGGCGATTTTACGGGTGTACCCAGAGATGCTTACATGTGTAAAGGGCATGACGGACAGGTAATATTCATAATTCCTTCGGTTCAACTGGTAGTTGTTCGTACAGGATTTTCCAAAAAGGATGATTTTGATTTCAATAAATTTATTGCTGAAATTGTAGCTACGATTAAGAAATAATACTCAGATTTCCTTTTTCTTCCATCTCCCGCTACTGAGATATAAAAATCCCTGTAAACCCATGATTATCCAGTAGATAAACTCCGCACCCCAAACCATGGCAACGGTGGTTGGATGAATAATTGTTGTATAATATACGTATATTATGTAGAAAGTGAGCGTTACAAGCTCCATTGCAAAAGCTGTTCGGGTATTTCCTGTGCCGGAGACCACGTTAAATACAACAAAACCACCTGCACAGAATAAGTTTGCTAGTGCAACTATCTTAATAATTGGGAGCGAAGCAGTTAGTAAAACCGGATCGTTAGTAAAAATCATTCCTATCTGTTTGCTAAATAACAATATAAGTATTACCAACGGTATCATTATCAGGAAGGAATTTAAAATCTGTTTGATGGTGAATTTCATTACTTTATCCCGCTGATTAGCTCCAATCATATTGCTTACTATTGTACTTGCAGCGGTGGCAATTGAAGCTGATGGGATCATTAGAATGGAATAAATACTTCTTCCTATATTGCTGATAGCCAGTGGTTGTTCGCCCATTCGTTCGATAAAGATAAAAAACATAAACCAGGTGGAAATGGATATGAAAAACTGAAGCATAATGAAAACTGACAGATTTAGAATACTAAGTATGGTTTTGATTTCAACTTTGTGAAATTCAAAAAGCCCATAAAGCTTCATGTCAGTTTTGAAAACAGTATTCCAGACTAAATATATCAACGTAACAGCTTCGGAAATCACCGACGAAATGCCAGCCCCTTCAATACCAAGTTTTGGAAATCCGAAATGTCCGAAAATCAGGGTATAGTCGAAGAAAATATTAGTTACAGCCATTACAAAAGCTGAGTAGGTGAGAACCCTGGTTTGGGTAATTCCTACATAATATGCTCTGAAAATAACCCCCAAAAAGGCAAAGAAAAGCCCGTAAATCCTCCAGTTCATGTACAAAATGGAAGAATTGTAAATATTCTCTGATGTTACGAGATATTTCATAAGGGATGGGACACCCTTGATACATAACCCAATAATTACCAACGATAGCAAAAGATTAAACAACAGGCTATTGTTGAAAATAGTACCAATCTGCGAATAATTTTTCTCACCATTGCGCCGCCCAATCAGGATTTGCGCTCCCTGACTAAACCCGAAACCAATCATGTAAATAGCGAAATACATCACTCCACCAATGGCTGAAGCTCCCAACTCCACCTCTCCCACCCGACCCAGAAATGCAGTATTTGTGAGATTAATCACGTTCTGCATGAACATAGTCAGGAAAATAGGGAAGGTGATTTTGAAAATCTCTTTGTTGGAAGTCATTTGTGGTTGACTGGTTAATTGGTTAATTGGAAATTCACAGAATTTGACTGGCCTCTATTTCAATAGCTTGAACCACCAGTGATGCGATTGTCATGCCAAACATGGCAGGCATGTACGAAGTTGTTCCGTTTACCTGTGCTTTCAGGCTACACCATTCGTGATTTACCAAATCAGAATCTCCTGGACCTTCGATGGCTTTCGGACACATACATTTTTCGGTACCACAGGATGCATTTTCGCCTTTATTTTTCAGTAGTTCGTCGCTATAAACACACATAAATTTCTTGCTAGTTCCTCCCAACTTCTTTAATCTGTTGCGCAATGCAGCTCCTAATGGACAACCCTGAACTTTCCAGAATTCAGCCACTTTAATGCGGGTCGGATCCATTTTAAGTGCGGCACCCATCGATGAAAAGAATGTTGCATTGGTTTTGGTGGCGGTCTGTATCAGATGTACTTTATTGGAAAGGCTATCAATGCCATCAATGATAAAATCATACGAGTCAAGTTCAAAAGACTCTGAAGTTTCGGGGCTGTAAATCATCTGTAAGGCATTGATTTCAGCTTTGGGGTTTATTTCCAACAAACGTTCTTTCAAAATCTCGGTTTTTACTTTGCCAATCGTTTTCGTAGTAGCCATTAGTTGACGGTTCACATTGGTTACGCATATACGGTCCGAGTCAACAATGGTAAGTTTGCTGATACCACTGCGAACAAGGCTTTCGGCACACCAACTGCCTACACCGCCAATACCAAAAATTATTACCTTTTTCTTCGCTGCTTTTTCGATAAAACTTTTTCCGAGAAGCAATTCTGTTCGTTGGAAAATCCCTTTTTCAATACCCATTTATAATAAATTATTTTGCGAGTTGCAAAGATACTACTTAGTGACACATCTAACAAAATATTTCGATTTGTGTTTAATTCAACTGTACTAAAACAAATATATCTTGCTATTTATTTGATTATTTGCATATTTGCAATATTACCAAATAAAGTGTATTAACAACAAAACAAAGAGACTATAACATTATTATAAGCAAGCTATTGCTCACTTCTAACCAAATTAAGACTTTATTTCCAGATACGATTTTAAAGCCTCCACATATTCCGCAAAAGCAGTTGTACCTTCGGGCGTTATTCTGCAAACTGTTCGGGTACGTTTCCCCAAAAAACCTTTCTCAATTTTCAGGTATCCTGCTTCGTTCAGTTTTTCCAACTGAACACTAATATTTCCGGAAGTAGCACCGGTTTTTTCTTTTATGAAGAGAAAATCAGCTTCTTCTACCGAAATCAGAATTGACATGACACCAAGTCTGAGTTCAGAATGTAACAAGGGATTTAGTTCCTTAAACATTTGCATTTTTCCCTTTAAAGTTAAGAATATGACCCGGAATCACCATCATGATAAATACACAAATTCCATAAATTAAAACCTGTTCGTATCCAAACAACACAAAAGGTAATACAAACGAATACATTCCCAATACGCCTCCTATCACAACCGGACGAAATCGGATAACTAATCCCGTAATAGCTGTAGCAATTCCCAAGAGTAAAATAAGTACTGGCAGAACAGGAATTCGCACAAAACCAGCTGTAAAAGACACCAAAAATATAGCTGAACCTATAACAGTCCAAACATTTCTTACAACCCTGTCAATATATGTTTTAGTATATTTTGGTTTATCCTTTCTGAATAAATAGAGCAGAATAAATCCAATTAACGGAATTCCCAACCAAACAAGGTTAAACCAATCATTATGGGTTGATTTCAGTAAAAAATAAACCAGCAATGATATTGCCAACGTTGTATATCCAAAAACCAAAAATGTTAAGCCATTACCTGCTTTAATTTTTTGCTGTGAGTTCTGAATCATTTTCGAAATCAACTCAAGGCTTTCTTTTTCATTTAAAATTTTGTCTTCCATTTAATTAATTTTTAATTGATAAATAATAGACAAATATAAACCACTTTATTTTATAAACCTATTTACAGAATATTATTATAACATTATTTTATATACACTTAATTTAATTCACATTTCTAAAACGAGAAATAAAATTCAAATTATGATAAATTGTAATTTTTCGGATTGTTTTAATTTATAATATGACACATTATTATTATTTTTGTGCAATTTATTTACAAAAACCCAATTTTTAGCATTGAAATTATCTAAATCTCCTTCCGAATGTTCTTCAAAAGAAGAAATCCGCGAAAACATCGATTTGATTGACAAAGAAATTATTACTCTTTTTGGATTGCGCTTCAAATACGTTAGCGAAATTGTGAAATACAAAAACGATGTAGAGAGCGTCATAGCACAAGATCGTAAAAACCATGTGATTAAAGCGCGTGGCGAGTGGGCAGAAGAACACGGTCTGGATAAAGAAACCTTCGAACAAATATACCGCTTTCTGGTGGAACATAATATTGGAAAAGAGTTGGAGATACTGGAAAAAAGTAAACAAGTTGACGAGTAAACAAGTACACAACTCAACAAATAAGCAATAAACAAATAAGCACAAAATGTACAAACAAGAAATTAAAGTAATGGACTGCACCGTTCGCGACGGTGGATTAATGAACAAATGGCAATTTTCCGACGATTTCGTTCGTGGCGTTTACAATGCTTGCGTGGAGGCCGGAGTTGATTATATGGAAATAGGCTATCTGAGTAGCGAAAAAGCATTTAGCCGAAAAGAAATGGGTCCCTGGAAATTCTGTCACCAAAAAGATCTGGAACGTATTGTCGGCAAAAACGAAACCAATCTAAAGCTCTCGGCAATGGCTGACATAGGTCGTATCGACCTTGACGATATACCAATGGCCTCGGATAGTTTACTGGATATGATTCGCGTAGCTTGTTACGTTCATCAGGTGGATAAAGCAGTTGCGTTGGCACATCACTGTATGGACAAAGGCTATGAGGTTTGTATCAACCTGATGGCTGTTTCAACAGTAAACGAACACGAACTGGACGAAGCATTGAAAGATATCGCTGCTTCACGTGTAAAAACTTTCTACGCTGTGGATAGCTTCGGCAGTATGTATGTGGAATCTATTCAACATTTGGTTCGTAAATATATGGCAGCTTTGCCCGGTAAAGAAATTGGAATTCATGCCCACAACAACATGCAGATGGCCATGTCAAATACTTATACAGCAGTAATGGAAGGTTGTACTATGCTTGATGCTACATTGATGGGACTAGGTCGTGGAGCAGGTAATTGTCCTATTGAGATTCTGATTGCTTTCCTCAAAAACCCGAAATACCGCTTACTACCATTATTGCAAGTAATTCAGGACTACGTTCACCCGATGCAAAAAGAAATTGATTGGGGTTATCACATTCCTTACCTGATATCAGGTGCATTGAATGCTCATCCACGTCGCAGTCTGGAATGGATGGATTCTGAACGTAAAAATGATTTTGTTACTTTTATGAGAGAGATGCACGATAATGAAATACTTGAATAAGGTCCGGTAAATTAATAAAATCAAAAAAGGTTTCACTTTAATGTGAAACCTTTTTTTGATGCGCCAAGTAAGGCGAGTATATTTGACGATGTAACTCATCGAGTTTCGCCTATTTTTAGTATTTCAGATTAAAGCAATTCCACACTTCGTTTCACAAAGTTAGCCAACGCTTCACCTTTCAGCATATTGTTTGCCAGCAGTGCCAAATCAATCAACTGACGAACCTGTTTATTGTCGTTTGCAAATGATTTCAAAACGGCTTTCTTTTTATCGGTCAGCTCCTGAATTTGTTTTTCCAGCTCTTCGACCTGTGCTTTTTCGACAGCAGGAATTTCTTCGTCTTTCTTACCTTTCTGATTATCTTTCAAAACTGCTTTTTCGCTTTCAGCAAGAGCCAGTTCATTTACATAAGGTGCAATTGCCTGTCCACATGCGGTTTCTTCATCGGCCAGTAATTTTTCAATCACCGGATGAGCGGTATTTACCACCAAATTGTAGCTATCAGGCATTTCGCCATAAAAACTCATCATGCCGCCCTGCAATGCCGACATTTCTTTCATGCGGCGCATAAACTCGTTTTGAGTTACAAAAACAGGGTTTGAAGTTGGTGCTAATTGTTCAAAAGTTACAATAAAGTTGGTTTTATCCAAAGCGGGAATCTGTGAGTCAAAAACAGTAACCAGCGCATCGCGTTGCTCATCGGTGAGTGACACTTGAGCAGCATCGTCTTTCACGATGATTTTGTCAATCACATCGCTATCCACACGCACGAAACGGGTTTTCTCAAACTTCTGTTCCAACTGACTTACCACATGTACGTCCAATTGTCCGTCCATAATCAGTACATCATATCCTTTGTCTTTGGCATGTTGAATGTAGCTGTATTGTTCGTCTGAATTGTTGGCATACAGGTAAATAAGGTCACCGTTTTTGTCTTTTTGGTTTTCGCCCACCAGCGTTTTATATTCTTCGAAAGTAAAGTATTTGCCATCAATGTTTTTCAGCAGCGCAAATTTTTCACCACGTTCGTAAAATTTCTCATCGCTGAGCATTCCGTATTGAATAAATACTTTCAGATTATCCCATTTTTCTTCGAAAGCAGTGCGGTCGGCTTTGAAAATTTCTGCCAGTCTGTCAGCCACTTTTTTTGTAATATGACTTGATATCTTCTTTACATTGGCATCGCTTTGCAGGTAACTGCGCGATACATTCAGCGGAATATCGGGTGAGTCGATAACTCCGTGAAGCAATGTCAGGTACTCGGGCACAATGTTTTCAACGTGATCGGTAACATACACCTGATTGCAGTACAGCTGAATTTTGTTGCGTTGCATATCGATATTATTCTTGATTTTCGGGAAATAAAGAATACCGGTGAGGTTGAACGGATAATCCACATTTAGATGAATATGAAACAAAGGGTCTTCGCCCATTGGGTTCAATTCGTGGTAGAATTTGGTATAATCTTCGTCTGTCAAATCGGCAGGTTTACGTGTCCATGCAGGATTGGTATTGTTGATAATGTTATCCTCGTCGGTTTCTACGTTCTTGCCATCTTTCCACTCTTTTTTCTTGCCGAAAGCGATTTCGATCGGAAGGAATTTGCAGTATTTGGTCAGCAATTCCTGAATTTTCGATTCTTCCAGAAAATCTTTGTTGTCGTCGTCGATATGAAGTACGATATCTGTTCCACGATTTGCTTTGATGGTGTCTTCGAGTGTGTATTCAGGGTCACCTTTGCACGACCAGTGCTGAGCCGTAGTGCCTTCTTTATAGGATTGGGTGAAGATTTCCACTTTTTTAGAAACCATAAACGACGAATAGAATCCAAGCCCGAAGTGACCGATAATTGCACTTGCATCATCCTTGTATTTTTCCAGAAACTCTTCAGCACCACTGAAAGCAATCTGGTTGATGTATTTTTCAATTTCTTCGGCGGTCATACCAATTCCATTATCTGAAATAGTTAGCGTACTTTTCTTTTTATCCACTGCCACACGCACTGTCAAATCACCCAGTTCGCCTTTGTATTCGCCAACCGATGTCAGCGTTTTCAGTTTTTGAGTGGCATCCACGGCATTCGACACTAATTCACGCAGAAAAATCTCGTGATCGCTGTACAAAAATTTCTTGATAACGGGGAAGATGTTAGCACTTGTTACCCCAATGTTTCCTTTACTCATTGTTTGTTCGTTTTTATTAGCCCCCTTAATCCAGACCTCACCCCAACCCTCTCCTTGAGGAGAGGGAGTATGAGGGGGACTTTTGAGAGAAGTTATTGATTTATTGTATTTTAATTATTGTTCAATCTGGATGTAATTTTTTTTCACACTCCGGCTTGTGCGACTATTGCTATTCAAAAAAAGTGCCAAGCGGAAAAGAGTGACAAAATGGCAGAAAACTGACAACCGACAGGGTTGAAAGTGTATATCCATCACTAAAATTGGGGAATGAAATATGTATTTAGAAACCCGCAGGGTTGAATGTGCATAACCCTCAACGAAGTTGGGGGATAAGAATATGTGATGAAGGCAACCCGCAGGGTTGAATTAAAGTCTCTTTACTCTAACTCCTTTTCGTCAAAATCAATCCCGTATTCTTTCATTAGTGCTTTATACTCGTCCATAAAAGTCAGCTTTTGATGATGCTCTTTTTGACCTTTGATATACTCAATCACCCTGTCTTTATCCGTATGTGAAACAGTAAATACGGCAAATCCCTCTGCCCAACCTTCGAACTGTTGAAATTCCAGTTGTTCCTTTAGCCAGATAGATGTAGATACTTTCAAATCCTTGACCAAAGTTGATACAACAATGGTGAGATGGATATCTACTAATAAATGAATATGCTCTTTGCCTCCATTGATGCGGTAGAGTTTGCATTTTTTGTTTTCGAGAATTCCCCAGATATACTTGTATAATAGTTGACAATGAACGTCGGGTATGGTTGGTTTCCGAAACTTTGTGCCGAATACCACATGATAATATAGTTGTCGATAGCTTGCCATAGAGTTTGTGGGTTAATGAGGCATTTGTTCAACCCTGCGGGTTGGGGTTTGGTTTTTTGCTTTTACCCCCAACTGAGTTGGGGGTTATGGAGATTGAACTCTGCGAGTTCTGATGGTTGATAAACGTCGGAAATATGTGCTAACATATATTGGTTATACTTACAACCTATATCCCAAATAGATATTAAGCATAGTAATTGATATTTTGCCTTCTGATGGGATTACTGTTTCTAAATCATTTGAAGCTTTAGATGTTCCGCTAAATGAATAAGATCCTAACAAATTATAATTTACCCCCAAGCTGATTTTTTTATCAAACAGGAATCCTGCTCCTATTTGACCAGCTAAAGCTTGTGAAGACTTTATTGAGATTGTTGAGGAAGCACTTAATCCATTATACTTAGCTGTGGCAATTAGATCTGATACTGATGCAAAGTTTGTTCCAATACCACCTTCAACATATAATCCATATTTGGCAACTATGGGAATGATGTAATTCAGACCGGCAAAGATTGGAATATTAGTATATGTAGGATAACTCATGTTAATATTTACACTACTATTATTAATTGCGCTTTTCCCATCTGCATAAAACTTATCTTTAAATTGCTGGGACAATCCATTGTTTATATAATCTATGCTTATTGTGCAAGATAGATTTTTTATACTTTTGATAGGTTGACAGAATTTAATTCCAAAATCAAATCCTACATCGGCAGAACCGCTATTTCCAAAAATGGTCTGTTCATAAACATAGTTAGAAAAATCACCCTGAGGAAAAGATCCACAAGCACGTACTTCAAAGCTCATTTTTTTATCAATTTGTGCATTAATAAGCTTTACATCAATTTGTGCATTAATATGTTGTATGCCAAATATAGAAACAAATAAAAGTGATAGTAAGAATTGTTTGTTTTTCATAATATAATTTTCAAAATGTTTAATTTTCGTCTACTCTCCAGCTTTTCGGCAGCCGCTCCTTAATCGTTTTCGAACTTTCAGGGTTTTCCGTATTTTTCAAAAAAAACAGGGACGTAGCTCTTATACGCCCCTGTAAATCTTCATTTTTAAACCTTTCCGTTCATACCACCGTTAGCTTTTGGTTTGCTGTGTCCGCCTGCCGTATTAATCACCGTTCGGGCATTTTGATAGTGTCCGTACAACGTAGGGTTCGACATTTTAAACGGAAGCATCATGGCATCCAGTGAGTCTTTGCATAAGTTGTTCGCTTCGTCTGACTTGGATTTAATATCGGCAGTTGCCTGTACCGACCGTGCTTTGAGATTTTTAATGGCAGGGTCTTTAGCATCAAAAGCAGCCGAGTTGGTATCGAGTGCATCAATGTCGGCTTGCTCCACTTCCCACACTTTCAGTTCGGGTGCAATTTCCGTAGCCATGTCGTAAATCGACCGGATCTCCAAAATCAGGTTGTTGTCACGCATCTTCTTTAATTCATACTCGGTAATGTCGGCTTCCATTTTCAGACGGGTGTCGTTGGTAGCAGCAGCATGAGCAGTAATTCCGGCAAGTACTTTAAGAGCAGCTTGTATCAACGCTGTTTTGGTTTCGCCTTTCAGTGCAGTATCTGTTTTCGTACCTACTGCCTGTGTTTTTTCTAATGCTTCAATTTCGCTAATTAAGGCTTTAAGTTTGTCGACTGCCGCTTTTATAGCCGGTTTGTCGGTTAGAATTGTGGGATTTTCAGTGTAAAACTGAACTACACTTTTCAACATGTTCAATAAATTAATCGCTTTTCTTGTCATAAATGTACAGTTGTTTTAAGGGTTTAATAAAAATAATTTTTTCTTTATATTTCATATTGCATTCGCGCAATTGAATTTTTTCGTTATTGAAATAAAAAATATGAAAGTCAGTATTCATTCTGCTTATGAACGAATCCATTCTGTATTCGTCAGATAGCATTCTGCAAAAGTCAGTCCTTATTCTGTTGCTGAACGATGTCGTTCTGTAATTGACATACTTCATTCTGTGATTTACAAATAGTATTCTACATTCGTCAGAAGACGTATTTCGCTCAATATTAGTTGCTATTGAATTGCATATTTAGCTTAATACAAAAGTATGAAATCTATTTTAATTCCCCAACAATTATGTGAATTATTTTTTTATAATTTTGGAAAAAAAGTGGAATGGTGAAATAAATTGTTGACTTTTACTATGTAATGTACAGAATCCTGAAAGGATTCAATGTGCATAACCGCGGGTAAAACCCGTGGATAATACAGAACAAATCTTAGAACCCTGAACAGGGTTCAATAAGCTAACTGTATATATTATCAATAGTTCGTTATAAAAAGCTCTAAATTAAGCGGCAATTGTGCCCCAATTCCTTAGTTCAGAGATAATAGTTCTATTTTTCTTTAAGTACGGGTTAATCCCGAACCTTTGAATAAATG
>Ga0114951_10005592_pt1 | contig 11512 bp, 8 predicted proteins | sample AM7aDNAmetaG_FD_88677 | JGI IMG/M metagenome (GOLD analysis project Ga0114951, IMG submission 88677) | Freshwater microbial communities from Finland to study Microbial Dark Matter (Phase II) - AM7a DNA metaG | ecosystem: Environmental > Aquatic > Freshwater > Lake | place: Finland: Lake Alinen... | reverse complement strand
CTGTTCATGCCGGGATCGCCGAAACCGGTCTCGGGCGTCCAACCGTTCCATCGTTCCCAGATGCTCGTCGCGCCGTGCTTGATGGAGAAGCCCCACGACGGGAACGTGTCGTTGTGGATGAGCCGATAGGCGACGTCATTGCGGCCGATCTTCGCCAGCGCGAGCATCAGATCCTTGGTGCCGATGAAGCCGGTGGAGAGATGATTGTCGTGCGCCTCGATGTTCTCAACGAGATACTTCGCCGCCAACTTCGCCTTCTCGCCGTCCACAAGGCCGACCACGAGCGCAAGCACGTAGCAGGTCTGGGTATCGCCTTTGATACGCCCATCCTCGGCGACGTAGGCTTTGTTGAACGCGGTCTTGATCTGCTCGAACAGCGCGCGATATTTGCCGGCGTCATTGGTCTTGCCAAGCACTTCGGCGGCGCGCGAGAGCAGCTTAGTGCTGTAGGCGAAGTAAGCGGTGTAGATGATGTCCTTCGGCGTGTCGGCGTTGATGCTCAGCCAGTCGCCGAAGCAATGATACTTCGCCGGCGGCAATAGCTCCGGCGTGCTGCGGTTTTTGCAGAACTCGATGAACTTCGCCATTGCGTCGTAGTTCCGCTCCAGCACGCGCCGGTCGCCATAGACTTCGTAGATGGTCCACGGGCAAATGACGCCCGCCTCCTGCCACGCGGGGCCGCCGTCGGGGCCGGCCACTTTCACGGGCGCGACCATCGGGAACTGGCCGTCTTCTCGCTGGCTGTCCTGGCAGAGGTCCACGAGCCACTTGTTGAAGAACGCCTGCACGTCGGTGTTGAGCGTGGCGGTGCGGACATAGACCTGCGCGTCGCCGGTCCAGCCGAGCCGCTCGTCGCGCTGCGGGCAATCGGTCGGGATGTCTATGAAGTTCATCCGCTGCGTCCAGTAGATGTTACTGTGGAGCTGGTTCAACATCTTGTCGGAGCAGACGAACTTGCCCGTCACCGGCGTATCGCTGCTAAGCGCGAGGCCCACGACCGTGTCGGGCGCGGGCTTCTGCTTCAGGCCGGTGATCTCGACGTATTGGAAACCGTGGAACGTGAACCGCGGCATCCAAACCTCCGTGTCGCCGCCGCGGCAGATGTAGGTGTCCGTCGCGCGCGCGCTGCGGAGGTTTGTCGTGTAAATGGTGCCGTCGGGGTTGAGCCGCTCGGCGAACCGCAGCACAATCTTCTGGCCCGGCTCGCCCTTCACCTTCAGCCGCGCGACCCCGGCAAAGTTCTGGCCCATGTTGAGCACATAAACGCCCTTCTTTGGCTCGGTGATCTTCCTCGCTTTCAGCTCGGCGAACACAACCACCGGCGGCCCCGGATGTGCCTCAACCTTCGGCTGCACCTCGCTGCTGCCGACAACGACCGGCTCCCACTTGCCGTCATTGAACCCGGGCGCATCCCAGCCGTCCATCGCGAGCCGCGCGTCGTAGGTCTCGCCCATCAGGAAATCCGCCTCGCGCAGCGGGCCAACGGCGGCCTTCCAGTTCGGCCCCGTGCCGACGACCGCCGTCGAACCGTCGGCATATTCGATGTTCAACTGCGCGCGCACGCGCGGAAGCTTCCCGTAGTGGTCGCGCATGTTCCCGTAGCCGACATAGCCGCTGAACCAACCGTCGGCGAGGACCGCGCCGAGCGCATTGTCGCCGGCGCGCACCAGTTTCGTCACGTCGTAGGCGCGGTAATAGACGCGCTTGGTGTATTCGGTCCAGCCGGGATTGAACCACGTGTTGTTGACCCGCTTGCCATTGAGGTGCATGTCGAAGATGCCCAGCCCTGTCGCGTAGAGCGTCGCGCGCTTCACCGGTTTGTCGGCGCGGAAGCCCGTCCGCAGGAACGGCACCGGCGGCAGGAACAGCGTCTGTAGCTTCGCCTTGCCCCACGGCTGCATCCCGTAGTCGCCCAGCACGCGCGCGGCAGGCCACGAGCTGGCGTCAATGGCGCGATTGTGCCAGTAGGCGCCCGGCCCGGCCGCCGTTTTCCACGTGCCATCGGTGACATGTGTGATCGTCTTCCCGTCGGCGGTGGTGATGACGAGCTTGGCGAGCAGCCCGGCGGGACCTTCGGTGGCGTTCCAGACCTCGACGCGCAGGCTGTTGTCGCCGCCGTGGAGAAGCAGGGTCACATCGGTTGCCTTGGCGCGCTGCCATGAGGTGCCGCTGCCGGCCATGTGCGTGTTGATCACAAACTTGAAATTGTCATCGGCGATCGCCAGCAGCTCGGCCTTGGCGATCTTGATGTCGGCGGGCAACGCGAGCGTGCTGACAAAGAGCCGATGGCCGGCGCGCGCGTGCAGCGGCTGCTCGGCGGCCAGCCAGATCCACTTCGCGCCCTCCAACGGCGCGTCCGGCAAATCGGTGTTCACGCGCGTCTTGTCAAAGCCGATCCATTCCGCTTTCCAATCGTCGGCATTGAGCAATCCCGTCGTCCACATCGCCGGCGCGCTCCATTCCGATGCTACGCCATGCCGGTCCCACACTTTCACCTTCCAGAAACAACGCTGCCCGGACACGAGCGGCTTGCCCGCATAAACGATGCACGCCGTCTCGTCGCTCGCCACCTTCCTGCTGTCCCACAAGTCGCCTGTCTGCTCCGCCAACGCCGCCTCGCTGCTGGCGACGAACACGCGATACGCCGTTTGTCCCTGCCCGCGTTCCGGCGATTGCACTATCCAGCTCAGCCGCGGCGCCGTCTCGCCAATGCCGAGCGGGTTGACGCGGTATTCGCACCGAAGATAGCTCGGAGCGAGACTGGACTTGGCTGGTGCAGCCAGTGAACTCGAAACGAGAGCACACAACAGCGCAGCTACCATGAGGAATGATTCAGTTTTCATAGTCGTTAAATTTCCTGGGGAGGTTGAACCAGCAGAGGTCAAGAAGCCTTATGTTCCATCCAGAACGGCGTGACGATAAACCACAGCGCCGTGCCGCCAAGCATCCACGCCTGCGTCTGCACGAGGTCGAGTTTGCCCGCGAAGAACAAGCACGCCGGCGCCAGCGTCACAGCCAGCGCGAGCCACGAGAGGATTTCAGCGATGCGTTTCATGGGTGCTCCCTCTTCTGATAAAACCGGCTCAGCACGACATAAAGAATCGCCGTCACAAACCACCCCGGCAGGCTGACGAAGTAGATTTGCACGCCGGCGAACTTCACAAGCACGGTGCAAACAGCCATCGTCAGGAACCATGCGAGGCCGGCAGCCCAGTTGAAAGTCGCACCGGTGGCCTCGGCGTAGTTGCGGCGCAACCCCAGCCGCTCCAGCAGCCAGAAGTCCACGAAGATCACCGCGCCCATCGGCATCAGGATCATTCCCCAGAGCGCGACGAAATCGAGCAGCCTCATCGTCACCAACGGGAAGACGGCGGTGATGCTCGCCACAAGGCCGGTCAGCAGCGTGACGCGGAAGCGTGAGGAGGACGGCACAAGTGATTGAAACGCGAGGCCGGCGCGATAGAGCGTCGGATTGGCGGTGGTCCAGCCGGCGGCGATGACACAGAGCAGGCCGGCGATGCCGCACGCGCGATACGCCAGCGGACCGGGCAGCACAGCGGTGTTGGTTGGGTCCTGGTGGAGCTGCAAGGCATAGAGGATCGAGGCGGCGATCCACGCCATGTAATGGCCGGTGAACATGCCCGACGCCGACGCGAGACCATACCACGGTTTTTTCGCGTAGCGGAACAGCGAGAGGTCGGCCATGCCGATGTGCCACGCCATGTTGCAGAACCACGCGAAGAACATGACATGCCAGAAGGTGAACTTCACCTGGCCCGGCATTGGGTCGCCACCCTTCCAGATCACCGTCTGCGCGACGAGCCAGAAATCACCCAGCGAGGTCAGCCCGAGCTGGCGCAGGCCGATGACGCCGAACGCGATAAACACCACCACCATCCACGGCACGGCGATGTTGGCGAACTCCGCGACGAACTTGTAACCGTAGGCCGCGACCAGGGCAAAGAGCGCCCCCGTGATCAGCACGGCGACAACCCAGCCGAGGCTGTTAGGCATCAGGTCGCCAAAGCCGGGCATCGGAAACTTGAACCAGACGCCGAGCGCGGTGGCCGAGACAGTGATCATCGCGCCGGCGAGGAACGTGAACATGACACCGTTGGCGACGTTGTAGAGCGTGACGAGCTTGCGACCGCAGATTTTTTCGAGTTGGAAGTAGAGCGTCAGCCGCACGCGCGTGGCAATCGGCGCCGTGAACAGCGTCCAGCTCAGCACAGCAAGCAGGTTGCCCACGAGCAGGCCGACGATGAGATCAAACGCACTGACACCCGCCGCGAGGAACAGCGGCCCGAGCATCAACTCCGTGCCCGCGACATGCTCCCCTGCGAACTGACCGACGTAGCTCTTGAGACCGAGCAACGCGCGTTCGGGCACGCGTTCGCGCTCGAATTCCTCGACGGGCTCTTGGGAGTGCTGCGGTTCGCTCATTGCCGTGAGCGGGCCAACCTACTTCAGCGACCCGCTGTAGCCGGAGACGACCGCGGAGAGCAGCAGCAGCGTCAGGCCGATGGCGAGAAGGCGGCGCGTCTTGCCGCTGGTGCCTTTCCATTCGCCGATGAAGATGCCGATGAGCGTGCTGAACATGATCGCCGAGGCCATCAGCAACGCCCATCCGACGTAGGCGGTCTTGCCCATCGCCGGCTCGCCGGTCTTGAAGCAGATGAACTGCGAGCACCAGATCGCGCCCGCGATGCCCGCGAACAGGAAGTTGCCGGCCAGCGGCGCGCCGGACTTGAGATAGTCACCGGTGGTCTTGTTCTTCACATTGAGGAAGAGGCACCAGAGGAAGTTGACGGCGAAACCGCCGAGCAGCACCACGACCAGCACCGGCATCCCGCTCCACGTCGTCGTCGTGACCGGCGCGGTAGTCTCGGCCAGCTTCTGCATCGTCGGGCCGCCCACCAAGCCCCACCCCATACCCGAACTCATCAGGCCGGAGAAACACGCCGCGAGGATGCCTTTCTTGAAATCGTATTCGGCGACGGCCTTCTTCTTCTCCTCTTCCGGCAACTCCTTCTCCTTCGACATGCCGGCCATGCCAACCATCACAATGCCCACCAGCGACACCAGCACGCCGACGAACGATGCAATGCCCGCGCCTGGTTCGAGAAGCTGGCCGAACTCGCCTTTCAAGATCTTCGGGACCAGCGTCCCGGCCGCTGAGCAAATGCCGCAGCCGAGCGCCAGGCCGAGGCCAACGCCGAGGTAGCGGATCATCAAGCCCCACGTCAGGCCGCCAACGCCCCACATCGCGCCGCAGGCGAAGCAATACCAAAACTCACCGCTGGGCGCGGCGCCGAGCACCTTGCAGACGTTCGGCGACGTCGAGAACGCCAGCGCCCACGGCACCACGACGAGGCCGAAGATTGCGTAGATCGCCCAGTAGCTTTCCCACGCCCAATTCTTGACCTTCTTGAACGGCAGGTAGAACACCGCGCCCGCCAGGCCGCCGAGCGCGAAGATGAGCACGCCGAGCGCCGGATTGGTTGTCGCTTCCGCTGGATTCATAGTTGCTCCTTCAACACACAACTTCTCCCGAACCTCGAAACGCGCGAAATGCACGGAAGGCTTTCGTGCCCTTCCGTGCACTCCGTCGTTTCAAAATCCGCTACTTCCGCTTCGACAGCACGCTCTTCTCGTATTGCTTGACCTCGGCGAGCCAGGCCTCGCCCACGGGCACGCCGGTCTTCTCGCAGTAGTAATCCCACACCGCGCTGAACGGCAGCGACTTCGCTTCCTCGAACCACACCAACCGGCTCGTGTAGTCGCCGCTCTCCTCGGCCACCTGCAACTTCGCGGTCGGCTCGAGCATCGCCTGCAACAGCGCCTTGAGCATGTTGCGCGTGCCGATGACCCACGCCGCGATGCGGTTGATGCTCGCGTCGAAGTAATCCAAGCCAATGTGCGTCTCCTCGAGATAATCGCCGCGCACCAGTTCCTGCGCGAGTGCCTGCAGGTCGTCGTTGAGAAGCACAACGTGGTCACTGTCCCAGCGCACGCCGCGGCTGACGTGCAGCAGGATTTCCGGCAGGAATTGGAACACCGCGCTGATCTTGTCGGTGATCGTCTCCGTCGGGTGATAGTGGCCCGTGTCCAGCGTGAAGAGCTTCTGCCGCGAGACGGCGTAGCCGAGGTAATACTCGTGCGAGCCGACCGTATAGCTTTCGCAGCCGATGCCGAAGAGCTTGCCCTCGACGGAATCGAGATTGAGCTTCGGGTCCACCGGCACGCCGAAGATTTCGTCCAGCGACGCCGTGAGCCGCTTGCGCGGTCCAATGCGGTCCACCGGGATGTCCTTCATGCCGTCGGGAATCCAATAGTTCGTGACGCACGTCTTGCCGAGCGACTTGCCGATGGCCGCGCCGATCTTGCGGCTGGCGATGCCGTGGTCCACCCAGAACTTGCGGATGCCCTTGTCGGCGTGCGAGAGCGTGAAGTTGTCCGCCGCGTTCGGATGCGAGAAGAACGTCGGGTTGAAGTCCAACCCGATGCCGAGTTTCTTCGCCCACTCGATCCATCCCTGAAAATGCTTCGGCTCGATTTCGTTGCGGTCCACCTTCTTGCCGCCGAACTCGCCGTAGAACGCATGGAGGTTGAAGCGGTGCTTGCCGGGAATCAGCGAGAACGCCTTTTCCGCGTCGCTGCGCAGCTCCGCGGGCGTGCGGGCCTTGCCGGGATAATTGCCCGTCGCCGCGAGACCGCCGCCGAGGCCGGTGCCGAGCTTCTCGAAGCCGCCCACGTCGTCGCCTTGCCAGCAATGCAACGAGATCGGGATTGAGGAGAGCCATCGCAGGGCCTTGTCGGTATCCACGCCCACTTCGGTATAACGCTCCGCGGCCAGTTGGTAACTTTTTTCAATGTTCTTCATTGTGTTCCTCGTCATTCCTTGGTTGATCACTGCGACCTGAAATCGTGGGCGCGAACTCTACCGCAACCGCGCCGGGCCGTCCACAACGATAGCGCGAGAGAAAAGAGGAAACAGAGGATTCACCGCAGAGGCGTGGAGGAAGCAGAGGAAAGCAAACCGACGAGGCGGAGGTGGGGCGAGACTCCGTCGAGCCTCCTTCGAGCCGGCATTCATCCCATAGCAGAGACTCGACGGAGTCTCGCCCCACCTTCACGAAACTCTGCGCTCTCTGCGGCGAACCGCCCCGTTCGTTCCTACTCGAAGTCGTAAACGACCACTTTCGAGCAGTTCGGTTTGAAGACCTTCTCCACGAACTCGATGTGCATCGGATGCACCTGATAATCGTCCTGCGCCTTCTTGTTCGGGAACTGGAGGCTCAACGCCACGGCGTAGGATTGCTCCACCACAGGCCGATGGCTTTTCACCATCCGCCCCACGTGAAAGCTCAACGCGCCGGGAATCGGCTTCAGGTATTTCTCCATGCCGGCGATCAACGCGTCGGCCGCCTGCGGTTTGTTCGGATCGGTCCAGAAGATGACGACGTGTGAAAACATAGTGCCGTTTCAACTAGCCGCTCGGCGCCAACAGAGCAAGCGAGAAAAATGAAGTGTTATCCGGAACGCCGGGCGGCGTGACTATCTTGACCTCCGGCGTTTTACGCCAATAACTGTTGGAACCATTTCCGGGTCAGTTGCTGAAACTCCGGCTCGTAGGGCGTCTCCCAAGGACAGTACGGAGCACACGCCATCGCACGACGAGAATTGGTCCGGCCACTGCGATCCGCGCCGGCACATGGAGCGCGGTCAGGCTTTGAACATGACGGTGGCGCGCGCGCCGCCTTCCGGGCGGTTGCCGATGTGCAGCGATCCCCCATGAACGCCGATGATGGTTTTGCACACGGTCAGCCCCAAGCCCGTGCCTTTGCCGTCGGGTTTGGTGGTGAAGAACGGATCGAACACCTTCGACAGCTTGTCTTCGGGAATGCCGCTGCCCGTGTCATCCATCTCGACCACCGCCACGGTGTCGCCCGGACGAAGCATCGAACCCGATGGTGAACCGCCGTCGGCGTCCGCCCCGGCCGGGTCGAGTTGCTGGACGCGCGTGCGCACCGTCAATGTGCCGCCGCCAGCCATGGCGTGGATGGCGTTCATCACGAGGTTGATGAACACCTGCTCGATCTTCCGCCGGTCCAATCTCAGCGCGGGCAAACCGGGAGCCAGTTCACGGGTCACCTTGATGTGATCTTTCACCAATGAAGCCCGCAAGAGCGTCAAGGCGCTCTCCAGCACGTCGTGCACGCTGGCCATTTCCATGGTTAACTCCTGCGTTCTACCCAGGGAGAGCAGATCTCCGACGACGCTCGAAGCTTGTTCCACGGCATGCTGCATCTCGCCGAGCACCTCCGCCGTGTTGGCATCTTCGCTGCGGGGTTGCCGCAAAAGAAAATTAAGGCCGAGGCGCAGCGTGCCGAGCGGATTCTTGACCTCATGGACAACGCCGGCGGCCAGGCGCCCGAGCGTCTCCAGCCTGGCGGATTCGACCAACTGCATCTGGGCGGCCTTTAACTGCTCCATCGCGGCGACCAGTTCCTGCTGTTTGTGAACCAGGTCCTCATTAAGTTTTTGCAGCCGCTGTTCCGCTTGCTTGCGTTCCGTGATGTCTTCCTGCACGGAGACATAATGCGTGATGACGCCTTCTGTGTTCTTGATGGGCGATATGACGGTGGAGGCCCAGTAGAACTCGCCATTCTTCTTCTTGTTGTAGAAATCACCCCGCCATTCCCCGCCAACCGAGACGGTTTCCCACAACTTCGCGTATTCCTCGCGAGGCGTGCGGCCTGATTTGAAAAGGCGAACGTTCTGGCCTTTGACTTCCTCCAGAGTGTAGCCGGTGACTTGAGTGAGCGTGGGGTTGACGTATTCGATATCGCCGCGGCTGTTGGAGATGACCACTAGCGTTGCACCCTGTTCCACGGCGCGCGCCATCAACAGAAGCTGCTCCTCCACCCTCTTGCGATCGGTGATGTCCCGGTTCACGCCGACCAAGCCCGTGACCCGGCCATGATCGTCAACCAAAGGCATCTTGATGGTCAGCACCCAACGGGTGTTGCCTGAAGAATCGGTGATTGCCGACTCGCGGTTGGCCAGCGCCCGCGCCGACTCCATCACCGCTTTCTCCTCGGCGCGAAACTGCTCCGCAACCTCGCGCGGAAAAAAGTCAAAGTCGGTTTTGCCAACGATCTCGGCCGCCGTAGCCGCTCCGAAGAAGCGGGCCGTCGCGAGGTTCAGCAAAAGAAACCGGCTCTCGGTGTCTTTCACATAGATATGGTCGGGAAAGCTGTCTATCAGCGGGCGCAACAAACACTTTCCGGAACGCATGCAAACATGGACCGGGTCGGCAGAGCCATCAATCAGAGGGCGCAACAAACTCAAGTCACCAAGGCCGCTTGCGACCTGTATCCCTGTCACGTCTTCTTTCATGTTTTCCACACGCCCTTAGGTTATTCCTTCCTGCCTCTCCGCGCGCCAACCTAGCATTCAACCGCCGGATGTCCAATGCGGAGCGCTCCCTCCTCTCTAACGCCTCGACGGCGTCAATAACCCGCCCTTCTGCGCAGAGCAAACGTTTGGACTTTGCCATGTTCATTTTAACCACTTTCTCTAAAGTCTTGTCTTCGCTTACGGTCGGAGTGAGTTAGAAGCAGTCGGATTCAGCCGGATCAGGTCGGATGGACTCGAACTGAATTGGACTGGATTGCCCATTCCGCACTTCGCATTTCACGTGCTTCATTTTGCGCATTCTCTTCCGAGTCGTTTTCACAACATATTGCAATAACAGATGTTATATTTTTTCTCTAATTATATGTGCTTGCAGTTACACAACATACGAATCTTTTGGGTTCGTTTCGTAAAAAACAGGTATGCTGTTGAGAGTTGCCGGGACCGAAATGTCCGTTTTTCCACTGGAAAACGCCGGTCTTCAGTTTTGGCTGCCTCCAACATTTGGGTTCGATTCTGCAACATCTGCCTTGTGAGCCGTTGCGAACCGGGTAACAGGTTTTGCACAAAAACAACTCAGCCGGAACGATGCAATGGCCGCGGCCCCTCACCCCGGCCCTCTCCCCGCTAACGCGGGGCGAGGGAGAGATTCTTCGCAAGGAGGTCGGGCGAACCATTGGGTGCATACGAAGTCGAGAGGGACCGGTTTTCCTCTCCCCTCGCGCGCGAGGGGAGAGGGCCAGGGTGAGGGGAGTCGTTCGAGAGTTGCAACTGCATCGTTCCGGCTCAGGGTCAACATCGCGATTTTGCCGGCCATGATCCTGTTTCGCATCCGCGGCGCCGGCGGCGTCGACCTCCGGCGAAAGACTCCGGGCTGGTGCGGCTCTCTCGTTCATTCTGGCGGGCATTATAAGAGAAATTACCTATCATGCAAGCAAAAAACACTGTCATGGGCAGGCGCCGCCCGGGGTTGGGTCGCGTCTGCCCGTAAGAGGACAACGCGTGAAGACACGGGGCCGGTTCAACCCGCCGCTCCCGGCAAGCAGAGCAAGCGAGAAAAGCTGGTCACGGCGACTCGCGTTTGACCGGGCCTTCGGCCATCACCTCCGCGAGTGTTTTCCGCAAGGCTTCGCGAGTCGGCATTGATAGCTTCTCGTTGCCCGCCAACTCGCCGAGCATGGCAATGAACCGCTCCCGCGACCAAAAGCAAACATGTCCGTCTGCAAAAACCGCGTTCATGCCTTCCATCTGGTGATCACTCCCCTTGTCAAAGGCCAAAACCATCTTGTCGTCAAACTTCCGGGCTGAATCGTCCGGGTAGCAAATGTAGCGGTAACTGCACAATTGCTCGTCGAAGTTCCCCTTCATGGGTTGGGCTTTAGCAGAAGGGCATTGAAAGATGCCCAAAAAGGACACGTATTGGGGAACGAGAGAGCTGAGAGACGGCGGATAGTGGTGATTGTTATCCTCGTAATAGTTATCCAGGGCGAGGGAGATTTGTTTCAGATTCTGCGCACACTTCATACGGTTGCTTCGCGGAACAGTGTGCGGTCCAGAGTCTGGAAGGCTGAGAAAAGCAACAATAAAAAAAATGGCCAAGATACAAAGGCTCCCGATTGCCATTCCCTTGCCTACCAATTGGCCATGGCTTCGATAAATGGCAACCAGTGACGCAATGCTGAAAACCGGCAATCCAACAAAACACAAGAGAAGCACAATCATCACAAGTTTACCCCCTGCTTCGCTAGGCGTAGTAACAAAAAGCAGGAAGGGCAAAAGCCACAGACTCGCTGCCAGTCCAAGACTTGCAATTGCCAGGCGTGATCGCCGTGGCATTGGGGCTGGTGGCGGGAGATTGGATGGCTCAGTCATGCGGCCTCGCTTCGGTTGCGTAGCGTACGCTCTCGCCGTGATCGCCGCAACAAAATGAAGTCCCGTCAGGGACGCTCCGAAAATAGCCCGGCGTTTCAGGGCGTGTTGCCCAAATCATTTTGGATTGAATGCCGGGAGGGCGGCAGGAGTCTAGAGAAGGCATATGATGGGTGAGCAACAACCGCAAAAGGAACTCTTCAGTTACCACATCGATCTGGAT
>Ga0114951_10005591_pt1 | contig 11514 bp, 10 predicted proteins | sample AM7aDNAmetaG_FD_88677 | JGI IMG/M metagenome (GOLD analysis project Ga0114951, IMG submission 88677) | Freshwater microbial communities from Finland to study Microbial Dark Matter (Phase II) - AM7a DNA metaG | ecosystem: Environmental > Aquatic > Freshwater > Lake | place: Finland: Lake Alinen... | reverse complement strand
GATGCCTGGTCGTTGTGGAATTTTAGGGCCAATGCCATTTATCGATCAGCAGATACCTGGTGGCCTGTATTTCATAATGAAATGCAGGGCAAACATCCTTGGCTGCTTCCTTTTTGGACCGTCTGGGGCTGGGGGTTGGCTGGGCATGAAACGGTCATTGTCCCGATATTCACCACGCTTTTCATGACGATGTCCGTCGTTGGGGTGCTTGTATTCGGACTCGCCTGTTTTATTCCTTTCAAGTATGCTTTTCTTGCCGGGCTTTTTCTTGTTTCAGTCCCGTTCTTCATTTATCATTGTGCATCGCAGTATGCGGATATCTTTACGGCTTTTTATTTATTGTCTGCAGCTGTCGCCTTACGTCTGTTCTTGGCGCATAACATGAGAAAACATCTGCTCCTTTTTGCGGCGTTCTTGGCTTTTTTAGCTTTCTCCAAGGATGAAGGTATTGTCCTGGCCTTTTTGATGGCGATCTTTTCTCCCGTGCTGGTAACAAACAACCCTTTCACCCGTAGGTCATTCCTGGTTCTTTTCGGGGTCTTGTTCATGGCTGTTATTTATGTTGAAATCTTGATGCGAACACAGGTATTGCCGGCGACTGTTATTTGGTCACCGTATTCTTCTCTGGATTTACGTCTTTTATTTGACCTTTCTCGTTGGATCGAATTGATACGGGGGGTAGGACGACTTCTGGTTATGGAACCACGTGCTGGATGCTTCATGCTGCTGCTGGCTGTTGCTGGTGTTTTGACCTCGCGTAAGCCCGCTGGACTATTCCTCAGGTTCCTGGCACGTGTTCTGGGTGGTTTCTTCTTGTTGTTTGCGTTTCTTTATGTGGGATGTACGACCGATCTTGACTGGCGAATGTCTGTTACCATGTCTCGCCTTGTTTATCAGATCATGCCTGTCGCTGTATTTTACATGTTCCTTAAGGTTTTTGCTCCGGTCAAGGAGCTTCCGTGAAAAAGATCCAGGTGTACATCCTTTATGCTTTTTTGGTGGCCGGGCTTGGCGTTGCGCTTTTAACACGCTGCGGTTTTCTGGATACGGAACGCTTGTGGCCGGATGAAGCCCTGTATGCGTCGTACGCGGCGCAGATCTTCAAGGCGCCGGCGTTTCTTTTTTCGGCTGAAGCCAATACCCATCATTCTGCGCTTTTTTCTCTGATCCTGGCGCTGGGACATTTTTGGCACGATTCGATCCTGGGCGACAGGATCATGGCGGCGGCCCTTAATGTTACAACCATATTCGCGGTGTTTCTCCTGGGCCGAATGATGTTTGGCGTGTTCGCGGGGGTGGCTGCGGCATTGATCATGGCGGGCAACGCGTATTATCTTCTGCAGTCGAACCTTGTTCTCATCGACGGGGCTTTAACGCTGGGGCATCTTCTTTTTGCCATGGCGTTGTGGCGGCATATGGCCACGGGCCGCAGGCGGGAAGGGGTGATGGTTGGGATCTTGGGGATATTTCTGGTCCTTTTGAAATGGTATGCCGCTGTGTTCATTATCCCGTGGCTGGTTCTGGCGTATTTCTGGTCTGGCCGGGTGACACGGCGCGGCATCGGGGAGATGGTCGTGCCTTTGGGCATGATCGCGCTGGTTTTCTTTCCCTACCTTGTATTCAAGGTTATTCCTGTGATGCGCTCCGGAGGGCCGGTCACTTTTTTCCCGGCGCCGTTCTGGTATTACCTCGAGCATTTCCCGTATTTCCTGGGAGGCCTCCCGGGGACTGTTTTATGGGCAGCCGGTCTTTTTTATCTTTTCAAAGGCGGCAATGCCCGTGCCCAGGCTTTGATCATCCCCTGGATCCTGGTTGAATTGGTCGTGCTTTCCTTTGTCAGTGAAAAGGATCTGCGCTATATCCTCCCGGTGTATCCATGTGCCGTCCTGGTCATGGGCATGGGGATCTCTCGTGCCGTCGATGTATTTTTGAAGCATGATAAGTTGCAGGGGGTCGCGCGCTGCGGGTTAGCTTTTGTCCTGTTGGTCCCTGTGTTGAATCTTGGCCAGGGGGCTGGCGCCTGGACTCTAAATCATAGCTATACCGGGTTTGCCGAGGCAGGGCAGGCCATCAAGGTGCAGGACGATGGCCGGGCGATGGTTTTGGCGGGGTCTATCCGTGCCATGCACTATTGTTCCGGTATCCGCGAAAAGGAATTTGGCGGCCGTCTGGAGCCGTTGCCCCGGACGATCCAGGCACTTAAGGATGTGGTGTCAGGTGCCCGGTCAAAAGTTATTCTTGAGGTTGATGTGTGGGAGTATATTCAGCCCGCCTGGGCGTATCCCGTGACGTCTGAAAAGCTGAAGATGCTGGCGGCCATGGGATTTGTCGAAGCCAAGGTTGTCTTTCGGCCGATCAGGCCAGGAGCATCGGTGCCAGTCGCCTGGATTTTTACATACAGCCCGCCGTAAGGGGGGTGGTGATATATAAAAAAGCCCGGCGGTTAAGCCGGGCTTTTTTTGTGATCAGGATATATTCTTACAGGTGACGCGTGATCCTGCCTTCAGCTTTTTCAAATTTCGGCGTATAAGCATTCGCCGGGCGTCCGAAACAAACACCCATCTGTTCGTAAACAGCGACCTGGTCAAGGTCCACATGGCGCTGTTCAATGGCTTTTTTGGATTCCATGTAACGGACATTCGCGCCGTCGATCCCGACAATGGTGACGCCCACGATCCCTTGCTTGAGGAGCATGACTGCCGCGGCGCCGGCTTCCTTGCCGAAGCACACATCGAACGCGGAAGAGTGCCCGCAGCGCACCAGATGCCCCGGGACCACAGAGCGGACTTCCGGGATCTCGTTCATCTTCTCAACGTACATTTTTGCTTTCTTCATGAGAGACTTGATCTCCGGATCGGCTTTCAGGCGCTTGGTGAGCTCCTGGCAGATATACTTGGCGGCGCCAGCAAGTTTCTTGTGGCCAAAGGAGTCAATACCGGCGGATTCGTCATAGATCTCCGAACCATCAGCCGTTTTTAACCCCTCGGCCACTACGATCATATATTGCCCGGCCAGAACGTCACTGCTAAATATCCTTCCGAAATAACGCGCTTTCATGTGCTTGTAGACGATATCCAGGTCCGTGGGGATCTCGGGGATCAGGACCGCGTCCGCATCGGCCGCAACGCCGCCGCGGAAGGCGGTATGCCCGGCGTAACGTCCGAACACTTCGAGCACCATGATGCGGTTGTGGGTGACGGCGGTTGTCTTGAGTTCCTCGACATAGGTGGCGATCTTGTTGACCGTGGAATCGCCGCCGACCGAGTAGGTCTGCAGGTCAAGGTCCATGGTCTTGGGGGCATGCACGCACTTGATGCCCTGTTCGTATAGGTCGACCATGACAGAGCCGGAATCGTCGCCGCCAGAGATGACCAGGCCGTCGATGCCGAATTTCTTCATGCCTTCCTTGATGCGCTCGTATTTTCTGGGATCCTCGATCTTCTTGACCTTGACGCGGGAATGGCCTGCCTCGGAACCGGCAAGGTTGGCGTCGATCCTGTCCGCCCGTTCGGGGGACAGGGCCGTGAGGCTGTCCATGTCGATGAGGTTGTAGAGCCCGGCGTAACCGTTGGGGATGACGTAGGGGGTGATGCCCAGGCTGTTGGCCATCTGGGCCGCGCCTTTGACAACGCCGTTTAACCCGCCGCAATCGCCGCCAGATGTCAGAATACCGATCTTTTTCATAGAGAACTCCTGTTCGTCGTTCAAATTTGACATGATTGAAGTGCTTAAATTATCACGGGGTGAACCAGCGGGCAAGCGATTTTTTGAACATGTTCAGCCGCGGTTATGGGAGGCTTCCTTGATCATTTCTTTGGCATGCTTGATGGCGGCAGCCGTCATCTTGTCGCCGGCCATCATGTGCGCGAGTTCATCCACCCGTGCCGTTCCGTCAATGGGCGCCACCACGGTGCGTGTGCGTCCCTTGTCAACGGTCTTGGTGATCCTGAAATGGGTTTGTGCGAAGGCGGCGATCTGGGGAAGATGGGTGATCAAAATGACCTGGCGGTGGCTGGCGACTTCCTTGAGCTTGGTTCCGATGACCGTGCCCAGGCGTCCGCCGATCTGGGCGTCGATCTCGTCAAAGATCAGGACGGGCACAGGGTCCGCCTTCATCAGGGCGCGTTTGACCGCCAGCATGATGCGCGCGGCTTCGCCGGAGGATACGATCTGGGCCAGAGGCTTGAGGTCTTCTCCCGCATTGGTGCTGATAAAGAACACAATTTTGTCCGCACCATCCTCGGCCAGGGGTTTTTTATCGAATCTGGCCTCAAAGGCAATAGATTTGAACCCGAGTTCGTGCAATTCCTGTTCGATCGTGCGCTTGAGGGTTTCCGCGCTTTTCTTGCGCCGCTGGGACATGCTCTTGGCCAGGCGGGTGAGTTCGGCTTCTTTGGCCTTGAGTTCCTGGTTGAGGGCATCGGCATTGTGTTCAAAGTCGTTTAACAGGGCAAATTTTGTCCTGGCTTCGTCGTAAAAACGGCGTGCATCGTCCATGGAGGGGCCGTATTTGCGCAGGATGTCGTGGTACGCGTCGAATTGTTCGTTCACCCGGCGGGCATCGTCGGGGTCAAAGGAGAGTGAATCGGCATAATCCTTGAGGGCGGCCGTCAGGTCGCCGGCCTGCTCCTGGACGCAGGCGAGTTGGTCCAGATAGGAAGCGGCCTTTTCATCGATACCCGCCAGGGTCTGGAGGGGTTTGAACGTCCGTCCCAACAGAAGCGCGACACCGGCATCCTCATTCTCCAGGATGGCTAAAGCCTGGCTGATATTGTCGTGAAGTTTTTCCGCATTGGAGATCCTGATCCTGTGACTGCAGGTTTCTTCATGGGCAGCCGTATCCAGGGGAACCTGTTCAAGCTCCTTGATCTGGTGTGCCAGGAGTTCCAGGTCGTGGTCCCGGCCTTTGGCCAGGGCGTTGAGCTGTTCTATCTTGGTGCGGATGGCGCTGAAGTCATGGTAGACAGACGCGTATTCTTCCTGCAGGCCTTCCAGATCTGTGAGGGAGTCAATGATCTCAAGGTGATGGTGTTCCGCCAATAATTGCTGGTGGTCGTGGGGGCCGTGGAAATCGATGAGGGCATCGCCGATTTCCTTCAGCTGGGCCACAGGAGCCGAGAGCCCGTTGACCTTCACGCGGTTTTTGCCGTCAGCAGTGACCGTGCGCTGGATGATGAGGGTTTTGTCATCGGATTTAAAATCGTTGAGGCAGGCCAGTTTTTTCCAAAGCGCGGCCGGGAGCTCAAACACGGCTTCCACCGTGCAGGGCGAGCCGTCATTTCTCAGGTAGCTCGTTTGGAAGCGTTCTCCCAGGCAAAAGCGCAGGGCGTCGATGAGGATGGATTTCCCCGCCCCGGTCTCGCCGGTGAGGATATTCAATCCCGGGGTCAGTTCGAGGGACACGGTCTCAATGATACCGAAGTTTTTGACAGTAAGGCTTTCAAGCATAGGCCTATGATACCAAAAAAATCAGAAAGCAACATTCTCTCTTTACATAAATTATCGGTTTTGCTAATATACGCCCCGCTGGGTAGAGGATTCACGCCGATGTAGCTCAGCTGGTAGAGCAGCTGATTTGTAATCAGCAGGTCGGGGGTTCGAAACCTCTCGTCGGCTTTTTTTATACATTTTGATCGAATGGGTAGGTACCCAAGTGGCCAAAGGGGACAGACTGTAAATCTGTTGCGCTTGCGCTTCCATGGTTCGAATCCATGCCTGCCCACCATCTAATAAAAAAGCCCTCATTTTTTTGAGGGCTTTTTTATTAGATGCGAGAAGAGAAAGAGAAAGAGAAGGGGACAGTCCCCTTCACCCCCCACCCCCCTTCACCTTCACCCGCGTTTCCCACATTCCCACTTGCTAAAATTCCCACAAATGCTATACTTTGGTCAGAAAGGATCAAAGGATATGAAAATCATAATGACCAAAGATACTGACAGCGTCTTGGTGGATGAAGAATTTACCTTATTTGATACGCGGCCGTTGGATTCCAAACACCGCATTACTTTAGGTGGGAAATTAATGAAGACCGTTTCTCAAAGGTTGAGGAAGGTTGACTCTTACCAGGTGTTGGTGGGTAAGGGCGGCGATATTTTATTGCGACCAGCTGTTTCCATACCAGCTTCAGAAGCGTGGATCTATGAGAATCCAAAAGTGATCGGCAGGATCCGGAAGGGATTGGATGAGGCGAAGCAGGGGAAGAAGGAAGTTGTGCGCGACCTGGACGCCTTTTTGGATAAGTTATGACATATTATCTTAGCTTTACACCTTCTGCGAAAGAAGACCTTCTACTCCTTAAGGAGGCACCGAATTTGCAGAAGCGGTACAATGCGGTAAAGAAGACACTCCAATTTCTTATTACTAACCCGAAACATCCAAGCCTTCAAACGCATCAATATCATTCTTTGCGAGGACCTGACGGAGAAAAGATCTTTGAGGCTTACGCCGAGCAAGATACACCAGCAGCCTACCGCATATTCTTTTATTACGGCTCAGAGCGTGGAGAGATTGTGATCTCAGCCATTACTCCGCATCCTTAAACCCCATTGTTGATTTATATTTTATCGAAGATTCTTACAAAAAGTCATTAAAAAGCACCCTTTAGCCATAGACAGGTACGGGAAAGAGGTATAATAAATTAAACTAATTAAACAGAAGGGGAAGCAATAATGTATTTTTCCCGGATAAAATTATCGTTTGATGCAATAACAATTTTTAAAATGTAATCACCCGGGCCATAGCTCGGGTTTTTGTTTTGTGCTTATTAGGCATGTGTTTGAGGCGCGTGTGAAACGTTTGCCGCGGAAAAGCCGGCGGAGAGTCGGGAGCTCCTAAAATAACTTGTTAGCCACACAGGTGGGTGGTATTATTGTCTTACCCCCATGGAGTAAAGATATTTTTCAGAAAGGTAAGATATGTTTGAAGAAAAGAATTTGACGGGAGCAAAAAATCATTCTTCGGTGTTTGAAGAGGTTAAGAAAACTGGAACGCCAGGGGAGGAGTATTGGTTTGCGCGTGATATTCAAAATGTTTTGCAATACACAACGTGGGATAAGTTTCTTAATGTTATAGAAAAGGCAAAAGAGGCGTGTAGTAATTCCGGGCATGTCACAGCTGACCATTTTTCCCATATGGTAAAAATGGTTTCGATTGGGTCCGGGGCTCAGCGTGAAAAAGAAGATTTTATGTTGTCCCGCTATGCCTGCTATCTCATTGTGCAGAACGCAGACCCTTCAAAAGAGGTAGTCGCTTTAGGCCAAACCTATTTTGCTGTCCAGACTCGAAAGCAGGAGCTTTTAGAGAACAAACAATATACCAGCCTGAAATCAGAAGAAGCAAAACGCATTTTTTTGCGGGGAGAGATGAAAACACACAATAAGCAGCTGGCTTCTGCGGCCAGAGAGGCCGGTGTTGTTAAACCTTTGGATTATGCCATTTTTCAGGACCACGGTTATCGCGGGCTTTACGGCGGGCTGGGGCAGGCGGATATCCATCGACGCAAGAAGCTTCAGGCTTCACAAAAGATCCTGGATCATATGGGTAGCACTGAGTTGGCCGCCAATCTATTTCGCGCTACGCAGACCGAAGAGAAACTGCGGCGTGAAGGGATAAAAGGAAAAGACAGGGCCAATCAAACGCATCTTGAGGTAGGAGAAAAGGTACGTCAAACGATCCATGAGTTAGACGGCACCATGCCCGAAGATCTGCCTGGTGTAACAAGCATCAAGGAGATCAAAAGCCTGCGAAAGAAAGTCCAAGGCAAAAAGAAGCGGATCACGGGAAGAAAGATTAAATAATGCATCTTGGTGGGGGACCATTTTGCTGGCGCCAGCACAATGGGTGATACGCGCGACATTACGCTGTCGCTGTAGTATTTTATACTGGTGCGCGCGAAAAGATTGCGTGAGAACATTGATCCAGGCAAGCGGGGTCGCTTCAATCATGAATATTCATATGAGTGAATCATTCGAAGATCAGCAAGCGCAGTACGACATCTTTTATGACCTTCTTCTTGAGAAGAAAGCCGTAAAATCTCCCACGATCCTCACCAAGTCCAAGTTCCTTAACGGTCTTCAGTGCCCCAAACTGCTGTGGACCCGTTGCCATGCCCCCGCAACGATTCCGCTGCCTTCCGACAGGTTGCAGCACATTTTCGAGACCGGTCATCAGGTAGGTGAGCTTGCCACCCAAAGATTTCCCGGTGGTGTTCGCGTTGCGGAAGATGATTTCCTTAAGAATATCGACGATACACGCGCGCTTTTAGCAGCCAAGGATCCCAGGCCGGTCTATGAGGCGGGTATTCAGGCCGGGCGCCTGTATGCCAGGGCAGATATCCTTTCTCCTTCACCGTCCACACCTGGGGCCTGGGATATCATTGAGGTCAAATGCTCCACGGGACCCAAAGATGTTTATACCCAGGATATTGCTTTTCAGCGCTATTGCTTTGAACAGGCCGGCATCAGGATCGGCCGGTGTTATTTGATGCACATCAACAATGAGTATGTCCGTAACGGCGATATTGATGTTGAAGGCCTCTTTACAATTGTTGATGAGACGCAGAGGGTCAATTCTTACATGGTTGGGTTGCCGGAACTGGTGAAGGGGCTCCTTAAGATCATCGATATGCCTGAGTGCCCCAGGGTTTCCATCGGACCTTGTTGCGGGAAGCCGTACACCTGTCCGATGAAGGCCTTGTGCTGGGCCTTTTTGCCGCCCAATAATGTGACAGAGTTGAGGGGGCGGAAGGAAAAAGCGTTTAAATACCTTCAATCGGGTGTTGAGAAGATCGAGGATATCCCTGACCCTGAAAAACTGGCCGATGCTCATGCCATCCAGTATCAATGCGCGGTAAGCGGCAAGCCCTGGATTGATCAGGCCAAGATCGCGGCTTTTATCGCCGGATTAAAATACCCGCTCTATTTCATGGATTTTGAAACCATCTTTGAGGCTCTCCCGCGTTTTGAAGGCACGCGCCCGTATCAACAGGTGCCGTTCCAGTTTTCCGTGCATATCCAAAAGACGCCTGGCGGCGCACTTGAACATGTCGCCTTCCTGCATAAATCTTCCAATGATCCACGTCCGGCGTTCGTTAAGGCCCTCAAGGCCTGCCTGGGATCTCATGGGATGATTTTGGCCTATCACATGAGTTTTGAGAAAGCGCGGATCCAGGAACTGGGCGAGGCCTTTCCGGAATATGCCCCATGGTCTGCGGATATCAATAGCCGCACGGAAGACTTGATCGTCCCCTTCAGAAATTTCTTTTATTATCATCCCGCCCAGCATGGCTCGGCCTCACTCAAGAAAGTGTACCCGGCGCTGGTGGGTAAAGGGTATGAAGGCATGGCCATTGCCGACGGCGGCCAGGCCAGCGGAGAATACACCCGCGTTACATATGGCGAGGGTGTCGACCCTGCCGACCGCGATCAAGTCTACGCAGACCTTGAAGCCTATTGCGGGTTGGATACGATGGCGATGGTGGATATATTGGGGAAGTTAAGAGCAACAATAACGATATGATTAAACTAGGGAGGTTCTATGCCGTATACCATTGAAGAGCATCAACATCGTTTTGCAGCTTGGGCGGCAGCAACAGCGGCAAGCTCAAGAAAAGATTTTAGGTTTCGTGTTGAGTTTGGCGTATGTCTCTTAGAACAAAGTGGATTTGATGAGAATTTCTCATGTAATGACTTGGGGAACCCTCAAGAGATTGATTCTTTGCATAGAACTTGGTGTAGGAATATTTTGTTTTGTGCAGAACAGGGATTAAATACAGGTTTATCGTATGGTATTGTAGCAAAACTTGTTAATTGCTATTTAAAGGCTCGTTTTGTTTGTAGCGGATTGTGCCATGACGAAAGAGTAAAAGTTCTCCATCCACCGATTGACCGAATACTTCTTCAGGAATTGAATGAACAAAATGAAGAATTTCTTTGCCCTGACGTGTTAAATCAATTAAGACAAGTCGGGGAAGTGGACAGATTGGTTGAGGCCTTTCCTTCTTGGTCATATTTTAATGAGGACCAATATCAAATAGTTATTAATAGAATCAGAGATTGTTTTCACGATGACGTCCAAGATGGTTTCTGGAAGATTGAAAAGTATTGGAAAGGTTATCAGGGTTAAAACAAAATAATGGAAAATATGTCTTCAAAAATAAAAATCGTTAAAAAGAAGAATACAACAAGCAATAAAAAGACTGTAACATTCACACGTACGGGAAAAGGCAAGAAAGCCGACGGCCAGAAAAAGGTTGTTGAGCGGCTCATCACTATGCTCTCGATCCTTGATAAAGGCCGGTCAATTTCATCGAAGGAGATTGCTGACAAGCTTCATGTTAATCAGCGTACGATCCAGCGGGATTTGAATACCCTTCGGAGCGCAGGGTACCCGATCCAGGACCTGGACAATAACAGGTATCAGTTCGCGGAAAGTTTTTCTTTAAGGAAAGTGTCGCTGAATGAAGAGCAGGCGTCTTTATTGTCGTTCATGTTCGAGGTCGCCTCTGGCCTGGGTGAGACATTTGAAGCGTCTTTCCGCGATCTTTTCAAGCGCTTGATAACCAGGGATATCTACACCCCGTATTACGCCAAGCTTCCGGCCAAGCATGCGCCGTTGCCGGCAACATCCCAGGTCAAGTTTCTGGAAGCCGCGATCGTGGAAAGTACTCGTGTTGAGATCAAGTATGTCTCTGCCGCCAAGGTCGAGAAAAAGTATTGCCTTGAGCCGCTCAAGATCGCGTTCTTTGACGGCTTCTGGTATCTGATCGCGGTCAAGAAGGGGGAAAAGCAGATCCAGAAATACCGTGTGGACCGGATCAAGGATGTTCTGATCCTGGAGGAGTCTTTTGCTCCTTCGGTCAATATCGATAAAATCCTGGGTGATAGCGTGAATGTCTGGTTTGACGAGGTCCGCGGTGATCGCGTCCTGATCAAGGCCACCCATGATGTCGCTCAATATTTCAAGGAACGTCAGTACTTCCCGTTGCAGAAGATCGTTGAAGAACGTGCCGATGGCTCTATTCTCCTCGAGACATTCCCCGCCAATCCCGATGAGATCAAGCATATAATCATGCACTGGATCCCCACGCTCACGGTCCTGGAACCTGCGGCGTTTAAGGCTGAGATTAAGGGGATGGTGGAGGGGTATTGGAAGGGATGTTAGGGCATGGGTATTCCAGAATTGAATTGTGATGATAGGGAGGTAAAAATGTCTTCAGAAGAAGAAAACGATTGTTTGAAGTTATTTAATTGTTGGAAACGTTTTGAAGAAGATACTGAGTTGAAAAAGCTAATAAAATCTTTTTCAGAGGATTTAAAAAAGAAAGGCGAAGTTTTTCTTCCTGGAGAAGGGCCGAAAAATATTGATTTGAGCGCGAAGAATTCAATTTATTTCTTTGGCTCATTCTGAATTGTTGAACGCCACCGTCCACGGCTGAAAAAACCTTAAAGACGAGCACGCCTGGATAATTTTTAGCTTCATGTACTCGTCATCCCGGTAGCCATAGGCACGGCGGAT
>Ga0114951_10005590_pt1 | contig 11517 bp, 15 predicted proteins | sample AM7aDNAmetaG_FD_88677 | JGI IMG/M metagenome (GOLD analysis project Ga0114951, IMG submission 88677) | Freshwater microbial communities from Finland to study Microbial Dark Matter (Phase II) - AM7a DNA metaG | ecosystem: Environmental > Aquatic > Freshwater > Lake | place: Finland: Lake Alinen... | reverse complement strand
CGTTCATAATTTGCGCCTTCTGGGCGCATTATTCTTCTTAGCTGAGCTTTTAGCACTTTTTGCAGGTTTTTTTAGGTTTGCGAGCTTTTCAAGCACCTGCGCCAGGGTGTGACTAGCTGACCCTTGTGAAGATACCTCAATTACAATACTTTTTTTGTAGTTGCGAGCCACGTGTTTTTTGCAGTAATTTATTCCTTCGCAAAAAACGTTATCCATTATCTTTTGCGGAGCGTAGTGTCTTTGCTCTAAACGAAATTCTAGTGTTTCGGGATGTATTGTGATAAGAATTACTTTGTCTACTTTAAGTTTCATTTCGCAAAGTACATGCCCCTCGAGAATTACTTGGTCATTTTTCTTCAAGAAAGCGTTTGCTTTCGCTTCAAACTTCTTTAATGGAATCTCAAATTCGTTTTCTTCATTAAAAGAACCAATTTTGTTTGTAAGCGCAAAATCTTTTTCATTAATTACTTTCATTCCTAAAGCGTGTGCTAAGGAACTTGCAAGTGTAGTTTTTCCGCACCCAGGAGTGCCTGTTACAACAAAATTCATTATATCAACACGAATAAGTAGTTAGGAAAGAAATAAAAAAAGAAGAAAAAGAACAAAAAATCCTTCTTAACGCTTAGGCTGCGAAATGCTTTTGGGGTTCTTCTCAAAAGCGATCATTTCGTTGTCTAGGCATTTGCCGCCAGCATCAAGCATATTGCATAAATCGATGCGGGTGACTCCGTATTTTGATGAATAGGTATTAGGCATTTGGATCATCACAGGAGCGTTAGGGTGGAAGTCATATAAATAGCTTTCGAAAAGTTTTGCGAAAGAAAGGTTCATTCTACGTCAAGTGTTGAAGAAAAAGGAAAAACGTAACAAAAACTTAGGAAAACATTTTCTTTTCTAGTTTTCTTAAAATAAAATCTTGTAAAGCGCCGGCTTTGTAATATTCTTTTTTTAATTTGGGATCAAGGGTCGAAAATTGCCCAACAGTTCCTCTACATTTTTTTGATTTGCAATTACATTCTACTGCCCAGTCTTTGTATTTGCCAAACTTCTCATAAGTCCACTCAGTAGTTGAGTAATCATAGGTAAGTTCTTCACCTTTCTTTATATTTTTCAGTGCAAACATTTCCCCAACTTTTCTTAACCCGCAATTGGGCGAGCAAGAATGATTTGAGCAAACATATGGCTTTTCCAAATCAAGATACATTTTTTCAGATATTTGCAAAGGGTTGCATACTTTCTCTTCACCTTTATCATATCGCTTTTTGAGTTCTTCAAAAGTTATTTTTTCGCCGCGAAACTTGCAGATTGCTTCGCCTTTTGCAAAATCTTTAGATGCAAAAATTCCTGTTCCTTCAATAGGCGATTTTTTGACTAATATATACTCAACCATGAGAAGAATAATGCATTAACATTTTTTATATCTCTGCCAATCTAATTTAGTGCAAAAAAGTTTGCAAAAGGCTTTGGTAGAGTAACTCGAACGTGAATTCTTCTGTGCAGTATTTTTTTATCTTATCATATTTTTCTTCTATGTAATATGTCGTGATTATTTTTCCGTTGTCTTCTTTTATTGGGATTTCGTAGATTGCGTTTATTGCTTTTTGGGAGATACAGCGAAAGTCTTCGTTGTATTTTGTTGCGCGCGCAACCGCCATTCCAATTTGAGCTAAATCTACATGTCGTGGTTTTGTGAAAAGTAAGTCAAATAACTCTTTTTTTGTTCCAATCGAGTGGTGTTCCATTCTAGAAAATAAGAAAGGTAAATCGTACGCCATGTGGTTGAAGCCAACTATTTTCAAAATATCGTCTTTTTTGCTCCAATCAACTAAAAGTTTGTGGAATTCTTCTAACATTTTTTTCTCAGAACCAATTTCCCATTCGAACAAAAATGTCGGGGGCTTGACTTGTTCTTCGTGCGGTGCTTTTGCTGTAGTGTAGTGATTGTATGCGATTGCAATTACTTTGCTTTTCTTATGAAAAGGATTTAGCCCCGATTCTTCATCTTCTGGGTCAACGAAAGATTCTATGTCAAGAAATAGAAAGCCCATTTTCTCACTTAGAAAGTATTTGTTGGAAAGTAATATAAGGGCGAAAGTAGGGGAACTGCCGCTCTTTGCTACTAGCAGGATTCATCACTCAAGCGTAATTAGGGCTTTGTATTGAAAGCTGGACTTAGGGGGATTGTGGTTGAATGCATGCTCGCCGTTGTTCATTTCTTCAGCGCTTTCGCCAGCCCCGCTTTTATTTTTTCCGTAATCGCTCTCAACTGCTAGAAGGAAAGCTGTAATGAGTAGAAGAATAATGAATACTTGGAAGTCTACATTTTGAGCCATCCATTGCTGAATACCAATCAGCGTCGAGAATAGCGCAAGCCCCCTTACAAGCAACGTCTTTTCCATCTGCCTTTCCCTCCGTCATAGTACTTCACACTTATATTGCTCCGTTGGAAGTTAATTAGACTTAATATTGAATTGCACAATAAACAAAGCTAATTTTGTTCAAATGCATAATATAACACTAAAAAGTTTAGATTATTCACTCTATTGGGTTAATCTATATGTGCACCTTATATTGTTCAAAAGCAGCTATGTGTGTAATGGCAATTAATTGAACGCAAACTGGCTGGGTTTTGATTTATGATTGAAATGAGCGAACAGAGAAAAAGAGTCTTGAAAATCGCTTACTGCGAAGGAATATCTTCTGAAGGAGCTTCGGTCAGCAAAAAGCTTGGAATAAAAAACACAACCGTGAATTATATTTTAGAAAAATTAAAAGAAGAAAAATATTATACGCGTAACAGATACGAGCTCAATCTTGATTCGCTTGGAATTGGACGATTTGCTTGGCTTTTTGTTTCTATTAACCGCGCAACTTTTGATGAAAACAAATTTGTAGCAAAGGCTCTGGGTTTGCCGCAAGTACATACCCTTGCAACTACCACCGGGAGTTATGATTATGCAATAAAAATATTTGGGCCAAGCGTGCAGAACATAAACGCGTTCATTTTGGGTTTTGAAAAACTTTTTGAAGGAATAATTAGTGACACTTTTATTTATTTTGCTAACACGACTTACAAAAGGCATTTTGTGAAGCTAGGAAAAGAAAAACTTCTGAAACTAAAAAAAGTGGATTCTATTCTTCTCGAAGAAAGAACTTTTAATCCGAAAGAAAAGCTTTCGGATATTGCAAAAAAGTATCATCTACACAGAAATACTGTTTCAAATAGGTGGAATGCCCTTCTTGAAAATAGAGTGATACTAAAAGAAACTCTTGACCTTACTCAGAAAGGTTATGAGGCGATTGGGTTGGGACTAAAAGCTTTCATAGTAATTAAACCAACTCCGGGGCATGAGGAAAGGCTTGTAAAAGTGCTTCTTAAGGAACCAAAAATCCAGGATCTGTTCAGTACTCTTTCAAATGAAATTGTTGCTATCGTTCGAACAGAAAACAGCCAATCATTACTTGATATTCACAGATTACTTTTCAAAATGCCTAATTCAATAAAGTACACTGACACTTTGATTTTTTTGAGTAAGCATTCTAGAGCGGGCTGGACCAAGACGGAAATACAAAATCTTCTTCCAACTCCTTGAAATTTAACGGCGGCAAAGCACTTATGCTTCCTTTTTTAATGATTTTGTTATTTGTTATTTCTAAGAGCGTTGCTCTAAAGGAAGGGAATTGGGGATGTTGGTAAAGGATTTAAAGCCAAGAATGGCTGTGGACGTAATACAATTAGAAATAACTTCTAAAGGAGAAGCAAGAGACTTTGCCAGCGCAAATGGCTCAGGCGTTGTTTGCAGCGCAGCAGGAAAAGACGAGAAAGGCGACGAAGTTTCAATCACTCTTTGGAATGAGCAGTGTAAACAAGTCAACGAAGGCGACAAAATCGTAATTAAAAACGGCTGGACTTCCGAGTACCAAGGAAAAGTACAAGTAAGCACAGGAAAGAAAGGCTCGCTTGAAGTTGCAAAATAAGAACTACTTCATTTTCTAAAAAGGCTGGCCCCCAAAAAGTTGGGGCCAAAAGTTTAATTATTTTATAGCGTCGGCACGCTAAAATTCAACTTGAAAACAAAGTTGCCTTAGGCTAAGTCCGCTTGCTCCCCTTTTTTGGGGGAATTAAGAGATCTTACCTGGCCCCCTTGGGACCAAGAATTAGATATTTATTTTTTCTTTGACTTTGTTGCCTTTTGGTTTGGCATGTTCATCATTACAGTATCTTCGCCTTTCTTGCGGTTTCTTCCGAAGTTAGCGTACTTCCTGAATTTTGTTTTAGTCCATGCTTCTGGTTGCTTCGATCTAAGTTTCTGTTCTTGAGCTAAAAGCTCAAGTCTCAAAGACTCGTCGACGCCCATGTCCAATAATATATTGCTCATTTAGCTCACCTTCTTCCTTAAAAAATTTAGATAAAAACCGAAAAATCAGCTTTCATATGTATTGCCGCAGAGGAAGTATATAAGCATTCCCTTTAACTTTCCAGACCTTAAAATCGCTCAAAAACATGGATTTTTAAGGAAAAACCCCTAAATATACATAAAAAATAAGGTATATTTTTTGGTGAATGTGTGACTCCGAGTATTTTGACAAAAAAAGAGGCAACTGTACTTGCCGGCAGCCAAAAAAGGGGTTTTGGTATGGTGTCAGTAGACCTTGGGAAGAGTAAAACCCGAGTAGAAGTTACTGAGAAGGGGGCTTTGATTGATGGCCAACTTATTTCCATTAAAGAGCTTTCAAAAACTAAAGAGAATACTTGTTATGTAGCCCAAGAAGGGGAACTTAAAGCGGTTGAACTTTTCTCTCAAAGTACTAACCTTTACTATAAGCTTGTCCCAACGCAGGATTGGCCAACGGTAATGCTTTCTTCTGTCCCTATGCACCGGTTCAAAACAATCACCCCTAAAAAAAGCGCTCAAATCATGGTGAACGAACTTGGGGCGGTTAAGGGAGTTGCGCTTGATACTTGTTGTGGCCTTGGATACACTGCTACCCTTGTTGCAAATCAAGTAGGGTGTGAAAAAGTCCATACTTTTGAAAGGGATGAAAATGTGTTGACAATTGCGGGATATAACCCGTGGTCGCAAGGAGTTTTTACTAACCCAAAAGTGATTCTACATAAAGAAAATGTTGCACACGGAATCAAAGAACTTGAAAGTAATAGTTTTGATTGCGTAATTCACGATCCGCCGACGGTTTCTTTTTCTCCGCAATTATATGAAGCCCCATTCTATGCTCAATTGCTTAGGGTAATGAAAAGTGGAGCAAAACTTTACCACTACTGCCCAACCCCGGGTAAAACTAAAGGAAACGAATTCTGGCCAGGAGTAAAAAGGAAGTTGGAAGAACTTGGGTTTGTTGGAGTTGAGTTTCACAAAAAGGCTTCTGGAATTGTTGCGAATAAAAAGTAGTTTTAATTGGACTAGAATTAATTTATAAAAGCTAATTAAATAAATAAAAAATGTTTTTCGTGCGCAAATTTTTCCATGCCGCCGGCTTCAAAGCCGCTCTAATTTGCGCGCTTAAAGTTTCTCATCACTTCTTTGCCTTCTTTTTCGGAGCCACTTCTTCTACAGGGGCTTCTTCTCCGAGGATTTCTTTTTCTAATGGAACTCCTTTTTCCATCTGTTGGAACTCTTCCAAATCCTCTTCATCTAGGCCGAGTGCTTTGAGTTTTTCGAGGTGCTCTTCTGTTTTCATGTTCTCGAATTCTTTGCGCCACATTACCATGTCAGCGGTTTCTTTCATTCTTGCTCCTTCCGGAGGCTTTTGTGGTTTTCGCATCATATAAGAAAAATAATCCCTTTATCCCTTAAAAACCTTACTCCTGGCTTCAAAAAGAATTAATACTCTGAAAGCATACTTTTGTTATGGCGCATGAAATACGGCGATCTCCAGTTAAAAAAATAGCTAGGGGGCGTATGCTAAAAAGAGGCCTTATGATTGCAGGGCTAGCTGCTTTGGCGGGCGCTTCTCCTATGCGTGCCCGAGCGCAAAGTAATTATTTGCATTTTGCTTTGACTGATCACGTAACTCGAATCCCTGCCCAAGAAATAAATGAAGAAATTGAAGCAGCGAAACGAAAAAAAGCTCCTTTCAATGTTCTTCTTTTGGAAGCAGCAGATCTTCAAAAAGCAAATCGATTAAAGGAAGAGGCGTGGTATAATGAAAAAATTAGAGAGGGACGAGATTTTTACCTTCGAGTAGCAAAAGTCAGGGGGCTTGAGGTTGCAGACCAATCCTTGGCCGCAAGTGCAGCAAAACTTTTTGGTGAAGAGTTCGGCGCAACCCTTTTTTGCGGAGCAGTAAAGGGTAACCTTTTGCTGAAATATGCTGAGGAAAGAGAAGGGACAAATTCGTTTAATGAAGTAATAAATCTTAATGCAAAATCTGATGCTGCTCTTGAAGGAATGAACTGGAACGCTCCGACTAAGTCGCTTCTTGCTTCTATAAAAAAAGGTATGTATTTTGCGCAAAAAAGCGACGACATAAGGGATGCAGGAATAGCCGATCGCATAAAGAAAGCGTTAGTTGAAGTTAGAACTGAGAACCCTTCTCTTGCTAAAAAAGATATTAAGGGCTTGGTGGTTCTTGGAGCCATGCATGGTTCGGTTATGGGGCGAGTGAATGGTCAACAAAAAATTGCTGTATCTAGGCTGGAAAGAAAAAGTATTGTGGCGGACCTAAATCATGAGATCCAAGACGAGCTTGCTGCTGAAGGAAAACGGCTTGATAGTGACGACTGCGTGAACCGGCTTTTCTTAAGCGTCGTGTTTATTCCTTTTTACCAAAACGCTTTGAAGTCTGGACGAATCCTAGATGCTGTAAAGATAAGGAATGTGATTCTAAGGTTACCAAACGATAAAATCGCAAGTGCGATTGAAGCAAATTCTAATCTAACCGGTAGGGCCCGAATGCTTGGGATAACCCGCACCCTAAACATTCCTGTCAGCGAAAGCAATTAATTTAAACTCCTGAAGCGTAAGTTCCCCTATGGAAGAGAATTTGTTTGAGAGAAATGCGCCAAGTACTCTAGCTGAAGCTTCTGCTTCTTCGCCCGCTGTGCACATGCATGCTCCGGCAGCGCCCATAGCAACTCCTTTCTCCGCTCCTGCGCCTCAACAAATTGCAAAAGTAAATCAGGCTTATGAGCAGCAATTAAAAGAATTGAAGCAGCAGTTAATCATTGAAGGATATTCTTCAAAGACGCTGAAGATGTACTTGCTTTATGTGCGAGAAATGCTTTATCACATAAATAAGCCGACGGAGAGCATTGAAAAAAGAGATATCATTGCTTACTTGTCATTCAAAAAGGAAATGAACTGCACTAACGCCACTATTGCGCTTGTTCATGCAGCAATGGCTTATTTTTTTGAGAAGTTTTTGAAGATGAAAGTGCTTGATGAGATAAAGATTCCTAAGCGAGCGAAGAGTTTGCCTAAAGTTTTGACAAAGGATGAAATAAGAAAGCTTTTTGAGGCAACGCACTTTGGTCGAAACAGACTCATGCTTCAGTTCATGTACGGCTCTGGGTGCAGAGTGAGCGAAGTAGCTAAGCTCCAAGTTGAGGATCTTAATTTTAAGGAACGAACGGCTATGGTTAGGGGCGGAAAAGGGAATAAGGACCGAATAATCATTCTTTCCAAGGACTGGATATCGGACATTAAGAAGTACCTTGCCAAAAAGAAGATTCAGAGCAGTTATGTATTCTCCAAAAAGAATGGTTCCTCTATCGGAACGGACACCATTGAGCGAATTGTACGAAAAGCAGCAACTAAGGCTGGGATCACAAAGCACGTCACCCCCCACTCTCTAAGACACAGCTATGCTACTCACTTGCTTGAAGCAGGGACTAATATCAGATATATTCAATCGCTCCTCGGTCACGCTAACCTTAACACTACCCAAATCTACACAAGCGTTGCTAATGACCAACTCAAGAAGGTTGTAAGTCCGCTAGACAAGCTCTAAAAGTTGTAAACATAACGTTTACTTGCGTGCAAAAGCGACTTGCAAGGGCTACACCAAAATAAAATCAGCTAAGCTTAATACTTCTCGCTGGGAATCAGGGCCCCTAACCAACTCCCAAAAGAACTTACTTCAACTTCGCCCAATCCCAATTATGCAAGGGAAAAACCAAAACCTTTGGTTATGTAGAAGGTAAGTTTCTTTTGAAAACTGTTTTCTGGGTTGAAAAAATTATTAATTTTCAAAAAAGTCACTTATGTATATGCTCCGCCCTTTTTTTAGATTTTTTTTGTTTTTCAAAACAACTTTTTTTAGGCCGCCAAACAATAGGTTTAAATATTTCATCGACGTTCCCTATGTAAAATTTGGAGGAATCGTGATGAGCGTTAGATTATCAAAACTCTTCGGCATGGACATCTACGACTCCGAAGCGGGATACAAGGGCAAGGTTTACGAAATAATCATAAACCTAGAGAAAGGAAAACTCGAAACTCTGACAACTGAACCTTTAAAGGTTAAGACAAAGTCAGATGCTAAAAAAATCCTCACGGAGAAGAGTATACCATACAGAAACGTTAAGTCTGTTAAAGACATAATAATCGTTTCTAGCAGAGACGTACCTGTTGAGGAAGACGTGAAGGAAGAAGCTCCTACACCCGCATCTAGATACACTAGATCCTATTACAAGAGGTAATTCTCAAATTCAGGGAACAAAAAGTTGTTCCCTATTTTTATACGCTCTCGTTTCGTCAGGCTAAAAAAAGTAACACTCTATTTGTAGGACATTCTTAAAAATAACAAGTTTTTTAGAATTGTTTTAAAATTAATTTAACAAAATAACTTCATTTCTAGGACATAACTTAAACACAGAAAAAATAAATTTTTCTTTGAAAAAAGTTATTCCACGATAGATTTATTTATTAAAAAAACGTTTATTGTTTATGCCTATTTTGCATACTATTGAAGAATTAAGATCTTTTGCTGCAAGAAATTCAGGAAAAAGATTTGGAATAGCAAAAGCATGGGAACGAGAAGAATTTGCTAAAAGATTGGCGAAAGGAAGACAAATGGATCGTGATGGTACTTGGGGGGTTAGTTCTGATGCTTCTTTAGAACATATTTCAAACGAAGTTTATCATTTAGATTTATTAGGGGAAATTTGTAATCATCAAGCTAAAAGAAAAAAAGGATACACTTTTCTTGATCTTGGTGGGGGGGCGGGAAAGCTTTCTGCAGAAGTTGCAAGAAAAATTGACAAAAAAGTAACTGTTCTCGTTACAGGAATTACAAGAAATAATCGATGGAAACACCAGATAAACGCACAAAGAATAAGACCAATAGTAACCCACACAGAACAACTGTCAAAAAGAGTTCCCCTTAACTCTGTTGACTTCATCAATGCGAGTTATTCAATCTTACACTCGCAACACATTATGGCTGCTCTTGAAGAATGCAGACTTGTTTTGAAAAAGGGGGGAAGAATAATATTCAATATGGGCAGCCGCTCAACTGGGTTTGAAAACCCTACCCAATTTCAAAATCCCCCAAAAGGATTCAAATTTGTAATGCCTCCAAAAGAAGTTTTAGTAAAAAGAGGAACATTAGGTTTTGAAGACACTATAATTTATTTGAAAAAAATATAAAGAATTAATGTTTTTCTTTACCTCACTAACTTAACAAGCGTTAGTATACCCCACAACACAGGCTTTCCCTCACCCCCCATCGTTCCATTAAACAACTTCAATTTTTTTTCTCTGCCCTAAAAAAACCCTCTTTTTCTTCAAAAAACACTTCTTTTTCACCAATTTTCTCTCTTCCAATCAACTCTTCCTTCTCCCACCATTCATCCCTTTCATCCACCAACTCATTTCTTTTTCTAATTTTTTTAAAAAACGCTAATTACCTTTATATTACTTTATGTATTATAACTATACATAAGTTTGTTTTGTTTGTTTGTTTGTACTAGTACCGGAAGTGTTGGGTGTGGTGGTGAAGGCGTATTTTGTTCAGTATCGGTTCATAATTCCTGAATCGGTTAAGCATTCCTCTTATACTTATCAGAAGCTTTTTCGAGCAATTTATGGATACACCCAAGCGGTGTTCAAAAACAACGGCAAAACTTATCACTACCGAAGAGAAGGAATTCTTTCAAAATACCCTCACATAAGACCGGGCAAGAATTGTGTTATCATACCCCCGGTGGCTTTCCAAGCTTTGCAAGAATTTTTCAAAACCGGCCACAACCCAACCCACAATTGGACCATCAAAGGGGATTGGAAATGTACATACTTTTTGAACGAAAAGAACGTTGAAGAAAAAGAAGTTGTTGCAGCGCTTGAAGAACTGATCTCAAAGAAGTTCATTGAGGGCAATGAGGGGCTTGTCAAGCTCACTTCAGAAATGACTCGCGCGACTGAAAAAGAGGTTGACACTACTTACAAAGCATCTCTTGTGAAAGAGGCTCAAGGAATAGCTGAACTGGATTGGTTCAAAGACACTTATGCTTCTTCTCCAGAACTCACAAATTTTTATAAGATGTATAAGCAGCTCAAAGGCGTTGCATAATTTATAGGGGTTTTAGTAAAAAGTAAACTCCCTAATTAACGTTCTCTTAAATTTTTACAATTTAATACCTATCTTTTCGTTCTAAATCTTTTTGCATTTATTTTTGCTAACACAAGGTTTCTTTCTTTCCAGTATGCATCTCTCTCATTCATGAAAGACACTATTGCTTTACGAAAAGGCACCCTTCCAATAGAAGGCAAAGGCAGACCTAAACACTTCAACGCCATTGCTAACATTCGTTCGGAGTTTACGGAGGCACTTTTGTATCTCGAGGGAGTGTTTCCCACAGCAATAACTTTGTCAATATCTGCTGGCGAAAGCGCGTCTAGAATTGCGTTCTGTGCTGCAAAATAAAATCTGTCTGCCTTTCGGGGCACATCTTTCCCAGAACCCCTTGTAAAGTTCAGTCCGACATCGATTGGGAGGACATAAGACAGGAGGGCTTTTTTATATTCAAGTTCTGTTGGTTTTTGACCTAACATGAGTTTTCTTTCAACCCTTAGTTCCCAAATATCCGGGCCTTTTTGTGTTTCTACGCTCGCTTCAACCCCAACCTTTTTTAGTTTTTGAGCTAGAGTGCCATGAATATTGCCATAAATTGCTTGCACCCTGCCTTTTGGCAATTCTTCCAATATGTTGCTCATAATTATTCTCTCACGAGCATTATGGTAACGCGCATCCGCCTGCAAAAACCTCTTGAAGTTCTCCATGTTTGGAACCAACCCAAAAGCATCTGCAAATTGGGGAATGTTGTTCCCAAGACGTTTGAGATTTTCTCTTTGCGCGATAGTTCCTGCTTCACCAGGCATTATGCGAACTCCACTATTTAGCGCCTTAATCCAAAAGCTCAGTGTTGATTTGTCCCTTAAGGAGTCGCTTTCGCGGCGGACCCCATCTAGTTGAATGGCAAGAGTATGTGGGTTCAAAGTTCGCATAAATGTCGACGCACCGTGGCGATCCTCAAACAAAAGTGTTTTTACCCTTCTT
>Ga0114951_10005588_pt1 | contig 11519 bp, 9 predicted proteins | sample AM7aDNAmetaG_FD_88677 | JGI IMG/M metagenome (GOLD analysis project Ga0114951, IMG submission 88677) | Freshwater microbial communities from Finland to study Microbial Dark Matter (Phase II) - AM7a DNA metaG | ecosystem: Environmental > Aquatic > Freshwater > Lake | place: Finland: Lake Alinen... | reverse complement strand
TCTGGCTTTGATGCTCAATGAAACTTTGCAAAATATGCAAATGCAGATGTCTAAAAAATCAGGCAGCTGTAAAAACAGTTGCAATAAACCAGGACAAGGGCAGCAATCTTTTAAGTCGATGCGACAAATGCAGGAAGCCCTGAACAAGATGCTGCAAGATTTGAAAGATGGCAAACAACCTGCGGGGAAAAAAGGGGAGGGGCAGTCTCTAAACGAACAACTTGCACGTGCAGCAGCGCAACAGGAAGCCATAAGAAATCACTTGCGTGCCATGGAAGAAGAACTAAAAAAACAGGGCTTGGGCAATAGCAAAGATCTGGATAATTTGCAACAGCAAATGGAACAATCTGAAACCGATATCGTAAACAAAATGATTACCAGGGAAACTATCAAACGACAACAAGATATCCTTACCAGACTCCTCGAACACGAGAAAGCTGAGATGGAAAGAGAGATGGAACAACAAAGAGAATCAAAAGAAGCAAAAAATCAAAAATATAGTAACCCTAATCAATTTTTTAAGTATAACAACTTAAAATCGAAAGAAGAGGAATTGCTCAAAACAGTACCTCCTTCTTTCAAAATTTTTTATAAAAACAAAGTAAACGAGTATTTTTATAATTTTCAGGAGTAAATATGATGTTTGATAAATTACACCACTTGACATTTTCTACCAATAAAAACAATATACATCTGGTAGAACGATTTGTAGAAGATTTATGTGACTATTACAACATAAATAGCACTTATTTTGGCAATATTTTAACTGCTGTTACAGAGGCTGTTGAAAATGCTATTTATCATGGCAATAGAAACGACTCCACAAAAAAAGTATTTCTAAAATTTGAAGTTAAACCAGATGGTTTTTCATTTAAAATAAAAGACCAGGGACATGGTTTTAATATAGATTCTGTTCCCGATCCAACAGACGATAAGGCAGATTTTTCTAAAACCGAAGGTCGTGGCTTATTTATTATTAAATCTTTGGCTGACGAAGTCATTTTTCATGATAATGGCGCTTGTATTGAAATCATTTTTAAAATAGCAAGCATTACAAAACAAATATCTGACGAGCGCATTAACACATATTTGAGCAAAATAAAAAGCTCACAAAAGACCAAAAAAGCATAACGACATTTAATTAAGTTTTTTAAGATCGTTCAACTTTTTGAATACAGAAAAATACAATCATCATTCCATTATTCCAATAAAGCAACAGAAAATAAATATTTACCCTAATGGCCATTCATTTTTATTCTGAAGACATTACCTTTAAACCACAAAAAATAATAATTTTAAAAAACTGGTTAAAATCCGTCATCGAAAACGAAAATAGAAAAGTTGGTGAAATTAATATCGTTTTTTGCTCTGATAATTTTTTACTTAATCTGAATGAAGCTTATCTAAGACACCATACACTTACTGATATAATCACATTTCAATATTCCGAACCTGCTGATATTTCAATTTCCGGCGAAATATTTATCAGCATCGAAAGAGTTAGAGAAAACGCCATACTCTTTAATACTACCTTTTCAAATGAACTGCACAGAGTTATTGTTCACGGCGTTCTTCACTTACTTGGTCACAAAGACAAAACAAAACCCCAAAAAACAAACATGCACCTGAAAGAAGATAATTGTTTATCTTTGCTGCCACAATTGTAAATCATCTTTTTTTGAAATATATTCATTGATTTTTACAAACCGTATTGATTTTTACGTTGTATAAATTTGATTTATAATTATTTATATAATGTTCCACGTAAAACATTAATAATGTTTTCAAAATATGACGTTATAGTGGTTGGTGCAGGACATGCGGGCTGTGAGGCTGCTGCTGCTGCTGCCAATTTGGGTTCTACGGTTCTGCTTATTACATCAAACATGATGACAATGGGACAGATGTCGTGCAACCCTGCTATGGGCGGTATTGCCAAGGGACAGATAATAAGAGAAATTGATGCGTTGGGTGGTTTATCGGGTATCATTTCTGACCATTCTACGATTCAGTTTCGTATGCTTAATAGCTCTAAAGGTCCGGCTATGTGGAGCCCAAGAGCACAGATAGACCGAATGTTATTTTCAATAAACTGGCGTCTGGCTTTAGAAAAAATTTCAAATCTTGATTTTTGGCAAGATACAGTTGTTGGCATCTCAACAACAAATGGTAAAATAAAAAGTGTAACAACACTTTTAGGAATTGAAATCAAATGTAAATCTTTAATACTAACTAACGGAACCTTTCTTAACGGTATCATACATATTGGTGAAAAAAAATTTAAATCTGGTAGGATAGGGGAGGCCGGAGTTTCAGGATTAACCGAATGTTTGAATAATTTAGGATTTGAATCTGACAGGATGAAAACCGGTACTTCCCTCCGTGTGGATGGCAGAAGTATTGATTATTCTAAACTTATTGAACAAAAAGGAGATGAAAATCCACAAAAATTTTCTTTTACTGATACGCCAAGGCTTACAAGACAAAAAAGTTGCTATATAGCACATACAAATACCGAAGTACATGATATTCTAAAAACAGGTTTTGATAAATCGCCTCTTTTTAATGGCATAATTGAGGGTATTGGTCCCAGATATTGTCCTTCAATTGAAGATAAAATAGTTCGTTTTCACGAAAAAGATAATCATTTGATTTTTATTGAACCTGAAGGCTGGAATACGGTAGAAACTTATATCAATGGCTTTTCTTCTTCATTGCCTGAAGATATTCAGTATAAAGCCATTAAAAAAATGATTGGTTTTGAAAATGTAAAAATTTTTCGTCCCGGATATGCTATTGAATATGATTTTTTTCCTCCTCAACAATTATATCATACTTTAGAAACAAAATTCATCGAAAATTTATTTTTTGCCGGTCAAATTAATGGTACTACCGGATACGAAGAAGCGGGTTGTCAAGGATTAATTGCTGGTATTAATGCCAATAACAAGGTTAAAAATCTTCCTTCTTTTATTTTGTCTCGTTCTGATGCATATATTGGTGTGCTAATTGATGATTTGGTTACTAAAGGAACCAATGAGCCCTACAGAATGTTTACTTCAAGGGCAGAATATAGAATTCTTTTAAGACAAGATAATGCAGATATAAGATTAACACCCAAGGGATTTGAATTAGGGCTTATCAATAACGAAAGGATAATAAAGCTCAATGAAAAAAAAGAAGTTTATGAAAAAATTATTGATTTCATAAAAAATTATAGTGTTGAACCTGTCTTAATAAATTCATATTTTTCTCACTTAGAAACACCTGAAATAAATCAAAAAACTAAACTTTTTAATATACTCTTACGTCCTCAGGTTGGATTGCATGACCTTATTGAACATATTGATGACTTAAAAGTTTTTATTTCAAATTTTAATAAAAACATTTCTGAAGAGCTTAATGAAGCGGAAATAATGATAAAATACGAAAGCTATATTAATAAGGAAAAAGAGATGGTTGAAAAAATCGACAGATTAGAAAAAATCGAACTCAATCCAAATTTTGATTATCAAAAAATAAATTCTATTTCTTTTGAGGCCAGAGAAAAACTATCCAAAATTAAACCCGGTACAATTGGTCAGGCATCCCGTATAAGTGGGGTTTCTCCTTCAGACATATCTGTACTCCTTATCTACCTTGGAAGATGATATTGTTTCACGTGAAACAATTCTGTTTTTTATTTAGCTTTTTTATTTTATTTCTTTAGAATTAAACCCTTATAACACTTTATGTTTTTCGAAATTAACTAAATTAATTGCTCTTAGGCAATTTTTACTTCCAGTCATATTACACCTGTACTTTTATAAAACCCTTACAAGTTTATCTCCTAAAAAAACTATGCTTTTAGTCTGCTCTTAATGTATTTTATTAGAGTCGGACAGCATTGCTCGACAGACCCAAAAGGCAATTTACGCTAATACTTAAATTTGTTTTAATAAAATATTAATGACGTGGATTTTTAAATAATAATATAATTTATCATTTGCAATTAATATATTAAAAATATTAAATAAGTAAAATTCCTTCTAAGGCAATTTTATTTTAAAATAATATTTATGTGTTTTTAATTGTTTTTTATAAAAAACCGGTTTTTAGGCCTTTATTTACATTTTTACCCTTTTGTGGTATATTATATCTATTTTTAAAAGATCTTTTAATTAAATGCATTTAATGAGGTCGTTTTTTTGTTGTTTCTTAAAAAAATTTATTAAAAAAAGGGGACCATTTTATTGACCCCCTTTTTATTATTAAAAACTTATTGACTAAATTAAATTTAATCTGCCAAATAATTCTTTTCTGTATAATCCACCAATTGGAATAACTTTCATTTTACCTTCAATTACTAAATCTGGGTATTTAATTGAGAAAATTTTATCCAATCTTACGATATATGATCTGTGTACCCTTACAAATTCTTTTTCTGGAAGAATTTTAATCATATGTTTCATAGTAGTATGAGTGGTATAAATGTTGTCTGATGTGTTAATAACAACATAATCTTTAAGCGCTTCTACAAAATAAATATCTTTAAAAGCCACTTTATTTAATCTGTAATCTGCTCTTACAAAAATACTGTCTTTTGCATCTTTGTTTTCTACAATTGAATGATAAAGATCTCTTTCTTTTCTTACTTTGAAATCTTTTTCGTGTTTGAAAACTGCCATTTCGATAGTTGTCTGTAATTCTTTTTCTTTAAAGGGTTTTATGATATAACCGTATGGTTCACTGATTTTTGCTTTTTCAAGTGTGTTTTCATCTGCATAAGCAGTTAAGAAAATAACAGGAATATCATATCTTTCTTTAAGGATTTTGGCGGTATCAATACCGTCTATTTTTCCTTTAAGCATGATATCCATCAAAACTAAATCAGGACGCATTTCGTCAACTTCTGCAATAGCTTTTTCGCCTGTTGCTACAACTCCGGATACTTTATATCCAAGCTTTGTTAAACTGTTCTGGATGTCTTTTGCGACGATGTTTTCGTCTTCAACGACTAAAATTTTTAATTTTGCCATAATAAATAAAATTTAAATGTTAAAAAATATTGAAAATTTGTTTTGCTTTTTGCTTTCTAACTGAATTGAACCATTTAATTGGTCAATAAGTGCATTGACTAATTGAAAACCCAATGTTTTCGGATTGGTTAAAATCTTTTTATCATTTATGGGTTGTCCGTTGTCAGAAATAAAAATTTGCACTTCGTTATTAATTAAAATAGCTTCGACAAAGATAATAAATTTTTTCGATATTTCGACAAAAAATCTTTTAATCGAAAGAGAAATAATTTCATTTATTATCAAACCGCAGGGTACGGCTAAGGTTACAGGCAAATAAAAATTGTTAATTTTTAATTTTATTTCAATATTTCCATCATTTATTTCATAACTTCTAAGCAAATTGTCGGTTAAACTAACAATATATCTCTCAAAATCTATTTTTGTTAGTGATTTGTTAGAATATATATTTTCGTGTACTAAAGCCATTGATTTTATTCTGTTTTGGCTTTCTTCAAAAATTTGTTTTACGCTTTCGTCTTCAATAAAATTAGCTTGTAAATTCAATATACTCGTCATAACCTGCATATTGTTTTTTACACGATGGTGTATTTCTTTGATTAATTCTTCTTTTTCTTTTAATGAATTTTTTAGGGATAACTCTATATTGTTTCTTATTTGCATTTCTTTTTGCAATTCAACATTAAGTTTTTCTGCCATTTCGGCACGTAATGTTTGAGTTATAAGTCTTTTCTGAACAGACAGGTCTCTCATAACTATCTGGCAAACTTTTTCTCCATAATAATCAAAAAGTACAGGTTTGGTTTCAAAAAGATAATATTTGTTGTCACTAATATTTCTTATGGGAAATTCCATAAAAGATACATTTTTGCCTTCAAGAGCTTTTTTATTGCGATTTTTTGATTTTTCTCTCAGTTCTTCGGGTATTAAATCAAATATATTGTATTTTCTGAGCTGGTTTAGATTCTTGCAGCCTAAATATTTAAGCGCTATTTTATTGGCATAAAACAAGCGGTTTTTTTTATGAATCAACAAGCCACTGGGGAAATTATCAACCATGCTTTTATAAGATTTTTCCCTGTTTTTAAGAATGTTCTCGGCAATAACTCTTTTAGTTATATCTCTTATTATGCACACAACTTCTTTATCATTAAGAGCTATAAGCCGGCATTCATAGTGTTTTTCCTTGTTTTTATATTCGTAATTAAATTGCTTTATTTTTTGTGACTTTATAGTAAATTTTAAAGCGTTAAGTATTTTTTTGCAAAAATCTATGGGTAAGTCAACTTCTGAAATTTTTTTACCAATAATATTTTCTTTTATAAATATTTTTTGATGTATTTCGCTTTTGTATTCAGTGATGTAGCCATTATTGTTAATGACAAGAATGGTATCTGGTAATACATTAAGAATAATATTTCTTTTCTTTTCTGCTTCTATAAGTTTGAGATCGGCTTGTTTTTGTTTTGTAATATCATCAGCAATAATTACAAATTTTTCTATTACTTTGTCTATTTTAATAGGAATAATACTTGCAAAAAGATATATTTCTTCATTATTCTTTTTGGCTGTTTTTATTTCTCCTTTCCATACTAACCCTTCCGTAATAGTTTTCCATATTCTTATATTTTGAAATTCACTGTGTCTTGAAATATAAGTTAAAATATTAGATCCAAGAATTTCTTCTTTGGTAAAATCGAAAGTATCAAGAAAAGTATGGTTTACAAATTCAATAACACTTTTATCATTAATGATTATAACTATCTTATGATTCTGTTTTAACAAAAATGAAATAGATTCTAAAGAATTTTCATTATCAAAATCCTCGTTAACATTGGTAAGTTTAATAATCAGTATATCTTTAAAAATAGACGAAAAGATAGTCACTTTAATATTATTGTTTTTAGGCTTCTTCTTATCTAGATAGCATTCAAAAAATAAATCCTGAAAGCTTTTTTCATATTCTTCAAGTATGCCTGATAATTTTGATTTTATAATATTATTAATATTTGCCGATTTTTCGGTTTTAATTTTAAGAATATCAATGGCTTTTGCATTATTAAATAAAATATCCTTTTCTAATTTATTATAAATAACAATACCTTCTGAAAGATTGTCTATCGCTGAATTAATAAAAAATTCGAGATCTGAATTCCATTTCATATTAATAATATTTTTTTATTAGTTATGTAGGTATAAATTTAATAACAACATCTGATTTTCTTATACCCCTATTCCCATATACCTTTACGCCTTTATACCTCTATACCTTTACGCCTTATACCCCTACTTAAATATTCCATTTAGTTTTCAATAATAGGTTTAATGATTACACCATCATACCTGTACTCAATACCTCTTTTATAATCGGTATATATAAAAACAGCACCATTTTCATCATATTTCTTCCAGGTTCCTTCTGGTTTTCCCATAATGTAGGTTCGTTCTTCCTTTAATTTTCCGCTATCCCAATAATAAACGTGTTTTCCATCAGGATAGTCATCAATAAAATTACCTTCAAATTTAAGCTGTCCATTATCATAATAATGTTTCCAAACACCATTGCGTCTTCCATAACTGAAAGTACCTTCCTGTTTGTAATTATTGGTTGTGAACTGCCAGTTCCCGTCTTCATTGCCTTCTTCAAAATTACCCTTTGCCGTCAATACACCATTTTCGTCGTACTCTTCCATCATTCCTTCAAGAACGCCATTATTAAAATTTTCTATTTTTTGAATTTTTCCGTTTTCATAGTACCATTTCCATTCACCCGTTTGAAAACCATTTTTATTAAACTTTCCGGTTTGTTTAATGATTTCATTTTCTGTATAAAATTTCCATTCTCCAGTTTTAATATTTCCAGTATAATTCCCTTCAGATTTAATTTTATTATTTTCATAGTATTCTTTCCAGAAACCCTGCTTAAGTCCCTTTTCGTCAACAATTCCTTCACCTGTAATTTTTCCTTTTTCAAAAATATAAGAATTTTCTATTTTTCCATCCTTTTTATAAATCCTTCTTACACCTTCAGGCACTCCATCTTTGTAACTTCCTACAACTTTTACAGATCCATCAGGATAATAATCGGTACGTAATTCATATTTGGCTATTTCTGGTACATCTTGTTGAATTTCATCATTCACATATTTTGTAATAGTAGTCAGAACGCCATCTCTATTGTATTCTTTGAAATAACCATTTTTTTTATCATTAACATAAAAACCTTCTTCTTTCACTTTTCCATCTTCATAAAAAGTTTTCCAGGTGCCTTGTTTTTTCTTATTCCTGTCTGTTCTGTTGATGTTTTCTCTTAATATAATGATACCATTCTTATATTCTGTAATAACGATAACCAAGCCGTCCTGTGTGTATTCTTTCGATAGGCCTGTTTCCTTTCCCTTTTCAAAATTTATTGTTTTCTTTAATTTGCCGTCAATAAAATAATGATTGCATGCTCCCTGTTTCACATCGTTCTCAAAGTTTTCTTCTATAATTTCGTTCTCTGTATATGTCTTTCTAAGACCATTCTTTAATCCATTTTTATAGTTAATTTCTAAAATAACTTCTCCTTTTTCATTATAGAATTTCCACAGACTATCTAATTCAAAATTTTTTCGGTTACCTTCTGATTTTAGTGTGCCACTTTCAAAATAAGTTTTCCAATAACCATCGGGTTTTTCATTAATCATAATACCCTCACTGGCTTTTTTTCCATTAGCATAGAAAAATACCTTATAATTAAGAGAATCCTTTATGTTTTGTCCTTTTACATTAACAACAGATAAAGAAAATGAAAAGATTAAAATAAAAATCTTTAAAGTTTTATATAAATCGGTTGTTTTAAATAACATAAATATTAATTCTTTTTTAATGTTTATATATAAAGGTATATGTTATACTGACATAGTATAAAAACATTTTTTATTTATTTTTTCTCAGAAAATATTCTTTTTTTAAAACTACTAATTTTCTTATACTTTAAAAACTTTTCTTTTGTCCTCTATACCTGTATTTCCTTATACCTTTATACCTCTATTTCCTCTATACCTGCATTCCCTTATACCTTTTTTATCTCTTTTTAAAAATTAAATTTTCAACATTTTAAAAATAGGTTTTCCTGCTTTTTTTATAATTTCCGGTTTTAAAACAATTTCTGGTTTTTCATATTTCATACTCATATAAAGCTTTTGCATTGTATTCAATTTCATATAGGGACAATCGTTGCAAGAACAAGTTTCATTTGTGGATGCAATAATAAATTCCTTTTCAGGAGAATTTTTCTTCATTTGATGTAAAACGCCTGTTTCTGTCGCTACTATATATTTCTGTGCTTTATCATTTTTTGTATATTCTATCAAAGCTGTTGTAGAACCTACAAAATCTGCCATCAACAATATAGGTGCTTTACATTCAGGATGTGCTATAAGTTTAGCCTCTCTATATTTTTGCTTAAGTTTTATAATATTCTCTAATTTCAAAATATCATGTACTTCGCAGGAACCATCCCATAAGATCATATCTCTTTTTGTTTTATCTATTACCCAGGCACCAAGATTTTTATCCGGCACAAATATTATATTTTTTTCTTTGGGTATAGAATTTACTATTTTAACAGCATTACTTGATGTACAAATGATGTCAGACAAAGTTTTAACAGCAGCTGACGAATTTATATAGGTAACTACAATGTGTTCAGGATATTGAGCTTTAAAAGCTTTTAACTGTTCATAAGAACAATTGTCGGCTAATGAACACCCTGCTTTCAAGTCGGGTAAAATAACTTTTTTATTGGGGGATATTATTTTTGCTGTTTCTGCCATAAAATGCACTCCACAAAATACTATCATATCGGCATCCGTTTCTGCTGCCTTTTGAGATAAAGCCAGACTATCTCCTATATAATCTGCAATATCTTGTATTTCTGGTATCTGATAAAAATGTGCTAATATAATTGCATTTTTCTCCTTCTTAAGCCTTTCAATTTTTTCTTTAATATCTATTTCAGGAGTAGTTTCATTTATAAATCCAAATTTTTTAATATCCTCTTCTAACTTATTCATTTTTTAAAACGTTTTTACCCGTTGTGATTTTTATTTTGTTTTTATATTTATATTATATATTATATAAAATTTAATAAATAATAATACTAATGGCTGTTAGTAATCTTAATATCTTTCGACCAAAAATACAGCAAAATTATTAACTTTTTAATTAACAAGTTATTAATATGGTATTATATTGATTATCATATTTTTATAGTAAAATTTTAAATATATAAACTTGTATTTTTGTTAATTATTTTAAAGTTATAAACATTTACTTTCTGTTAGTAAAGTGTCAACATTATTTTATTAATAATAATAAAAATATCTTTGTTTTTTGAAATACAGATTTGTTAGAAAAATATTAATAGTAAACAAAATAAAACTTTAAAAATTTAATAACAAAATTACTCAGTAATTAACAATTTATTGTTTAAAAAAGATAAATATTTGATTTCTAAAATTTAAGTAGATATTTACATATTTTTCTAATATTTATTATTTATTTGTAAAAGATTTAAAAATAAGCAGATAACTATTTAGTGTAAATAATAATAAGTTTTAAATATAAAAAGTTATTAACAACAAGAAAATTATTAAAAAAGTTTACAGGGCTAAAAAGTTTCAAATTCTAAAAAAATCATAAACAACTATTATGTCAATGAACTACAAAAAAATAGCACTTGCTAGCGACCATGCCGGTTACGAATACAAAGAAAATATAAAAAAATACCTCACAGAAAAATACTTATTAAAAGTTACTGACTTGGGATGTTATTCAAAAGATAGTATAGATTACCCTGATGTTGCTCATAAATTGGCTGATTCTGTAAGTAGTGCGGAGACAGAGATAGGCATTATACTATGTGGCAGCGGAAATGGAGTGTGTATGACTGTTAATAAACATAAATCTATCAGAGGAGCTTTATGCTGGAATAAAGAAATAGTTGCTTTGTCAAGACAACATAACGATGCCAATGTACTGTGCTTACCTGCACGCTTTATTACAATTGAAGAAGCCTTAGAAATGATTGAAGTTTTCCTTACCACAGACTTTGAGGGAGGGAGGCACTTGACAAGAGTGAATAAAATATAGTGCCTAAAGTACTTAAAGTGAGCTAAAGTACTTAAAGTTAGGGGACCTAACGGAAGTAGGGAGGTTTGCAAGTCAGAGTTTCACCGCGTGTTGGGTAGTGTGATGGCGAAGAAGCTCTGACTATGTGGTAGTAAATAGGGCAAAGGCAAAGCATATAGTAATAAAAACCCCGACGATACATTGCGCAGTTGAAGTGTCGAAAAGAAGTTACATTTTTATACAGCTAATTTTAGACACTTCTTCCTGACTTGTGACGCTTTGGTTTTTTTGTCAATTTCTGATTTTTAAGTATCTGATAATGTGTGATATAAATTTTAAAAAGTTGAATTTTACCGCACTAACTGACATTTTCCTGTTTTTTTA
>Ga0114951_10005587_pt1 | contig 11523 bp, 15 predicted proteins | sample AM7aDNAmetaG_FD_88677 | JGI IMG/M metagenome (GOLD analysis project Ga0114951, IMG submission 88677) | Freshwater microbial communities from Finland to study Microbial Dark Matter (Phase II) - AM7a DNA metaG | ecosystem: Environmental > Aquatic > Freshwater > Lake | place: Finland: Lake Alinen... | reverse complement strand
CTGTTCACGCTGACGCTGATCCCGGCGACGGCGCCTATTGCCGCCCCGATCTTCCACGGGCTGCTGGCGATCCTGACCGGCGGCCTGTCGCTGCTGGCCAGCCTGGTCACGCGGATCCGCGGCGTGCTGCCGGCCCGCAAAATCGCGTCCGAGGTGATCGACGGCGGCGAGGCGTTCAAGGCGGCGCTTGCGGCCGACACAACCCTGAGCCTGACCCCCGCCCAGAAGGACGGCATCAAGGCGATGTTCCGGACAGCCCAGATGGGCGCGCAGGACCATACGACCCAGACCGCGGTCAAAGCTGCGACGGCCTGACAACGACTACAGAGCCAGTGAAAATGAGAAAGGTGATCCACCATGTACCAACCTAAGTTCATCGGCGGCGCGGATGTGATGGTCGACGACGTCAGCGGCGCGCTGCTGGTGGCGGACCCCAACGTGCTGGCTGCGATGAACGGCAGCGGGCTGACGCTGGCTCGCACGGTTATCACGCAAGGAGGGGCTGGAACGCTGGCACTCCAGGCGGCATCCGTGGGGAAGATCGCGAGGCTGCACAGCATCACGTTCGTCGCCGACGCGGCGGGGACCTGGCAGCTCCAGGACACGGACGGAACGGCTCTCACGGGCGTCATGCCGATCACCCAGTACGGTGGGGTTGACATCGACCGGGGCATTCTCGCGGCCGCCGCGATCGTCGCGAGCGCCAGTGGCGAGGGCATCCAGATCGTGTCGGTCACGTCGAAGCTGTTCGGAGTCGCTCTGGTTTCGCTGTCGTAGGAGATAGAACATGATCAACAATCCTCCGGTCATCACTCCCGATTTTCTGGAGTATTCCGGCGACGGTTCAGACGGCGACGTGACGTTGACCGCCGCCCTCACGACTCTGGCGCGGGATATGTTCTACAACACCCTGACCGTGACGGCGATCGCCAACGCCAACGACGTCGTGCTTGCCACGGCCGGATTCAAGATCTTTGTCAAGGGGGCCGTGACGCTGGTTCCAGGCGCGACGTACAACGCGTACATTCGGAACAACGGGCTCGCTGGCGTAAACGCGACAAGCGGCTCGCCGGCGGCACAGCCCGCAGCACCTTCGGCGGGGACCACGATCGCGCCGGCTCGCGGCGGCGTGGGAGGCACAGGCGGGGCGGCCGTTCCGACCGCCAACACCGTGGGCAACGCCGGAGCAACACCAGCGCCAGGAGCCAGCACGACTGGCTACGGCGCGGCGGGCGGCGCGGGCGGGGCCAGCGGCAAGGGCGGCAAGGCCGGCACGTATACGGAAGGGGCGTCGGCCGCCTCTCAGGCCGCCGGGACACTTACCGCGCCCACGGCCGCGTACACTCCGCTCCGTACACCCATCAATGCGGTCGAGTTCCTGATCAACTCCGGCGCGACGTTGCTGGCCCCCGCGTGCAGCAGCGGGTCGTCGGGCGGCAGCGGCGGCGGGTCTGGAAGTGTCGCGGCCAGGACCAGCGGAGCTAGCGGGCAGGGCGGTGGCGGCGGGTCTGGCGGCAACGCCGGCGGGCCGGTCGTCGTCATCGCGGGCTCCATCGTCGGCACGGGCTACATCGAGTCCAACGGCGGCAACGGCGGCAACGGCTACACGGGTCTTAACGCTACGGTGGCGGGCGGCGATGCTGCGGGCGGCGGTGGCGGCGGTGGAGGCGCAGGCGGCGGGGCCGGCGGCATCGTCATTGTGATGGCCGGGTCCGTCAGCGCAACGGTCACGCTGCGGGCTTTGGGTGGAACCAAGGGCACAGGGGGCGGCGTGGGGACCGGAATAAATCAGGGTGTTGTCCCCAACTCCGGCAGCGACGGCACGGACGGGTCGGCCGGGTTGGTCATCACGATCAAGAGGTAGCCATGTATCCAGTCAAATGCAAATGCGGCGCGGTGTTGGGCGAGTCGAGCGTGGAACAGGCCGACTACGGCGTCCAGTGCCCGAAGTGCTTCGAGTCCGATGCCCCGAAGCGAGAGCAGGCGGCCGCCGAGGCCGAACTCGCCCGCCCCTGCACCATGGCGGATCTCTACTCGGCCGTCCCCGAAGCCATCGAACAGGCCTCTCCGGCCGTGCAGGCCCTTCACGCCGAGCGAACATCTTTCGCCCAACAGGTAGGCGATGTGGCCCTGGTGAGGTAGACATGGCCAGCGACAGAGCAAAACGCGAGATGGCCTCCTTCACGCGGCTGGGGGAGACCGAGAGTGTGGTCTATACACCCGCCGCCCAGGGCGCCACGCCCCGGACGATCGACGCCCTGGTCGATCGGCAGATCCCTAGCGACGTCCCGGGCAGCCACCAGGGCTCTGGTGTGACTCATCTGGCGGTGCTCAACGACACGGTGCTGGGGATCACTGCCACCGAGGCCGATCGGGGTAACGACACGATCTCCGTGGCGATCCACGCCGGCGGCGCCGCCGTGGCAAGGACACTGGGCCGGATCGTTTCGCAGGACGTTGACTTTGTGACCTTTGAGGTTCGCTAATGTACGAAGCGGTGGTGGACAAGGCGACGCTCGACCGGCTGACGGAGCAGCTCTCCGGCATCCGCAACGGCGTCGAGATCGCCGCCTCGCGGGCGATCAACAAAGTCGCCGTCTCGGCCCGCGTCAAGATCGTCCGTGCCCTGATCGCCCACATCAACCTCACCCAGGCGGAACTGAAGCGGCGTAACCTGAAGCTCTTCAAGGCCAACCGGCGGCAGCTCATCGGGGCCATCACCGTGCGAGGGGCTCGGATCCCGCTGAAGCACTTCGGCGCCCGGCAAACGAAGCAGGGGATTACCTACCGGCTCAAGCCCGGCAGCCCTTCCAAGATCCCCCACGCATTCCTGGCCACGATGAAGAGCGGGCACGAGATGGTCGCCCTTCGCGAGCCTCTGGACAAGGCGGCCAGCCGTTATCGCAAGCCGGGCGGTGGGCGTGGAAAGACCGGGAACCTCAGCGACCCGAGGCGCATCGCGAGGATGAATGAACTGGAACATCTTCGAGCCAGCCGGCAGTTGGTTGGTGTGGCGTCCGGCCTGGTGCCCCGCCTGCCGATCGGCGAGAAGCGCGGACCCTCCATCCCCGGTGTCTTCGAGAAGGCCCAGGAGTTGGCCGAATCGACGTTCAACGCGGAGATCGCCTCGCGAATGTCCATGGAACTTGACCGCCAGGCGGCGGTGCTCCTGGAGCAGAACGGCCGTATGCCCGCGCCGTCGGCGGATGAAAGCGAAGGCGGCAATGGCTGAGCCCGCCCCCACTCCCGACCCGACGACGATCCCGGTGCTCACGAGGATCGCCACCGATCTGGCCACCGCGATCGCGGGCATCGATGTCGAGGCCGCAAGCCCGCCCGGAGGCGTTGACTACCAAGTTACGGTGGGGCGAGTGGTTCGGCCCACCAAGTGGGGGTTGCTCCTGGACGATGCCGGACTACCCGAGGACTACACGCCCACAAACGAGGACGTGATTCTGCAATTGGGGGACGAGACTCCAGAGTCCGATGGCGACCTGGTTGGCGATGTGCCGTTAGTGCAACTCCGCCAGGCATTCTCCATCACTTGGATCGTGACCCCGACCAACGCGGCCAAATCTCCCGTGGATGACGCCCTAACCCTCCGCAAGGCCGAACTGGTCCGTGCCGTGATGGCCGACCCGACGCGGGCGGGCCTGGCCTCGCAGACGACGGTGCAGGGTTCTCGCATGTTGCGCGGGGCCGCCGAGGGGGTTGCCCTGGATATCGACGTGACTTACTGGTGTCGCCAGAACAACCCGTTCCTGGGCCTCGGTGAGAGTTACCCCACGCCATAACCGACCGTTTAACCGCAGGCCCCCGGGCCGCGCGAATAAGGAGCCGTATCATGCTGATGGCCAAACGAGCCTGCATCAAGGTGGACATCGAGTCGGTCGCCAAGGGGACGGCCGTCGTCCCGGCGACGCCGGTGCTGGCGTACGACGTGACCTGCGACCCGACGTCCGAGTACATCGAGCGGCGGGGCCCCGGAGGGCATATCCAGGGCGTCCGGGGGGCGATGTCCGGCAAGTGCTCGTTCAAGACCCACTACCGCGGCAGCGGCACCACCACCACGGCCGACCCCGGCATCGCGGTGCTGCTGCAGTGCTGCGGGTGGATCCTCGCCGGCGGGGTCTATACCCCCTGCCGGGTGGTCGGCTCGCAGAAGACCGCCACGATCTACGTCTACAAGGACGGGATGCTCAAGGCCCTCGTCGGCGCTCACGGCAAGTGCTCGCTGGAGGCCAAGCCCGGAGGCCCCCTGGAAATGTCGTGGGATTTCGTCGGCATCTGGGTGGACCCCTCGGCCGTGGCCCTTCCGGCCCTATCGCACACGACGGTGCAGCCCGCCCGGTTCGTCTCGGCCTCGCTGGCCTCGGGCGCGGCGGCCCTCCAGATCGGCAGCCTCAAGGTCGACCTGGGCAACGACCCGCAGAACCTCCCCGACGCCAACACCGCCAGCGGCATCGCCTACGGCTACAGCCCCGACTGCTCGCCGACGATCACGCTGGACCCGCTGGCGGTCCTGGAGGCCACGCACTCCTTCCTGGCCAACTGGAAGGCCGGTACGACGTCTGCCTTCACGGCGACCATCGGCACCGCCGCCAACAACAAGGTCACGATCGCGGCCCCCAAGCTCCTCTATCGCGATGTGCCCGAGGGTGTGCGGAACGAGGGAGTGATCTACAACCTGGTGGGCCTGTGCCTGGCCAACTCGGACGCCGGCGACGACGAGATCACCCTGACACCTGGATAGGAGCATCGATGCCGCTTGCACTGGATCCGAATCAGACGTTCGAGATCGTCCTAGACTGCGACCAGGGCCGCACTCCGACCCCGGCCTTTGTCTTCCGGTTCCTGAGCTGCCGGGACTTCGTCGCCCTGGACGCCTGCCGCCGGTCGGGGGTTGAGGCTGTCATCGGGGATGACCAGCCCCGGCAGGCCACCGCCCGCGAGCTGGCGCGGCACCTGGTCGACTGGCGGGGCATGGGCGATGCGAAATACCCCGCGGCCGGGACGATCGACGAGAAGGCTGCCGCCCTGCTGGGCCTGGTCAATCACCTGGAACTGTACGAGCTGGCTCACGACCTGTGCCTGGGAAGCCAGTTGGGGCCTGACTCCCTAAAAAAATCCTCGCCGCCGTCGGGCACCAGTTCGGAGTGTTCTGCGACGGGCAATGTCCCCCTCGCACCCGAGGCCCCGCCGGCGGCGTAGCGGCTCGATGCCCCAAGGCCCCCTCGGCGGCCGAGCCGGTGGAGATGTTTGAGGTGCCCTGTGCCACCTGCGGCGGCGAAGGATGCGAGGTTTGTGGCGGGTGCGGGCATGAGCTGCTGGCTGGCTGCCCGCTGGATGTCGTCGGCCCGAGCGTGTGGCCGGTGCTGGAGGCCTGCGAGGTCTTCGCCTCGTCGGGCCTGCCCCCGGTGGCCGGCGGGATGCTGGACCAGACGCAATGCTTTGTGGACGCCTGGCGCGTGGTGCGGTCGACCCGTCGGCGGCTGCTGAACGAACGAAAGATCGAACAGGACCCCTGGACGCGGTGATCGGCCTGAAGAGCGAAGGGCAAAAAGCAAGAGATCAATATGGGCAGAAGCGTAGATATCTTCTTCCGGGCCTTCGACCAGACGGCCGCCGCCTGCAAGTCTGTGGTGCAGAACATTAAGGGCACCGCCGCCGGCGTGCAGGGCACGGCCGGCGGGGGCGGAGAGGATAAAGAGGGCGGAGGCGTCCTGTCGGCCGCTCACTGGCTCAAGGTTGGGATGAAGATCCACATCTTCGCAAAGGCGGCCGAAGTGTCCTTGGGTATCTTTACCGCCGCGCTCGCCGCCGCCAAGGGTAAGTGGGACGAGTTCCACGATGCCCTGTCGAATACCCCGGTGCTGGGGGAATTCTTCAAGCTGGGCATGCAGGTCCGCAACCAGTTCACGCACGAGTATGAGCAGGACGAGAAGGACGCCCGGAAGGAAACGGGTCGCGCCAAGCACTTCGGCGCCCAAGTCGCGTCTACCGCGGGATGGAATAAGAAGGTCCAGGATATGGACTTTGAGGCCTCCTTGGTCGGTGTCGACAAGTGGACCGGCGAACGAATGAAGATCCAGCGGGAACTGGACCAGACGGCCGCCTCCGCCCGGAGTGATTTCAAGGCGGATCTGATCAGTGCCATCACCGCCAACAAAGTGATCGCCTCCGCGAACGCTGATGCTCGGAAGAAATGGCAGGACGTCCGCGACCGCGAAAATACCGAGAAGATTACCGCCGCCGGGGCTCCTCTGGAAAAGCAGATGGAGGAGTACGACAAGGCCAACGCGGCCGCCAAAACCAGCATGAACGAACGGGTGCTTGGGACCGCACGCGGCATGATGGGGATGCGGAACAACATCGGCGCCGAGGATCGTGGGTTCCTCTCCACGGTGCCGAGCGAATACAAGCCTGTCGGCGACACGGCCGCCGACATGAAGGCATTGCTCCTGGCGGCCACAAAGCAGGTGGTCGAACAGGATACCCAGACCGGCGTGCTCCGCAATATCCTGGCCGAACTCCAGCATGTGCCCCTCGATACCACGGCGGCGTTCTGATTGCGAGCAAGAGGCAACAGGCAAGAGGCAAGATGAACCATGAATAGTGCATCGATTCGCGACAACCTGACCCTGGGCAACCTGACGCTCAGCGGATCGGCTACCCGCTCGGCCGAGGGGCAGATCAACCAAGATGTCGTGCTGCCCGCCGCCGTCGTTGGGGCGATCTCTGCGGCCGCTGGCGTGGACGGCCTCGCTGGCGGACATGGGTTTGTTCATGCGGACGTGGTGGACGTCCACTGGGAGGCCTTGGGGGTCCGCCGCTGCCGCAGGGGCCTGGTGGTGGACGCCTCGGCGGCCAACTCCATCACCTTCGCCGGCGGCGCGCCCGAAGGCGATGCCCTGCCGGCCGAGGATACCGCCGTCACGGTGGCCAAGCGGATCGCGGTGGCGGCGGCCTGGTCGGGAGATCTGACCGTGCTGCTGGCGGTGGTCGCCACCCGCGATTGCGAACTGAGCGTCCGCGGCGCTGCTGCGGCGGCCGTCAAGACGATGCACCTTACCAGCAATGTCCTGTGGAAGTGGCTGTCGGACACGGAGGACGCCAATCCCCTGGCGGCCGCCGCGATCTCGGCCCTGTGGATATCTAACGCCGAGGCCGTCGTCGGGACCCTCAAGCTCGTGGCCCTTTACTCCTCGGTGACCTGATGGCTGCCGGCCTGAAAATCCTTCGGTGCCGCGAGGGGCTCAGCGGCAAGAACCCCTCGGGGGCTCCGATTCGCATCTTCGAGGTGGTGACCAGCCGCGTCCCTGCCGACGCGGAATTGCGGGAGGTCGCCTCAGCCAAGGATCCCCTCACGTCGGCCGGCATCCCGTCCGAAGGGTCTGCCCATCCGGAGGACGGCGAGCTGCTCGCCGGGACGCCCACCGTCCACTGTCAAGGTATCCGGATCCACGGGAAGATGATCGCCACGCGGACGAACTTCTTCCACGTGAGCGTGCCCTACTTCGCCAAGCCCCCGGAGAGTGCCGCGCCCGGCGATGGGCTTTCTGAAGGAGCTTTGGCATGAGCGTCTCTTCCATCCATCTCGACTGCCAGTCGATGGAGTCCGGCGGCTCTGCCTCGCAGCAAACCGCCACCCGCGCCTACACGGTGATTACCACCGACTCCACCGATACGGAGCTGTCGTTTTCGTACCCGCTGACGGCGGGCACTGAAACCATCCCCGCCCCCGACACCCCCCATCCCTCCGACGACGAGTACATCAGCCAGATGCCCATGGTTCGCCGCGAGGGGCCGACGGTCTGGAAGATCACGGTGCCTTACCTGACGGTGGATCCCAACAACTCGACGATGCCCCTGTCCCCGCTGTCGGCCCCGGCGGACCTGTCCTTCGAGGATGAGGACCGCAGCGTCCCCTACGATCGCGACCGGCTGGGCAATGCGATCGTCAACGCCAACGACGAGCCCTTCAACCCGCCCCTCCAGCGGACGGTCTCCGACGCGGTCTTTGTCATCGAACGCAACCAGGCGGCCTTCGCGCTGTCCGACAAGATATTTTTCCAGGACTCGGTCAACAGCGTGGCTTATGGGGCCGTGCTGGCCGGGATGGGCAAGCTCGGGCACATCCCCGCCAGGCTGGTCAACGGCAAGGTGCCGTACTGGCGTGTGAGCTACCGCATCACGATCCGCTCCCTGCCGGCGGCGGTGCTCCCCGGCGGCGACGTGGCCTATACCTGGCATCGGGCGATCCTGGACAAGGGCCTCAAGTACAAGGACGGCGGAGGCAAACTGCAGGTGGTCGCCGACGGCGTGCCCGTGCTCCTGGCCGCCGACGGCACCAAGACAACCCCCGCGGCCCCGCACTGGCTGTACTTCTGCGAGAACCTTCCCGAGGACTGGACCCCGCTGGGGCTGCCGCCTCCTCCGGTGTAGGCAAGAGGCTAGACATGGCTGACGATGGAATGAAACTGTCCCGCGATGCGGTCCGCAAGGTCGCCGACACGGTCAAAAAGGTTCAGGGCCTGCCGCCCGGTTACGCCAGCCACCTCCCCGCGTCCTACCGGGCCCCCTGGCAGCAACCCTACTACCTGATCGTCTCCGACGTCGGCGGCGGGGCCTACACGGTCACGCGGGCGGTTTGGGACGTCGGCACCAGCGCCTTCGTTGCCCTGACCGACTCGGATGACCCCGAGTTCAACCTTGTGCAAAATGCCTGGGACAGCGGTGCCCGCGCTGGGGCCGCACCCGGCGCGGCGGTGCCTGGCAGCAAATTGTGGGTCAACGGCACGTGGTACCTGGTCCTGGACATCTCCAACACCGCCAGCGGCGACATGCTCCAGCACGACTTCTGGGGCTCCTGGCACCCGGACGTCCACTCCACCAATCATCCCGTGGTGGGCGACCTGGTGTACCGCGATGCCGGCGTCGGCGGCGTGCTGCCGATCTGGGAACGCTTGGCCATTGGGCAGGCCGGGCAGGTGCTGACCGTCGTCAACGGGCTGCCAGCCTGGGCCGCCGGGATCGGCAAGCACATCCTGCTGGACGACGCCGTCCACTCCGACACCCTCGCCGGCGCTCAGCCGCCGGCCGCTGGCTCGATGATCGCATTTACCCCGATCGCCGGGGCTAACCCCGCCGCCAACGCCTGGCAGGAGCTGCTCGTGGGGAACAATGGCGAGGTGCTCAAGGTTGTAAATGGGTCCCCGGCCTGGGGCACGGCGCCGTCCACGTTGCTTCTGGACGCCACGGCTCACTCCGATACCGTCTGCGGCCCCCAGGCGCCGGGGCGCGGCTCGATGATCGTTTACGCCCCCGTCCTCAACGTCGGCGACGCCTGGCAAGAACTCCCCGTCGGCGATCCCGGCGACGTGTTGACGGTGGACCCCAACAACGACCCGACATGGGAGCCATTGCCCCTTGCCGACGGCACGGGCATTGGCGGCGTTCGGTCTTACCGCTTCGGCCGCGACTATAAGGGCACGGACGACCTCACCGGAGCCACCGCGATCGTCCTGGACGCCGGCGACTGGCGGGACAGGGAACTGCTGGTCTACGGGCGCATGTCGAACGATGACACCTTGCCAACGATCGCTGCCATCGGGGGAGCCGCCATGGTCAGGGCCAGCAACCACTACAATGGGGATTTCGACCCGGTGTCGCCTGGTAACATCATGGTGCTGAGCAGCGCTGCCTTCAACAATCTCACGGCGACCCTCTACGCCGACAACGCCGATGGGGGAAAGCTGAAGCTGAAGGTCATCAATAACACTGGGGGGTCTGTGCAGCGGTTCGTCTACTTTCACATCCTGGAGTTCGGCCACGCCAGCGTGACAGACGGGGACTACACCGACATCGGAAATCGCGTTTAGCGACAGGCCGCTCCGATCAACCAACCTCCTGGATGATCCTCCGCCCGCGGCGGACGTGGGTTTTGATGTAGAGCCTCGTCGTCGCTATCTTGCTGTGGCCCAGCAGCCGCTGAGCGTCCTGCTCCTCGAACCGATTCCCCACCCGCGTTGCGAACGAGTGCCGCAGTTGGTGCGGACGCAACAAATGCTCATGCCGCCAAGCGGAGACGGCCGCGACGCCGTCGGCTCCGATCCGGGTTCGCCATGCGGATCCCTTCTCCCCCTTGTGCCTTCGCAGACGCTCCGGCAGCGGCCAGGCCAGCTCGCAGGCCCGCTGGACGGCTCGCCGGTAGGCCGCGGTCGTGTACCGCTCCTGGAGCATCTCCTCGCGGGCCGGTGCCCCTCGGCTCCGGCGGCGATCGCGGCGCCGTGCTGGATCGTGCGAGGGCCATCGCACGGCCGGGGATGCAGCGACTTGCCGCAGGCGGGCTTCCTCCATCGCGTCGGCCGGCCGAAACAGGTACCGCATGGGGCTGGCCTCGTCCAGGAGCGGCCGCAGGAGCTGCTGGGCTCGTGGCCCCAGGAGGACCGGCCGGAGTTTGCCCCTGGCCTTGGTCTTGTGCTCGGCCGGTTGGTAGACCCACACGTCGGCCGATCGGTCGACGTCGCAGGTTCGCATCTGGACGACCTCCCCCGGGCGCATGCCGGTCAGGATTTGCAGCCGGACCATCTGCCGCACGGGGCGCGGGCAGTTGCGGAGCACAACTCGGATCTGTCGCCACCGGCCCGGCTCGACGGGTTCGGCTTCTCGAACGCTCTCCTCGCCCTCGGCCAGCGCCCGGACGGAGAGCAGTCGTCTCCAGGCGGACTCGTCGATCAGCTCGTTCTCGACGGCCCACCGCCAGATCTGCCGGACGCGATGGATGTACCCGTTGATCGCGCGGCGGGTGAGCCCATCGGCGATCATGGCGGAGCGGACCTCCTTCAGGGCGACCGGCCCGAAATTGCCAACCCCGGTCTTGGCGTGCAGGCGGAGCAGGCGTTTGCAGGGCACGCCGAAGACGTCCACCTGTTGCGGGCATCGGGTATATCGCTTCGCGGCCCACTCGGTGAAGGCCCCGACGATTTCCATGCAGTTGATTTCTCGCCCCCCTTCCTTGATCACGGCGATCGGCCCGGCCGCCCGGAGGCGCGTGATTGCCCGCTGGTAGGCCGCCAGCGACTCGTCCGTCCCGTACTGGCCGAGCTGGACCTGCTGGCGGAGGATGTTGACGTACGCCGTCCCCGATCGTCGGTGCCTGCAGTACTGGGGCACCTTGGGGATTTGTCTGGACGGCGCAGGTTTCATGCGAGAATTATGAGTGATTTCATGCGGGGATTTGGGTCCGCCCGATATGATCGAACCCTTGGCCGAACGGCCAGTTACCGGCAACAAGGATACCGTGTTATTCTGCCCTTGGCGTGAACCCTTGACCTCTTGCATAGCGGCCTCCTGTATGGACGAATCCATACATCAGCGCCGCAACGCCCCGCAGGACGTGATGGTCCGATCTCTCGGACTCGGCTTCACTTACATCACTGGACCGGAAGGGAGTTGAATCCTTGACCTCTTGCATGCCATCCCGTCCGGTTTTCCTGGGGCGTTGTGGCTAACTCGGTTGAT
>Ga0114951_10005585_pt1 | contig 11528 bp, 14 predicted proteins | sample AM7aDNAmetaG_FD_88677 | JGI IMG/M metagenome (GOLD analysis project Ga0114951, IMG submission 88677) | Freshwater microbial communities from Finland to study Microbial Dark Matter (Phase II) - AM7a DNA metaG | ecosystem: Environmental > Aquatic > Freshwater > Lake | place: Finland: Lake Alinen... | reverse complement strand
TACCACTTATGGTAATAAAATTTCAACCTGTTCAAGATTAAAATACTTATTGGAAGAAGATAAAATGACATTGAATAGTAGAGCATTGATTTCTGAATTGAAAGTATATGTTTCTCATGGATTTTCTTATAAGGCGAAAATAGGATATACTGATGATCTGGTATCGGCGGTATTATTAATTTTAAGAATGGCAGTTATTGTTTCTACCTGGGATGTTTCAGTTTTTAATTCATTGAGTGTAACTGATAACGATGATAGTGATTGGGAACCACCAATGCCATTTTATATGATATCTAATAATAATAGCTATTATTGATAAATATGATAATGAGAACGTGGAGTAATTATGGTTGAAAAAGATTTAAATGAAGTGGCAATTGGAATATATAATATCATATCACCTTATCATCCGATATTAGCAGATATAAATACCGTGAAAATAACTGAAAAAGCTAAATTCCCAACTGCTAGATTTTTTGAATTTAATTATTCTGAAAATGGTAAAAAATTAGGTGATATAATTCTTACATTGGATGAAACCGATGGACTCGAAATTGATGTTGGCTCAATTGATATTTCCAAAAGAACACCAAAAATAATAAAATTATTAACTCATCTTAGAAAATTTTGTGGTGAAAGAATGTTGAATTCTGATATAACAAATTCTATCAAAGACGAGGATAAAAAACGAGAATATTATAATTCTAAAATGAACAAGGACGGTATAATGGAAAATAAATTATTTGGAACTTCTAAAATAAGTTATCAAAATTTAGGTGAAACTAGAATGGTTATTAAACATAAACAATCAGTTAATCCAGAAAAAAGATATATGAATATTGAAAGTATTTACCTTGAAAGTAATCAGGGTGAACGTTTTAAATATCCATTCAAACATTTACATGGTGCTAGAGCTTTAGCTGAACATCTCAATAATGATGGTAATCCATACGATTCAATTGGTAAATATATTACTAATTTAAGTGAAGAATTGGCACAATTGAAAAAATTTAAAGGTTATGTTGCAAGACAACCCATTATTTCAGAATCAATGGATAATATTACCGTAAAAGTGATAGAACGAATGGATAATATCAAAAAAGAAATTAATTCATTACAACGTCCAAGTTATTATAAACAATTTTCCGAATCATTTAAAGAACCAACTAAACAAATTATACCAGAAGATATTAAAAATGATTGGATTGAACGATTAACCATTAAAAGTTTTAATGAGGAATTAACTAATGTATTTCCATATCTATATAATCTATTAGATGAAAGCTCATTACCCATTGTTGAAATCTCCGCTGATAAATTATTAAATAATAAAAAACAAACTTGTAAAAAATGTCATAAAATAAAATGTATTTGTGATAAAAAAAACAGAGATGTATTAGAAGAATATGAACAGTTCATTAATGAATTTGATACTGGTATCCTAAGTCATGATTTGGATACACGTTCAGATTCAATAAAACAACTGAATGATATATTAGCTAACGAAATTCAAGTGGGTGTGAATGGTATGAACGCAATAAATACCCTAAAAGATATTATTGATATTCCTGATTTTTTTGAATCATTGAAAGATATCGATCCAGAATTGGATGTCAGACCTTTATTACAATATTATTTGTTGGAACATTACCCAGAAATAGAATCTAATTTGGATTTCGCTGATGGAATTTCAACAACAGAACAAGAACCACCCACTGAAGAACCCACTGAAGAACCCACTGAAGAACCCACTGAAGAACCTAAACAACCATCTACCATTAAAGAAAATGATGAGGTTGCTGATATCATTAGACTAATGAGGAAATTATAATGAATGGTAAAAAAATTACTGAAAATGAATTACGCAGAAAAATCAATTCATTACGCGAAAAAATTGCTGAATTTCAAACATATCCATCAAGTCAAAAACCAGTTAAATTTGATGATGTGTTGGACAATAAGTATACTAGCTTGGAGAATTTGGGTATTATTCCACCTACCACAGGTACGCCAAAAGATGACAAGGCTAAAATATCAGCACAGGAATTGTTAAAACAAAACCAACCAGATAATACTATAAAAAGAAAACCATCACCTGATGATACATCAACCAAGGTACAATCAACCAATCCAACACCATTGAATATTGTAAAAGCACAAAAAGATGCTGATAATTATTATTATAATACTCGTAATTCAGCGATACTACTCGGCTCTAAAATAATTGACATGAAAAAAAGATTTCCATTGGCAGTGCCATATATTATCAGTAAATATGAACAGCATAATACAAATATTTCACCAGATAAACCATTTGTTGATACATCATTAACTAAGGTACAATCAGACGTGGCTGCTGATCTAGCAAATCAATTTATTCCAATTAATCCAACATTAAAGAAAAATTTGGATCACTCTGGTAATGCTGTACCAACTTCTAATACAACTTCTTCATCTAAACAATCTCAGAATAATAAACCTAAACAACAACCTAAACAACAACCTAAACAACAACCAAATCAAGACATATTAAAAATTCAACAAGATTTGAAACACAAAGGTTATCCAGTACCAACCAATGGAATTCTGGATGATAAAACTGCACAAGCCCAAGCTTGGGAATTAAGTTCTTCTAAAATTCGTGATGGTTTGAATCAAAATTTGAAACAGTATCCTTCACCATCTCCGGAATTCCAAAAAGTATTAGATTCATTTAAGACTGATGCTGCTAAATATATACAAGATTATAATCCACCCTCTCCGAAATATTATACTCCGGAATTCCAAAAAGGATTAGATTCATTTAAGACTGATGTTGTTAAATATATACAAGATTATAATCCACCCTCTCCGGAATTCAAAGAAGGATTAGATTCATTTAAGACTGATGCTGCTAAAAAGTTATATGAACATGAATTAACAAGAATAAAAGAAATTTTAAGAAAAATTTAATAAATAACTTGACTAATGAACTCAGATGATTTATAATGTTATCTGAGTTTTTAGTTAAAGACTCATACCATCCTTAGTATAGGATTATAAAAACGCATAAAAAATTAGTAATATATTTATAAGGAAATAAAAATGACTAAATTAGAACAAATTAGAGCTGGCTTAAAAGAAAAAAATAACAAAACATTTACTACTTCATTTGATACTGCAGTATTTCCATTTTGGAATATCGCAAAGGATTCTGAATGTGTTTTGAGATTTTTACCTGATAACGATGAAAATAATATCAATTTTTGGGTTGAAAAAGCCGTAATTAAATTACCATTCACTGGCATTAAAGGGAGTAGTGATTCACAAGAAGTCATCGTTCAAGTACCATGTATGCATATGTATGGTAAAAACGAAGTTTGTCCAATATTATCAGAAACTAAATCTTGGTTTAACGATCCAGCATTAGAACCAATGGCTCGTGTATATTGGAAAAAAAGAACTTACTTATATCAAGGTTTTGTAGTTGATAAAGGTAGTTATGAAGAAACTAAACCCGATTCTCCTATCAGACGTTTTATCATCGGTCCTCAATTACAAGCAATTATTGAGGCTGGAATTAATGATCCAGAATTGGATGAAGTACCTAATGATTATGTCAATGGTATTGATTTCAGATTGGTGAAAGGTGTTAAAGGTACTAATGCGGATTATACAACTTCTTCATTTAAACGTAAAAGTCGTCCATTAACCTCAACCGAATTAAGTCAAATTGAAGAATTTGGTTTATTTAATTTAGCTGATTTCTTACCAAAAAAACCTGGTATCGAAGAATTAGCAATCATTAAAGAAATGTTTGAAGCCTCAGTTAATGGTGAACGATATGATAATGATCGTTGGGGTAAATATTATAAACCTACTGGTAGTGATATTGAAATGAAATCATCCACCACAGAAGTTTCATATAAATCTTCTTCTTCAAGTAAATTACCAGACGTGGTTGAATATGAATCCTCAAGCCCAGTCGAAACCACTACTTCTGATTCACGCGCCGCTGACATTCTTAATAAAATAAGAAATCGTTAAAGCTCTTCTACCAACTACTAGGGTTGAAAAATACCCTAGTTTTTTCTATATAAGGATATATAATGGCTTCAAAAAGTTTCGACTTAACAAAATTTAGAAAATCACTCACCAAAAGTATTGAAGGTTTGGGAATCGGTTTTAATGATCCAGATACCTGGATTTCAACTGGTTCTTATGCCTTAAATTATCTAATAAGCTCCGATTTTAAAAAAGGTATACCATTGGGTAAGGTAACTGTCGTTGCCGGAGAATCTGGATGTTTAACTGGTACTGCTACCGTAAATATTAGAGCAACTACCCACAAAAGTACATTAACTGATTATATATATTATGATATTGATAATATGGATATATCAGTTGAAAGATTAAAAGATTTATATTTCAGTTATAATTATAAAATTGAAATTTTAACACCTGATGGCTATCAAAAAATTGGTAGCTGGTATGATAAAGGAATCCTACCAACAAAATCAATATCAACCAATTCATTCACTACCACTTGTGCTAATAATCATCTTATTCAATTATGTAATGATAAATGGATGATGGCTGATGATTTGGCAGTGGGTGATGTTATTCAAACTATTTATGGATATGAAACAATTATTAAAATTGAAGATTCTGGAAATTTAGAATGTTTTGATTTTGAAATATTACATCCAAATCATCGTTATTGGGGTGATGGTATGAGTTCTCATAATAGTGGCAAATCATATGTTTGTTCTGGTAATATTATTAAAAATGCTCAAGAACAAGATATATTTGTTATTTTAATTGATAGTGAAAATGCATTGGATGAATCATGGTTAAAAGCATTGGGAGTTGATACTTCACCTGATAAATTATTAAAATTGAATATGGCAATGATTGATGATGTTGCAAAAACTATTTCTGATTTTATGAAAGAATATAAAGAAATGACGGATGTGCCAAAAATATTATTCGTGGTTGATTCTCTGGGAATGTTATTAACTCCAACTGATGTTAAACAATTCGAGGATGGTGATTTAAAAGGCGATATGGGTAGAAAACCAAAAGCATTAACTGCTCTGGTAAGAAATTGTGTGAATATGTTCGGTACTTATAATGTCGGCTTGGTAGCAACTAATCATACCTATTCCAGTCAAAATATTTTCGATCCAGATGATAAAATTAGTGGAGGTCAAGGTTTTATATATGCTTCCAGTATTGTAATTGGTATGCAAAAATTTAAACTAAAAGAAGATATGGATGGTATAAAAACCTCAACTGTAAATGGTATTCGATCAAAATGCAAAATAATGAAATCACGTTATGCTAAACCATTCGAAGAAGTGGAAATTAAAATCCCTTTTGATGTTGGTATGGATCCACATTCTGGATTATTTGATTTATTTCTGAAGAAAAAATTATTAAATAGAGAAGGTAATTCATATATTTATGTTGATGTTAATGGACAAATTCATAAATATTTTGAAAAAGCATGGAATAGAAATACTAATGGAGTTCTGGATTTGATAATGACAGAATTTGAAGATAAATTGAAATTAATGAAATTAGAAGAAAAAGAAAATGATATAGTAGGAGAAAATGACGATGATGTTAAATGAAACCCAAATTGTTGATTTATGGTTATTATTTACTGATCATAATGATAATGTTCCAGCATCTTTGGCTGAACGATATGTGGAATTATTAGTCGATTTCGGCACTGGTGATTCATTATTGAAAAAATGTATGGGTACTGATCCGACATTCGATGAAGCTATCAAATTCTATCTTGAAGAAGATGAAGATTTTGATGATGATGATGATGATGATGATGATGATGATGAATTGGATTTATATTGATGAATTGGTATTCTGAGATAACAAAAGATATTTCAAGAATACCAGATGCTATGATTTTCTACGAAACTGAATATTCAGACTCTAAAAGAGAATGCAAAATTAAAGGAGTCGTAGAAAAACTATCAGCGGAAATGCCAGGAATCGTAGAACATAGATTTAGTCAATTACAGGAAATTGAAGCAATTTTGGAATACCTAAATATAGAACTGAGAAAAATAAAAAGTGATAAATTTAGATTTTATCTTGAAAAATATAATCGATCATTATCCAGTAAAGATTGTGAAAAATTCTCAGAAGGCGAACTTGAAGTAATTGAATTTTATAAAATAATAAATGAATTTGCTCTACTCAGAAATAAATGGCTTGGAATAACTAAAGCATTAGAACAAAAATCTTACGCATTAAGTAATATAATAAAATTAAAATGTGCCGGAATTGATGATGCAGAAATATAAAAAGGATATATAATAATGGTAAAATTAACCATCAAGGATGAGGTTAAAATACATATCAGTGGCTTAACAATTGATATTAGAAGAAAATTGGTAAATGCTTTTAAATACGAAATTCCAGGTGCTAAATATCAACCAAAATATAAATTGGGAAGATGGGATGGATGTGTCTCATTATTCTCAATGAGTGGGGATGGTTATGTTAATCAATTGGAAAAAATACTTGACATTCTGGAAGAAAATAAAATACAAATCGAAGATGTGGAAGATCTACGAGAAAATCTTAATCTGAAAATATCTGATATATCAACCGATTTTTGGGGTGATAGAAAATGGCCCACCGGACATAGAATTGAAGGTGAAGTTATTAGATTACGCGATGATCAAGTCGATGCTGCTAATATTTTCTTTAAAAATACACAAAGTATGCAAAGTCTTTGTACCTCCTTCGGTAAAACTATACTTTGTGCAACTCTGGTAAAATCCGTAGAACATATCGGACGAACTTTAACTATTGTACCTAATACTAATCTGGTTGAACAAACCGAAGAGGATTATATCAATTGTGGATTGGATGTTGGTGTTTATTATGGCTCCAGAAAACAATTCGATAAAACTCATACTATATGCACCTGGCAAAGCTTGAATGTCCTAATCAAAAAAAATAAAAAAATATCTGAAACTGAGATATTATCAATTTCTGATTTATTACATAATGTCAAAACTGTAATCTGTGATGAAGCTCATCTTGTCAATGGAGCAAAATTACAAACTTTATTAGTGGATTATTGCCATAATGCCGCTATACGATGGGGAATTACCGGAACTATTCCAAAAGCTGAACATGAATCAGAAAAAATATTTACAATTCTGGGTAAACTAGTTAATGAAGTTAAAGCTTCCGATTTACAAGAAGTTGGATTTTTAGCAAAATGCCACATTCATATAAAACAATATTTGGAATTTTATGAATTTAAAAACTACCAGGAAGAATTGAAATACTTAATAAGTGATAGAAGTAGAATGAAACATATTGCCGACGCAATTGATGTCATCGCAAAATCTGGTAATACATTGATATTAGTGGATAGAATCGAATGTGGTGATCTATTAATGGAATTTTTACCAGATTCTATTTTTATTAGCGGTACTGATAAAACCATCGATAGAAAAAAACAATATGATGAATTTAAATTCGTTAATAATAAAAAACTTATCGCCACCTATGGAATTGCTTCAACCGGAATTTCCATTAATGAAATTTATAATCTGGTTTATATAGAAGTTGGAAAAAGTTTTGTCCGCGTTATACAAACTATTGGTAGAGGATTACGATTGGGCAAAGATAAAGATTTTGTGAATGTTTATGATTTTACATCAAATTGTAAATTTTCATCCAGACATCTATCAGAAAGAAAAAAATATTATAGAGAAGCAAATTATGATTTTAGTATTACAAAAATTGATTGGAATAACAAAAAATGAATAACATATTAACACTGGACAATAAAGCATACTCTTTAAATAATTTACCAGATCAAATTGATGATTTTAGATTCTCAATACTGGATAATACAGACATACATAACCCAGATTTCTTCTTTAAACCATTAATAGGTATCGAATCTTTTACAGCTTCAGCTATTGTTCTGAAAATTGGCAATACTGGCGAAATAACTTTACCTACCCATTGGAAAATAGCCGTAGGCGATCCATATACTAGTAATAATATCGAAGTAATCCCGTTAACTAGCTTAAATGATAGAGGATTTGAAGCTTTTAGCTTTAACCCATTAACATCTTTTCGACCAGAATTTAATAAAATCGAAATCATTAATGTTTATAATGAAGTTAACTGGTACTTTCCAAAAATAGAAAATGGATTCCTTTTGTCAGTCCCAATACATGATATATCAAACCCAAATTGCGTATTCTGCGTTGAAAAAATTTCCAGAAAATATGAAATGATTTCACTTGATAAATTATTATAATGAATCAGAAATTAACACTGGCTGAAAAATTATTAGCAGTCGATCTAAAATCAATGAATCTATATAAAGAATTAACACCTGAACAAAAAAAAGATTTGAACCAATCACTATTCATTCTGAATAGATATATCAGCTCTGTTAATTCAAATAATACTAATCATTATATATTAACTACCAATTCTTATTATAATAAACATTTCTTTACCTTGTCAAAACATCCAGAATTATTATGGAAATTATTATGCATGTGCGGTATAGGTAAAAAAGAATTTCATCAATGGATCACCTTTAAGAAAAAATCAACCAATTCAACCTTAAAATCATTAATGAAAATTTATCCAAATATGAAAATTGATGATTTGGAAATGATGATTAAGATAAATTCTAAAAAAGATATTAACGAGTTAATTAAAAATTATGAAAATAACAACTTATAAATTTTGTACAATCATCACTACTGGATTCTTCTAATGGATTTATTATTAACTTGTAAATTTTGTAACAAAACATTTAAGAGAGAATCAACTCTTATTAAACATGTTTGTGAAAAAAAACGTAGATACTTGGCAAAAGATGAAAAACATGTGATAATCGCCTATAAAACATATGTTAAATTTTATGAAGCATCCACCAATAAACAAAATATTACAATGGAAGATTTTCAAAATAGTTCATTCTATAACGCTTTTGTTAAATTTGGTTCTTTCGTTAATAACGTTAAACCCTTATATACTGATAAATTCATTAAATATATTATTAGTAGTAATGTCAAAATTGATAAATGGTGCGACGAATCATTATATGAAAAATATATTATGGATTTGATAAGATGTGAAAATGTAGAAACAGCTCTGGAAAGAAGTATTCAACATATGATTACTTGGGGTGAAAATACTGGCGAAAATTGGTTCGATTACTTTATTAGTATTTCACCCTCCAAAGCAATGTACGATATCAAGGATGGTAAAATATCACCCTGGATTATTTTAAATTCAAAAAATGGAAAATTATTATTACAACGATTCGATGATGTCCAACTAAACTCAATCCATAATATAATAAATCCAGCATTTTGGTCTTTTAAATTCGATAGACAAAAAACTGATACCATACTGGTAAAAAAAATAATAAAGGAAGCTGGATTATGATAATAAAAAATAATACTGAATTAAAAGTGGATTTCTTAATCGATGACGAAACACATGAAATCTTCGTCAGATTTAAAGGATTTAAAAATGATGACGAACTGAATGACTATTGCGAATTCCTCTCATCTTATTTACCACTAATGCTATTCCAATCAACAATCATTCACTAATAAGGAAAAAATATGAGATTACAAAAAATTCCAGAATATAAAATAATCAAAAACTGGTATCATACCACCATTTTACTAAATTATAATAATATTACTTCTTCTTCTAACATTAATCTATTAACAGATGATAGTTATTATTATAAATATCCAGGTTTCCATTTTAATAAATTTTCTGAAAAATATAAGGAAAATGTTGAATGGTGCGAAGAAAATTTTAAACATGATTGGTTTATTGATAATTATGTTATCTATATCGAAAATGAACAGGATTATAATAATTATATCATTGCTTGGAATACCGAAGAAATCTAACAAGGAGAATAATATGGACATCGATATCGATTTCTTTAATAAAGATAAAGCTCTTGATACCTTTAAACATATCAACGCATCCATTTCTAAAAATGGAAAATTAATAAAACATAATAGTGGAATTTATATTCAGGAAATTCCTCATAATATTATAAATAATATGAGTAATATACATTATAAAGAAGCAGAAAATCGCGGCTATTTTAAGATTGACTTCCTTAACGTAAACGTGTATAATGGTGTTGAAAATATTAAACACCTTGAACAATTATTGGAGCATGAACCAGAATGGAACCTTTTACTCGACGAAAAATTTGTAAATCAATTATTTCATTTGAAAACACACATAGATATTCTGAAGATAACCCAGCCGACTTCAGTGGAACAATTAGCTGCCGTCCTTGCTATGATCAGACCAGCCAAAAAATATCTGATTGGGAAAGATTGGAATACTATAATGAACGAAATATGGACTAAATCATCAAATAATGATACCTACGCCTTTAAAAAAGCACATGCTATCTCTCTGGCTACCGCTATCATTATTCAAATGAATTTATTACTGACTACCTGAACCGTCTTTCTCTTAGTCTTCTTTTCTGATAAATTTATTAAATTAACAACCGTTCCTAATATAACCCTAACGTCTTTCGTGTTAAATGTTTTTATTATATTATTATATCGCTGAATGGATTCTCGACAAAATATGGTTATCGGTATCTGCCTGTTAGATTCCCACCACCATGTCTCTCCAATCTCCAAAAATAATAACTTATCCGCCTCATCACTAATGGCATTTAAATCATAAAAACAGGTAACATACTGATCCTGATTTATTATTATACCAATATATTCTTTATTACCATAATTGATTACACTTATAAATGGTAAATTTTGTTCTATATTATCTCTTAATCTCATAGGAATCCAATGCAAATACTATCACATTATTTATTAAAAAATAGAATACCACTCTTCATAAATATTCTATCATCTGGCTTTATAACGGAGTTTACACCAATGTACCAAAGAAATATAAAATTATACCAAGGCATCGATAATATCATCGAATTCGATGTCAAAAATAATGATCAAAAACGTATCGACCTATCATCATTATCCAACCTACAACTTAACTTGATGGACGAATCAAATACCTCACTGCCTAATTCACCCTATAACCTAGTTAATACACAAACTAAAGGCATCGCCTCTCTAACCATCCCACAAAATGATTTAAATGATCTGGATTACCCACAATTCCTTAAATATTCAATCTCCGCTATACATAACGGTAACGATATCCTACTCTATTGTAATACCAATTTCGATGCCATCGGAACCGCTGAACTCATCGGTAACGCACTACCTACCTATCGCAACCCATTAATCTATAATACCTTCACCGGGGAAATCGATTATAATGGTAATGTTATTAACCATTCATCCGCTATACCCGCTACCTTCTACGAATCTGTACCAACATCTCAACTCTCCTTTATTATTACACTGAATGAATTCGTCGGAACAGTCTACCTCGAAGGTACTAAAACACAAACAATCTCAATCTCATCTTTCCAACACGCACAACAATTATAT
>Ga0114951_10005584_pt1 | contig 11528 bp, 9 predicted proteins | sample AM7aDNAmetaG_FD_88677 | JGI IMG/M metagenome (GOLD analysis project Ga0114951, IMG submission 88677) | Freshwater microbial communities from Finland to study Microbial Dark Matter (Phase II) - AM7a DNA metaG | ecosystem: Environmental > Aquatic > Freshwater > Lake | place: Finland: Lake Alinen... | reverse complement strand
GGTCGAATCGGCCTTCCAAAGGGTCATTCGATGGCCGTATCAGGCGCCAAAACATCGTTCAATGCAGGTTGGGACACCCCCGGCGGAACCAAACCCGCCAAAAACCGCGATGTGCCCCTGCTTGACTTTTCACGGCTCCGGGGCTTTCTTGATGGGCGATATTTGAGACAATTAATGAATATGAAATCCATGCGTCTTTACGCCACGTTGATTCTGTCCGCCATAATCGCCGCCCCCGTTTGTCTGGCGGCCCAGGGCAACCCGCCCCCGCCGCTGGCCCCTCCTCCTCCCGCCGCGCTGACTTTGCCCGCGTCAGGCCCGATCATTGAGTTTGACAACACAACGTATGATTTCGGCAGGGCCGCGATGGGGGAAAAAATCCAGCACACCTTCGCGGTCACCAACACGGGAAACCAAACGCTGCAAATCACCAATGTCCATCCCGGATGCCATTGCACGACGGTGGGGGATTGGACGCATCTGGTTGAGCCGGGGAAAACCGGCGGGATCACCCTGCAGTTCGACACTTCGGGATTAAACGGGACGGTGCAAAGGACGATTGATGTTTTCTCCAATGCCAAAAACCAGCCGCGCGAAACCTTGTATCTCAAAGGGACGGTGTGGAAGCCGTTCGATGTGTTCCCGACTGTCGCCGTCCTGAGCATCCCGCCCGACTTCACCAACGAGATGACGACAACGGTGCGGATTGTCAATCAGACCGGGAATCCGGTCACCATTTCCAATCCCGTCAGCGCCAACCGTCTCTTCTCGGCGGTGTTGAAGGAAATCAGGCCGGGCACGGAATATCAACTGGCCGTCACCGCCCTGCCGCCCTTTCCCGCGGGCAATTCGCCGGGAACGATCACGCTCAACACTTCCCTTCCCGCCAACCCGACCATCAATGTGCCCGTTTCCGCCAGCGTCATCCCGCCCATTCAGGTTTACCCGTCCCAAATCATCGTGAGTTCTCTGCCGGACCACTGGACGACCAATCGGGTCACAATCCACGGCAACACAACCAATCTCCTGGCCCTGTCCAATCCCAAGGCCGACGACAGCCGGATTCACGTCGAAATCCAGCCCACGTCATCCAAGGGGATGTTTACCCTGTTGGTGTCATTCCCGCCGGGCTTCCATCTTGCGGCCGGAAAGAAGGCCGAAATAACCGTTGAGTCCAATCATCCGCGCTTGCCGCTGGTTAAAATCCCGGTCACGGAGTACCCCCACCCCAAACCCATGTCCGCGTTGAGGGGGCATCCCAATCCGACCCCGGCCGCGGCCGCATTGTTCAACACCGGCGGCGCGTCGCCGGCGCATCCCAATCCGCCCCCGGCCCCGGGCCAACCCTGAGCCGATTGGAACCCGGACCGTGCCGCGCCCAACGTCCACCGCCGCCATCTTGTTGGAAGCCATGATGGTGGTGGCCGCCGCGGCGGGTTTCGCTTTCGCCGCCAATCAACTCTCCCCGCGCGGCCTCAACCTGGCGCGCGATTATTTCCCCGGCCCCGCCAGCCATCCCGCACCGTCCCATAAGGCCCCCCCATTGGCGGAAACGGACAGGCGGATCAAAGAGAAAGGTCTGCAACCCATTGACCGCGCCCAAGCGGAACGCCTTTTTCACGACCCTCGTTGCCAGCAGGGATTGGTGATGTTTGTGGATGCACGGGGCGAAGCCCCTTACGCCCAAGCCCACATCCCCGGCGCTTATCCGTTGGACCGCTATCATCCCGAAAAGGACCTGGCCGCCGATCTGACCCCCTGCCAGAACGCCGACCTGGTTGTCGTGTATTGCGCGGGCGGCGATTGCGAAGAGGCGGAATACACCGCGCTCCTCCTGCGCGACGCCGGCGTGCCAGCCCAAAAGCTGTTCGTCTACGGAGGGGGATTCGACGATTGGTCCGCCGGCCATCTCCCGCTCGAACAAGGGGAGCGCAACAGCGGCCTGGCGCCCGTCAAGAACAAATGAGCCATCGAATCGGCAAGATAATGGATTTCGGATCGGTGGCCGCCCGATGGTTGCTGGGCGCGCTGTTTGTTTACACCGGATTGGAGAAAGGGCTGGACCCGGTTTCATTCCTCAAACTGGTGCGCCAATATGACATCGTCCAAACACCCTTCCTGTTGAATTCCATTGCCGCCACCCTGCCCTGGTTTGAGGTTTTTTGCGGAATGCTTCTGCTGGCGGGAATCGCCGTGCGCGGCGCGGCGTTGACCCTGGCCGGCATTTTGATTCCATTTACCGCCGTGGTCTGGCATCGCGCGCTGATTTTGCAAGCGGCGCGGGCCATCCCTTTTTGCGCCGTCAAATTCGATTGCGGCTGCGGCACCGGCGAGGTTTTTATATGCGGCAAACTGCTGGAAAACGCCGGCCTGATCCTTCTGGCCCTGTGGCTGCTGGCCGGCCGCGGCCGTCAGTTTGCCCTGCGCTACTCCCTCTCAAACTCGAACCCATCTTCCTCTCCTTCCCAATCCTGATCTTAATCTTAATCTTAATCTTAATCGTAATCCATTCTGGCTAAGGGGATTACGATTAAGATTAGGATTAGGATTAGGATTAAGAGCAAGATCAAGAGAAAATTTTGCCCCTTGACAACTTTCCCGGTATGTCATACCGTCCTATGACAGTAAGTTATGATGTATCGAGTCCATGCCAAGTCCGGCAAACCGGTTTATCTCCAACTGGTTGACCAGGTCCGTTACGCCGCCGCTTCCGGGGCCTTGCAACCGGGGGACCCCCTCCCTTCCATCCGTCCGCTGGCCGATGAATTGCGCGTCAACCGCAACACCGTCGCCAAGGCTTATGCCTCCCTGGAGAGTTTGGGCGTCATCGAAACCATCGCCGGAAAAGGCTGTTTCCTCAAGAAAAACGACAGCCCGCTGACCAAACAAGTCCGCCACAGGCTGCTGGCGGCCAGGATGGACGAAGCCGTTGTCACCGCGCACCAGATGCAAGTCGGCCCCGAGGCCTTGCGCGGCCTGCTTGAGGAACGAATCCGTTTTTTCAACGGCAGGAAAGCGGCCGCCCAACCCGGCGCAAAAGAAAAAGAGCAAATATCGGCGCCGGCAAGCCCGCCATCGCCATCGCCAACCGCCGTCAACGAAATGGAAAGGTGGACGCCGTTAACGGATTGAGTCTTTGCGCGCGCTTCCATCAGTCTTGGACAACCATCTTGGGAGCCAAACTGGAGTTTGACGCCTCCGGTCGTTGCGGAGTTATATGGAGGCATGAATACTTCGAGAAGAGCGTTTCTCAAAACCATGTCGGCGGCGGGCCTGGGCGTGGCCGCATCCGCGGCGGCGGGCGCGGATGCGCCGGCGCTGCCGGAAGCCCGGGCCTCCAAGCTGCCGCCGTGGCGCGGGTTCAATCTTCTCAACAAGTTCAATGGCCGCAATGATCCCTTTGCGGAGCGGGATTTTGAATGGCTGGCGGAATTGGGGTTCAATTTTGTCCGCCTGCCGATGGATTATCGCGCCTGGATTGAGAAGGACGACTGGACCCGGTTTCGTGAATCAACCCTCAAGCAGATTGACCAGGCGGTGGACTTCGGCGCGCGTCATGGCATCCATGTCTGCCTGAATTTCCACCGCGCCCCCGGCTATACGGTGGCCAAACCGGCGGAGGAAAGATCGCTCTGGTCGGACGCCGGGGCGTTGCGGGTTTGCGGATTGCACTGGGCGCATTTCGCGGAACGTTACAAGGGCATCCCCAACCGCCGGCTCAGTTTCAACTTGTTCAACGAACCGCCCAAACTGGAGCCGCAAACCCACCGGCGCGTGGTGGGGAGCGTTTGCGACGCCATTCGCCGGCGGGACCCGACCCGGTTGATCATCTGTGACGGGCGCGATTGGGGCAACACGGCGCCGGCGGAACTCGCCGGGCTGGGAGTGGCGGCGGCCACGCGCGGTTACGCGCCCATTCATGTTTCCCATTACCGCGCCAGTTGGATGGACGGTGCGGACCAATGGCCGGAGCCGGCGTGGCCCATCGAGGAGGACGGCGTTCATTGGGACAAAAAGACGCTTGAGTCCCGGCAAATCGCCCCGTGGAAACGCCTGGAAGCGCAAGGCGTCGGCGTGATGGTGGGGGAATTTGGCGCTTACAACAAAACCCCGCACCCCGTCGTCCTGGCCTGGATGCGGGACTGCGTGGATTTGTGGACGGCGGCCGGCTGGGGTTGGGCGATGTGGAATTTCACGGGATCAATGGGTATCATTGACAGCGACCGGGCCGATGTGGCGTATGAAAACTGGCACGGCCACAAGCTGGATCGGGCGATGTTGTCGCTCGTGCAAGGCCGGAAGCGGGCCTGAGCGCCAACCCGCCTGCTTCCACTTCCGCCTGCTTCGGCGCGGATTTTTTTTGTTGGCCTGGGCGCGCGGTTGCCGCCAGAATCCGGCCATGCGACATGAATCCATGCACGTGGGGATGAAGGTGCTTCACCCCGATTACGGTGTGGGAACGGTCAAAAGCGTTTCCGAACACCTGGCCGACATCCGGTTCGACTCCGGCTTGCGCACGCTTGCGCCGGAACAGTGCGATTTGAAACCGGCGGAGGCGGAAGCGGAGTTGAAGGGATTGACCGCGCCGCTGAGCGCGCTGATTTCAGAAACCGTGGCCGCCATGGTCCGGGAACTCGGCCTGGAGCGCGACAGTTCGGTGGTGGAGAAGCTGGCGGCCCGCTGGCAAAAAGGGACGCTGGTGCTGCGCCCGTCGGACGCGGCGCTGCAAAGCAAAGAGACGCCGCTGGAGGTTTTTTTCCACAAAATTGTGATGATGCGCAACAATCTCCGCGTGCTGGAACAGAAGATCAACGGCCATCCGCAGTTGTCGGACGCGGAGAAGGTCGAGATGCAGCAGTACATCTCCCGCTGCTACGGTTCGATGACGACGTTCAACATCCTCTTCAAGGACAAGGAGGATCAATTTTAGCGGCCATTACGGCACCACGAAAGCCCGGTAAAGGCCGTAAAGAAACATCGCCTCCGCCAACACAAACACACCAAAGGATGCGGGCGGGATGACATAGTACCGTATATAGAATATAACACGCATAAGCGATATTCGTGTTGTATCCAAGCAGACATCATGCCACCTCAAAAAAGGCGGGGGGCAGATTTCACAGTGAACTGATTGCCAGGCACTTGCAAAAACATCCTCTTTGGAGCGGATCGTTTTTTGGACACTGTCTTGTCTGAACCGGACAGAAAACCGGCCTTTCCCGGCAAGCCGGCGGGCTGAAAAACGGCTGGCATCGGGTCTCCGGCACGACGCCATTTTTGAGACTGACCTCACCTACGAGGAGGCCAACGCCTGGCGCGACATGATGGCAGCGATTCAGTGGCATCAGGCCGGTGATTGGGGCGACCTGCCGGAGGAAGATCGCCAGGAGAATGAATTGTCCCTGCAACAGGGCTTTCGCCTTCTGTCGGCGTATAGTTCCGCCCAAGGAGTCAGATTCTGGATCATCACCGAGGGTGATCGGTCGGTCACGACGGTTTTGCTCCCGGAAGATTACTGAGCCCATCACACACCTCTCTCGCTTCGGGAGAGGTTTTTCCATATGGCGCTGTGGAGCATGCAGTTAATGCGGGGATTCCAAGCTGTCCGTCCGGCCCGTTAAAACCGGGCGCTTTTTGGCTCCACAGCCAGTGGGTCTGTTTACAGAGAAATAAGATAATCGTATTTTTGGCTTGATTTTGGGTGCTGGCGGTGACATCCCATCCCGAGATGGAAACGGTGTCAAATTTAATTCGCTCGTTACATAAAAATTAAACATCTGGCAGGTAACACCAACAACAAAATGAAAACGAAACACAACCTGATTCAAATCTGCTTATTATGCGCAGCGCTGCTGCCCGCCGTGGTGCAAGCCCAATTTAGCTATACCATCAACGCCGACAACACCGCCACCATCACCGGCTACACCGGCGTGGGTGGCAATGTGACGATCCCGAGCGTTACGAACGACCATCCGGTCACGGCCATTGCCAATTATGCCTTCTGGGGAAACACCTCGATGACGAATCTGACGATTCCCAGCAGCGTCACCAACATCGGGGTGATGGAGTTTCAGGTTTGTTACAGCCTGACCAACGTGACCGTGGATGGGGCCAATCCGAATTATGCCAGCGCGGGCGGCGTGCTCTTTGACAAGGCGATGGCCACGCTGCTCCAATGTCCCGGAGGATTGGCCGGCAGCTACACGATTCCCAACGGCGTCACCAGCATTGCCGACAACGCATTTCAGTATTGCGGCAACCTGACAGAGGTGACGATTCCCAACACTGTCACCAGCATCGGCGGCTGGGCGTTTTACAATACCGGCCAGACGAGCGCGGCGATTCCCGCCAGCGTCACCAACATCGGCTATTTGGCATTCGCGGGTTATGCTGGCCCGCTCGCCAGCATCACCGTGGACGAAGCCAACCCGGATTATGCCAGCCCGGGCGGTGTGCTGTTCAACAAGGCTATGACTACCTTGGTCCAATACCCCCATAATCTGCCCGGCAGTTACACGATTCCCGGCAGCGTCACCAACATAGGCGATGGTGCTTTTATTTATTCCAGACTGTCGAGTGTGACGATTCCCAACAGCGTTTTGAGCATCGGTTATCAGTCGTTTTGGAACAATAACAATCTGACGACAGTGGCGATTCCGGACAGCGTCGTCAGTCTTGCCGAATACTCGTTCTATGCTTGTAATGGCCTGAAAAGTGTGACCCTGGGCAGCGGCGTCGCCAGCATCGGCAGTCAGGCGTTTGGGGCCTGTGGCGTGATGACGAACATTACGGTGGCGGCAGCCAATCCGAATTACGCCAGCGCGGGCGGGGTCTTGTTTGACAAGGCGATGGCCACGTTGCTCCTGTGTCCCGCAGGTCTGGCCAGCTACGCGATTTCCAACGGCGTCACCAGCATCGCAGATAACGCGTTTTATGATTGTTACAACCTGACCAACGTGACGATTAGCAGTAGTGTGGCCAGCATCGGCGAAAGTGCGTTCATTTATTGTTCTGACCTGACGAGCGTGACCATCCCCGACAGTGTTTGCAATATAGGCTGGGAGGCTTTCTATGATTGTTGGGGCCTGACGAACGTGACCTTCGGGAGCGGCGTCACCAATATCGGCGATGATGCGTTCGGTAGTTGTTCCAGCCTGTTGAGCGTGACGATTTCCAACAGTGTTGCCAGCATCGGCAATTATACGTTCGAATATTGTTCCGCCCTGACGAACCTGGTGCTCGGCAGCGGCGTTACCAGCATTGGCTATGAAGCGTTCCAAGACTGTTCTGCCCTGACGACGGTGACCATTCCTGCCAGTGTCACCAGTATCGGCGATTCCTGTTTCCAAGATTGCGCGAGCCTGACCCAAGCGTATTTCCAAGGGGACGCGCCGCTGGTGGATGGCTGGGAGGCGGGCAGTGATGACAGCTCCGTCTTCAGCGGCGAAACAGGCACGGTGTATTATGTGGTGGGCACGGCGGGCTGGGACACGACCTTCGGCGGCTGGCTCACGACCGCCTTGATTAATCCGGTGGCGGATTTCACTTACACAACAAACAACGGAGCCATCACGATTACCGGTTATGTCGGCGCGGGCGGCAATGTCATTATCCCCGACACCATCAACGGCGATCTGGTCACCAGCATCGGCGACAGTGCCTTCTTGAATGTTACCGGGATGACGAATGTGGTGTTTGGCAGCGGCGTCACCAGCATCGGCGACCATGCCTTTGATAGTTGTTCCAGCCTGACGAGTGTGATCATTCCCGCCACGGTCACCAACCTTGGCACTTATGCCTTTGAGAATTGCCTGAACCTCTCACAAGCGCTTTTTCAAGGGAACGCGCCGAGTGTGGATGGCGGATCGGGCAGCGCGGACAGCACCGTCTTTGCCGGCGAAAGCGGCACGGCTTACTATTTGACGGGCATGACCGGATGGGGATCCACCTATGGCGGCTGGCTCACAGCCAGCTCGGGCTACAATCCGGCGGCGGATTACATTTTCTACACCAACGTCAACACCATCACCATCGCCGGCTACACCGGAACCAACAGCAATATCACCATCCCCAACATCATCACCGGCTATTCCGTGACGGCCATTGACGATTATGCGTTTGAAGAGTGTTTCAGCCTGGAGAGCGTGACGATTCCGGCCAGCGTCACGATCATCGGCTTTATCCCATTCTACGATTGTGACGACCTGACGAACATCGTGGTGAATGGCACCAACCCGAATTATGCCAGCGCTGGCGGTGTGCTGTTTGACAAAACCATGACCACGCTGATCGAATGCCCCGGAGGTCTGACGGGCAGTTACGCGATTCCCGGCAGCGTCACTGTCATTGGAGATGCTGCATTTGAGGACTGTTACAACCTGACGAGCGTGACGATGGGCAATAATGTCACCAGCATTCGCGATTCTGCGTTTGAGGATTGTTACCTGACCAGCGTGACGATGGGCAATAATGTCACCAGCATCGGCAGTGAGGCGTTTTGTTATTGTTCCTACTTGACGAATGTGGTGATCGGCAGCGGAGTCACCAACATTGGCTACGCCGCGTTCTATGATTGTGAAGACCTGACCAGTTTGACCATGCCCAACAACGTCACCAGCATCGGCAGTTATGCGTTTGCTTTTTGTTACTATATGACGAACGTGGTGATCGGCAGCGGCGTCACCGACATTGGCACTCGTGCCTTTGAGTATTGCCAGAGCCTGCATCAAGCGTATTTTCAGGGGAACGCGCCGGCGGTGAACGGCGGCGCGGGCAGCGCCGACACCACGGTCTTTTATGGTCAATCGGGCACGGTTTATTACACGTCGGGCACAACGAATTGGGGCAGCACCTTCGGCGGCTGGCCGGTGGCCATCTGGACCACCCCGGCGACGGATTTCACTTATGTCACAAACAACGGAGCCATTACCATCACCAGCTACATCGGCACGAACGGCAACGTAACCATCCCCAGTGTCATCAATGGTTATCCCGTCACCAGCCTCGCCGATTTTACATTCGACTACAACGGGACTTTGAGACGGGTGACCATCGGCAACAACGTCACCAACATCGGTTGGATGGTATTCAGCTATTGTAACAACCTGACGAACTTCACGGCGGGTGCGGCCAATTCGAATTATGCCAGCGCGGGCGGGGTGCTGTTCGACAAGACGATGACGACGGTGGTTTTGTGCCCGGCAGGTCTGGCCGGCAGTTACACGATCCCCAATACCGTCACCAACATCGGCGTTGGCGCATTTATCACTTGTTCCTATCTGACGAACGTGATTATTCCCAACGGTGTCACCAGCATTGGCCACGATGCGTTCAATTTTTGTTCCAGCCTGACGAGCGCGATGATTCCCGGCAGCGTCACCAGCATCGGCGCGGTTCCATTCTACAGTTGTGGCTCACTGACCAATATCACAGTGGCCGGGGCCAACTCCAATTATGCCGGCGTGGGCGGAGTGCTGTTTGACAAGGCGCTGACCTTGCTCATTCAATATCCCGGCGGCATGGGCGGCAGTTATGCCATGCCGAACAGCGTCCTCAACCTCGGCGTCGGGGCGTTCGCAGGGAGTGCCGGCCTGACGAACGTGACGCTCGGCAACCAGGTTTCCAGCATCAGCGTCGGGGAATTCGTCAATTGTTATGGCCTGACAAGCATCACCATTCCCAACAGCGTCACCAGCATCGGCTCGGAAGCATTCGATGATTGCACCAGTTTGGCGAGCGTGATGATCGGCAATGGGGTCACGAATATTGACACTTATGCCTTCATCAATTGTCACGGCCTGACGAATGTAATTTTTGGCAGCGGCGTCAACAGCATCGGTAGTCAGGCATTCTGCCAATGCTACGATCTGGCCAGCGTGACGTTTCCCAACAGTCTTACGAGCCTGGGTTTCGCCGCATTCAATTCCTGTTCCAGCCTGACAAGCGTGACCTTTGGCAGCGGCGTTACCAATATTGGCACTTCTGCGTTTGCAGGTTGCCAGAACCTTCATCAAGTGTTTTTCCTCGGAAACGAGCCGAGCGTCAATGGCGGGCCGGGCAGCGCTGACAGCACGGTATTTTCGGGCGAATCGGGCACGGTGTATTACGCTTCCGACATTGCGGGCTGGGGCGCGACCTTCGGCGGCTGGCCCACCGCCGCCGGATCGTATCAGTCCAAGCCGCAAATCCTCGCCTCCGGCGGTGGCTTGGGTGTGCGGAACAATAAGTTTCAATTCACCTTTTCCTGGGCTTCCAACACCATCGTGGTGGTGGAAGCCTCCACCGATTTGCGGAGTTGGACACCGGTCATCACCAACACGTTGGTCAATGGCACCAACGCTTTTACAGATTCAACCTGGACAAATTATCCGCGGCAATTTTACCGCGTGCATTCGCAGTAAGCCACGGCTTGAGAATCAAGGCTGGTTCCTGCAAAGGTTCCAGCCTTTTTCATTTGCGTTCACGGCCCCCCAGTTTGACAATCATTTCCCGCCGCGGTGTGAACAGATGGATACGATCCTCGTGCATCATGGGGCCGCGTGTTGTCACATCGCGTCTGGCTGGCGGAAGGCGAATAGCAGGAAGAGGCCGCTGATGCCGCAGCAACTCCAGCCAAACCAGTCGCCATAACGGTTGTAGATTGTTTGCGCGCGCCGGCCGGGGCCGCGCAAGGGGATTTTTGGCGTGATGAAGCCGGGGCCGTAGATGCCGCCGCCTTCGTTCTCGATCTCCCGAATGCGGCCCTGGGGGTCAATCCAACAGGTCAGGCCGTTGTTGGTGCAGCGGACGAGCGGCACGCCGTTTTCGATGGCCCGAAAAAGCGCGCCGGCGGCTTGTTGCTTCTGCGCCGCGCCGTCTCCGAACCAGCCATCGTTGGTCAGGTTGATCAGGAAATCGGTGTCCGTTTCGACGTGGTCGCGGGCTTCCTGAGGAAACATGTCTTCAAAACATATCAGCACCGAGGTTTTGGCGGAAAGGCCGGGCATGTTGAACTGCACGGGGCGGTCGCCGGGCGTGAATTCGCCGTCAATGGGCGTGAGCCATTTCAGGAACGGCAGCCAGCGGAGCAGGGGAATGTATTCGCCGAAAATGACCAGACGCCGTTTGTGGCAAATGCCGCCCAACGAACACGCCGGACTGACCAGGAAACTGCTGTTGAAATACGCGGTTTGGCCCGATGGCAACGGTTCCTGGGAGTCGCCGCAAAAAATCAGCCAGACCGGATGGCGGGCCAGCAGGCGTCTGATGGCCGGCTCGCTTTCCTGGCCGGGGTCCGGCACGGCCGATTCGGGCCAGATCAGGAGGTCGGGCTTGGAGGCCAGCGCCTTTTCGGAGAGGGCGATGACTTGTTGAAAGCGGGCCGTGTTTTCTTTGGCGTCCCAAATCAACGTCTGGGGGATGCTCGGCTGGACCAGGGCGACTTTTATTTCCCGCTCCGGGGCCGGGATTCGCAGAGTCCCGATCATCCCGCAAGCGACGGTGCAGCAGACGGCCAGCAGGGGCGGGGCGGCCTGGCCCCAGATCGCCGG
>Ga0114951_10005583_pt1 | contig 11529 bp, 8 predicted proteins | sample AM7aDNAmetaG_FD_88677 | JGI IMG/M metagenome (GOLD analysis project Ga0114951, IMG submission 88677) | Freshwater microbial communities from Finland to study Microbial Dark Matter (Phase II) - AM7a DNA metaG | ecosystem: Environmental > Aquatic > Freshwater > Lake | place: Finland: Lake Alinen... | reverse complement strand
TCACTTTTTTTTACCTGTAAGGGGATTTTGAAGCAAGCCTATTCCGCGACTACCCTATTTCAAGTCCGAGGATAGCATCGAGGACCATTGCCAGTGAACCGACCACCGTATCATATTCCTTAAATTCGGCTGGCAGGATTTTTACCTCACGGTTAGGAACCATCAGGCGGTTCCTAATACCGTCGGTGAGGGGATTCCAGAATTCATCGCCATTTAAGCTTAATCCCCCGCCAATGAAAATATGTGTCGGATCGAGCAAATGAATCAGATTTGCCACGCCGATACTCAGATATTCAATTGCATTCATACAGATAGACAGGGCATTGGGGTCGCCTCTCCGGCAGGCTTCAAAAACGGTTTTGGCCTCGATACGGTTAATAGGCACCTGACAAAGTTCAGAAATTGATCTGGCGGCGTCTGGATTTTGCCTGGCAGCCAGGGCAATACTCCTGCCTGAGGCAAGGGCTTCCAAACAACCTTTCCTGCCGCAATCACAAATAACCGGGCTCGTTGGGTCGACCGTCATATGGCCAAACTCTCCTGAGAAACCCTGACCTCCATGGCTTAATTGTCCTTCAACAACAGTACCCGCCGCAATTCCGTGGCCAGCATTGACAATAATAAAATTCCTCAGGTCCTTTCCCTGGCCAAAGGTTTTCTCTCCCAGGGCCATTAATCTTGTAGAGTTTTCAACAAAAATGGGCATCTTGATTCTTGCTTCAAGATCCTCCTTGAATTTCACATTATTCCAATTGAAGGCGGAAGAAAAGGTCACCATCCTTTTCGCTTTATCCAATAAACCTGGAACCCCGATACCTACTCCAATAACTTTATCAGTATCCAATCCTCTTTTTGCAAGAAGTCTTTCTGTGACAGCAACAACCTGGTTTACAACAGCCTGATATCCCTGTTCAATATCAGTCTGAAGTTGCACTTCCATTTCAATTTCAGCATCGAGATCCGCCATTACCCCACGGATCAGTGTTGCGCCAAGATCTATTCCAAGAACATGTTTTCCCTTTGAATTAAATTCCAGAATCACGGGTGGGCGACCCCCGCTACTATCCCCAATTCTTCCATAGCGAACCAAATTCTCATCATTTACGAGCCGGTCCACTATCCGCGATACGGTAGGTGCTGCCAATCCGGTGAATTTAACCAGCTCGGCCCTGCTAATCAAGTGTTTCTGCCGGATAAGCTGAAGAATGATCCTACGATTAACCCGGATCATCACCTCAGAATCAACCTTTTGGGTTACTCTTCTTACCATGGGTGCATTTGCTTAAACAAATATAGCAAAGTGAAAATTGATTTCTTACTTCGTATTAAAAACAGGTACGAAAGCCCGAGATCCTATTGGTATTTATGAATCAAAGCTAATTTTGTGATCATTAAGTTTGGCCCGGACGTGCAATTGACAGAAAAGGATATTTTACCATCAAGGCAGTTCTCACGTGATACAGGCACAGAAATCCAGGTTTCCTCGGCCAGATTTCCAAGCGTTATTTCAGGGATATCTTCGCATTGCAGGGTACCCTTTCGATTCTTTTTATCCGAGTCGGAAAAGCAAATCCGCAGTTCCCTTAAAGCTGGATTTTTCAATTCAATCTCGATTTTCATCTTTTTCCCAGTCCAGTATCCGCGCTTACTATCTTTCCAAACGTCACTGCAGTGAACTTTATAAGCAATTCCTTCATCAGCGATTGATTCATCCATATCGGCCGACCAATCGGCAGTCGCTGATTCCTCCAGGTAATATCCCGCTGATACGTACAAACAGGAGGATTCAAAACCGGCTTCCTTTTTAAGGGGGATGAAAAGATCTGCGAAAGTTTCGCGCAGCCAGTCCTCAGCTACCTCCTGTCGAGGTTGAAAATCAGCCGTTTCCATATAATTCAGCAGACTTTTTTTGAATTGCCGGGTAGCAGGCCGTTTATCCAATCCATCGGTAATATTGTATCCACAGATGAGCATTTTCCCTCCAGCAGGGCTTTTAAATTCAAAAACGGTACCCAGCTTATTTCCGTAATGATAATCGTTAACCGGCTGCACTATTGGAAAGTAGTCCTTAGGCAGATTATTTAAAACGAATCCCCGGCCTCCCCGGCAGATATCTTTCCACTGCCAATCGATAGATTCCTGCGTCGGGAATAGTTTTAATGCCGGATGTTGGTTTTGAACCACAGCACCAGACACCTCGGTTTGCTGGCCTGTAAACCAGGTTGCCGACCAGAATACAGGGCCAAAGGAAGCATAGATTCTGTTCTTTACCGGGCCCAGTTTGTCGGCAGTTAAAAGCACTTTTCCCCCTTCATTAAAGCGGACCAGAGCCTTACTGATATTATTGGTTACCAGAATATCGCCAGGAGTGGGATAATCCTTGGCTGTAGGAAACACCCAGATATCCCATTTGTTGGAGTATTCTGTTCCCGGGATTTCAAGCCTCAGGGTAAGTTTCCTCCCATAGGCACCTGACTCAAGTACCTGCCTGAACTCTCCGATCGAAGTAATAGTTCCCTGGATGATATCGATTGCGGGGAATTTCTTGTCCAGGAGTATCCGGTTCTCCTCACAGATCATAAAGCGGACTTCTTTTTGCTTCAGCGTTTCAGGGCCATAATTTGCCACTTCAATCTTTGCTGAAAATTCCTCTCCATTTTCCCAAACGTACTTTTTGAATCTCAAAAGTGGTACGGTATGATTTCCATAACATCTGAATTCTTCGGGTGTAAGGAAATTTTTATTTTCATAAAAGGGATCGACCCAACCTATCAGGGCCTCGCCCTGTCCGGGATAATCGACCATGGCAAGTAACCCGTAACCGGCACTCATCCGTGTCTTTAAAGTTGCTTCAATCTCGCCTTTATAGTAGATGCGGTTCATATTTCCGGATGCCTTTTGAAATTTCCCATCCATTTTATCGATTCCATTTATTTCGGCTAATCTTTTAAAATACAGTAAATTACGGGGTGATAAAACTCCATTATATTTATTGATTTCACTCCACAGAGGGTGTACAATGCTTTGTCCGGTTTCATGGCTGTACTCCGCCATTTTTTCCCGTCGAAAGGTCACATCATAATTATGCATGGCAGGGACCGTGTAATTGGAAGTATAATCCCAATCGGTTCCATCATTCTGCATCACAAGACCTTTGCCACCATATTCCACAAAATCATCCGCGGTGGTGATATTATGCGCTGCCCCGGCGGCATACAAATGCCGTGAATCCCTATTTTTTATCTCTGCGATCCAGGAACCCATCTTATCGAAGTTTCCCCCCAGTTCGTTGCCGAATAATACCATAACCATGGAAGGATGGTTCCCATAAATCTTCAGGGCCTGAAGCATTTCGGAATGCACAAATCTATTAAGGGTATCGTTCTTATTGCCAATCAGGTCCTTAAGTCCCATCCAGCCATCCATCCAAAAAAATTCAGACTGGATGTAAAGCCCAAGCTCATCAGCTGCTGTAAAAGCAGCCTCTGGCGGGCAAGAAGAATGAAACCTCACTGCATTCAGTCCATGCCGCTTGTACAAACCAAAAACCTTTTTCCAATAATCCACCTCCATCGCCGGGTATCCCGTTTTGCCAAAAAACATGCCCTCATGGCTGTTCCGCACAAGAATTTTACGGCCATTAATTGTAAGGTGCTTATCAGCTGTTCCCAGATCTCGAAACCCAAAGGTGTTTATCAGGCATTGCGACTGATTCCCATATTTCGATTCAGCAGTGAGTTCATACAGGTTGGGGGTGAACTCATCCCATGGTTTTGCTTCTTTCAGGTCAAAAAGAATGGTCTGTGTATAGTCCCCTGCAGGAACGATAACCTTAACTTCTTTAACAGCAATCATTTTATTTGACTGCTTCTCTTTTATAGTACATTGGATCACGAGGGTTTGCTGATCGGAAAGTGCATTATTCAGCCTGACATCGACGACCACTCTTTTATCTGCAAATGATGGAGTTATCATGATATTCTCCATCGAGACGGCAGGTTTGGCAATCAGTTCAATTTTGCCAACCGCGCCGTTCCATTGGGTTTGCATATGTGGGCAATATGAATGCGCCAGTGTACCCACCGGAAAGATCAGACGGTTGTCGATCATCACGGTGATGACATGCTTTCCCGGAGAGAGCTCGCCCAAAGTATGAACATGCGGTGTACTCAGAAAATCTATAGGTTCTCCTACCGATTTACCGTCAATCCAGACTTTACTTCTCCACAATACCCGCTCGAGCAAAAGGGAATAAATTTGTCCGGCTTTTTGTCCGGAGATAACAATATCCTTCTGATACCAGGCTTTCCCAATGTACTTGTGTAACCGAGTCAGCATCCCAAAATCTGCATCAGGGGGATAACCAGGTAAAGTTTTCATTCCAAGCGGAGAAACAAACAGGGGAAAACAGTTTCCCAGGCCAATTTCATCAGTACTTCCAGGCAACTGGATGCTACCTTTTAAGGACATTTTTTCCCAATGGTTGCGCTCACCGATACCCATCGAATCAGCGGCAAACCGCCAGCTCCCGCTGAGGCTAAATGTTGTGGATTCATTTTTTTGCGCGGATGCCCAACCGGTATCCAGCAACAGAAATACACACAAAACCAATTTAATCAGTCTGCACATCTTGTTAATTTGAATAGTGGAAATGTTGCTAGGACTTCATTCCAGCCAGCACTCCTTTAAAATACCCGATTGATTCAGCGATCCCGGGCAAGGGATCAGACATATCCTTCGTGTATTCGAGACTAACTGTACCCTTATAGTTAACTTGCCTGAGAGCCTTAAAGAACTTTGGAAAATCGATAATCCCACGTCCGGCTTCCACACAGCCACCCGCTTTTTCAGGCTTATCTGTATCCCACACATGTAAATCGAAGATTCGCTCATGGTATTTTTTAACGGCAGCAACCGGATCAAGGCCCAGTCGGGTAGTGTGTCCGATATCGATGCAAAATCCGATACGCTTATCCAGGTTCTTAATGGCTTCCCAGGTATCATCGGGACCCGGATACAATTTTTGGTCGGGACCATGATTATGGATACCCAGGCGCATATCATATTCCCTGACCTTCTTTTCCACATAAGGCAGCATATTCACATCCGGTGCTCCCACGATCAGGGGTACACCAACCATCCTGGCATAAGCAAACGCCTGATCAACAGCAGCTTCGGTTTTCATGTAGATAACCCCAACACCGTAAGGTTTTACACCGAACGATTCTGCCTTGGCCAGGAATGCGTTGATCGCCTCCTGGGTACTGTTCAGCGGCAGGTGCATATCCTTAACGCCAAGAAGACTCATGCCGCACCTCTTCATATCAGCCAGGGCCTGATCGAGAGTCAACTGGGCAAAGGTATATCCGGCGATAGCCAACCGGAAGGAATCGGCCTTAATTGGCGTCGGAGGGGTTGTCCCCATTCCTGAAGCCAGTACCGGCATTCCGGCGACCATTGCTCCGGCTCCGGTGACTTTGATAAAATCGCGTCTGTTGAATGTCATGGTAATTATTGGTTTTTAATATCTTACCTTGATTTTTATTGCTCCCGGCACCTCTTTGTCTGATGCCACCATTACATACCCACCACCACTGCCCGAGGTAATGGAACCCGGATAATAAGGGAAATAGTTAGTCTCTAATTCATGCAAAACCCAATCGGGAACAGTGTAAGGCAGCATTTTACGCCAGGTCAGCAGCGTATTTTTCATTGATTTACCGAGACCGTCGACGTCTTTCCGGAGGATACTCTCCCAGCACTGATCGCCCGCTTCACCGAGCTCCCTCACGGTTTCCGGGGTAAGGTGCTTATCAAGCAGCGGGTTATAACCTTCGGGCCTTGGTTTTAAGGGGACCAGATGGATAACACGGGACAGCCAGTCGCAGATTTCCGGATCTATTGTTGATTCGATTTTTTGGGGCCAGTAACCACCATTATAGCATAGCTGATTGCAACCTGATTTCAATAGCCCGATGTGATCCTGGCTCCCGGAAACATAAGTTTTTCCAAAGTTTTCTGCTCCGAAAAGTAGCCGGGCGTTTCGCATCGGATCGCCTGCCGGCAACTGGTTTCCCCACAATTCAATGGCCACGCTCCTCGAGCTGGTCGCCATGCCGCTCCGGTCGTTAAAATCAATGGTAGGCCATATTTGCGCAACTACCACAGATCCAGGATGCACCTCCGAAACCCAGGGTTGATCCATCCATCCGCCGGCAATACAAATCCGATAAGGAAAACTGAGTTCCTTTTTTGTACCCGAACTCGAGCGGGCCGGCAACCCATCCTCTGGAATCCTTTCGAGAACAATATATTCCACCCCGTTCTTTTCACACAGGTCCTTTTTTTCGGGTGTGCTTCCATCAAAATTAACCACAAAAATATCAGGTTTCAGCAGGGCCATATCCTCAGCAAAATCAAGGATACCCATACCCGATGAGATGATTGCCTGCTCAACATATCGGATGGAACCCACCATGAATTTGCGTTCCTCCTGTGAGAAATAAGGAGCTTTTCCTTTTAATTGAAGGATATTCTCATCGCGCCCTAAAAAAACGTACAATTTCCCATAAGCAGCCGCCGTTTTAAAAAATGCTATGTGACCTGCATGCAACAAGTCGTAGCAGCCGCTGACCATTACTTTTTTCATTCAGCCTCCGCCGTTATTACTGATTTTGCTGTTACACTGACATCCACGAAGCTGTGGATATTTCCGGTGGCATCCTTAAAATGTTCGGAAGGCATTGATTTACCATTGACTTTTATGTGTTCGAAAGATCCCTGAAAGGTTGCCCTCCATGTGAAACTTTTATCTGACTTATTTGCAAAAATGGTTTTTGAAGGAGAATCATGACTGACAGATATCAATCCCGAAAAAACAGGAATATTCTCCACCGTAACACCGATTTTTTCATTTGCCAGCCTTGGACAAGTTGCGATCCTGTTTTCTGCTGCCGATGGCTCAACGCCCATCAGTCCACGGACGATTCCCTCAATAGCCCCACAGGAGGCTTCAGGATACATCCTTCGCTTATCCCTGAAAATTTTAACCAGGTAATCATATCCTTCCGTGTTTAATCCATATCTGTAAAACAACATTGGCAGGTAGGATAATACTTCCACCTGGGAATTGCTGATATCGTGCAATGATTTAATAATCCGGGCAGGATCTTCAATGACATTATACCAGAGCAGAAATTCACTGTTACTGATGCCCCCGGTAGAGAACTTTTTATCGGTTTTATAAAAGGCGGAATAGGATTGTGAACCCTGATTCCACCAAAGTGAGTCGATCAGGTGCCGGTATTCGGCAGCTTTGCCGGCATATCTTTCGCTCAGGCCATTTTCTCCACGCAGCTTGAGGATCTTTGAATAGGTTTTAAAACCATTATAAATCATGCCGAGCAGATCACCGCTGACTGCCAGATTATCCTGCGATTCGTCGTAGGAAGGAATTCCCCTGGCCTGCTTGTACTTTACGGTTTCCGGCTTGAGATTCATCATTCCGGGGCGATCCATAATTTTTTCGGCTTGCAATTGCCATTTTTCGACGTACTGATTCAGTGTGAGTTGAAAAAATTTATCGAATGCCTGATCATTGATATAGGATTTGTTACCCGACCATTCATACAATTTATAGGAGGCATCGATAATATCGAAATTTGCATTCAGATTGTACCAAAAATCCTTATCAGAGGCATAGTCTACAGGTGCCGGCTTGTTATACCTGTTGATTTCCCAGTAGGAGCAAAAGTCCTTTTCTTCGGATATGTTTTCAACAAATTTCCTGAACATATTCAGATTCTGCTTACCCTGCCAAAGGATTTCGGCCCCGATACACTGATGAGAAACATCGCGGATGCAGAATGCCTCCCGCTTAGGCAGCGCGGCTTCGTACCAGGGTCCCACCGGATCGCTGTCTTTTCCGACATAACCATTGGAGGTCTTTCTTGCCCAGTTGAAAATCTTGACAAGCACCGTGTCGGATGAAGAGATGCGAATAGTGTCGCTGCCCGCAAAAAGAAGGTCATTCGATGAGCTGGTTTTACAGGAAGGGAACAAGGCAATTCCGAGGAAGATCAGCATCCAGCAAGTGATTTTATTGGGATAGAGCTTTTTCATGGTGGCAAAATGAAAGTTTATCAAATAGATGGCGACTTAAAATTGTTTTCCAATCTGAGTTGTTAAAATTACAATCTGATCGATTTACAAAGGACTAATATGAACAAAGAGTTTAACAGGATCGACAAGATTCAGATTGCTAAGTTCGATAAAAACTATATCATGTACCATTGCTCAGAGCATGGCGTTTTTCAATTAAGCAAAGATTTCAACAACGGTGAATGTCCTTGGTGTCATATGAAGTGCAGGCCGATAAAAAACGTTGACCAATTGCAGGTAAAATTCAAAAATGAACTTCGCGAGACCGTTCACTGAGCATTTCCACTTTTATTGTTTTTGCGAAAGTGCCGCTCCAATTGCAGTTGCGTAAGCTGCATGGTCAGGATAGATAAAAGTAAGGTTGTAAATATCAGCGATTGCATCCAATATTCTTTTACCGATGGAGACGTTGCTGGCGGTTCCGGTCACCACGATAGTATTCATGTTTCTGCTTTTTGCCGCGAACGCTGAGACTGTACCGATCACCTGATAAACCATATTAAAGATACCCAGGGCAATATCTTCGTCTTTCGCGCTATCCAGCAATTTGCCAAAATTCGACGCGGTCATCTCTTTTTTCAGAAAACCAATATCTGAATCGGCTATATCGCCAATCAGGAGGTCAACCTGGCCGATGCGGCCTCTGCCCGCCATGTCAAAAAGCACATCAAGATCAGAAATTTTAAGTATGGCTTTTGCCAGTCCAAGGATGGTGCCCCCACCAACTGCTGTGCCGCCGATATGGATGATGTTGCCCTCATGTGCTTCCACAAGAGCTGTTCCCGTGCCGAGATTGGCAATGATCAAATCAGCTTTTCCTGAAAGGTACATGCCACCCAGTCCGATTGCCTGGATTTCCTCGATTTTTGTTGTTGGGATGCCGAATAATTGGCCCCCGATACCGGAAGCACCAGCGCCTGTAAGTACTACATTTTTTACCGACGATATTTCCAGATGGTTGTCCATCAGAATTTTCCCCAAAGCTCCGGTAGCGGAGGTAATTGGATCAAATGCCTTGGTTATCTGTGTTTTAAACGAAGCGTCAGGATAAAAAACCACACTTTTGGTAGTGGTACTTCCGATATCAATCCCTATGACCATTTAAATTCTGTTTAAACACTAAAGTTAACCTATAGAAACTTCAGTGCACCAGCCTGATGATAATATAAATCATTCCATTTAAGCTCCTTTTTGAACGAGGAGAGACAGGTCTCTTTGCCGATATGGACAAATTCGATTCCAGCCATCTCGCAGAAATCTTCCATTACCCGGGCATCAATAGCCTGGCTGAAAGCAGTATGATGAGCGCCACCGGCATAGATCCAGGCACCAGCTCCCGTTTTAAGATCTGGCAGTGGCACCCACAGGGCGCGTGCAACAGGCAATTTTGGCAGATCAGCTTCAGGAACTACGCATTCCACCGAGTTTACGATCATGCGAAAACGGTTGCCCATATCGATCAGGCTGGTGTTTATTGCCGGACCAGCGGGAACATTAAATACGAGCCGTGCAGGAGCTTCTTTTCCCCCAATTCCAAGAGGATGAACCTCCAGCTTAGTTTTACCATCTCCGATAGTCGGACAAATTTCCAGCATGTGAGCGCCTAGCACCATCATGCCTTTGGGGTTCAAATGATAGGTGTAATCTTCCATAAAGGAACAACCGCCTTTCAATCCTTTTCCCATAACCTTGCAGATACGCACCATGGCTGCATGCTTCCAGTCGCCTTCGGCGCCAAAGCCATAACCCGCTTCCATCAGGCGCTGAGAAGCCAGACCGGGAAGCTGTTTTAATCCGTGCAGGTCTTCGAAAGTGGTGGTGAATGCACCGAATCCGCCCTTCTTCAGGAAGCTGAGAATTCCAGCTTCCAGGCGAGCCTGATAGCGCACATTCCCATGATATTTACCGCCCTTCTGGCTTTCTGCCGGCAGTTGATAAATATCAGCGTACTCCTTTGTTAAATGATCAATTTCCGATTCAAGAACATCGTCAACACACTTAACCAGGTCGCCGACACCATAACCGTTTACCGACATGCCAAACTGAATTTGGGCAGCAACTTTATCCCCTTCGGTCACTGCGACTTCGCGCATATTGTCACCAAAGCGGGCGATTTTCAGATTTTGCATCTCATTCCATCCGGCAGCGGCCCGAGTCCAGATGGCAATATTTTCAACCACATCAGGATCCTGCCAGTGGCCAACAACCACCTTGCGATTGATCCGCATTCGGGTCATGATGAAACCGTGTTCCCTGTCGCCATGAGCCGATTGATTCAGGTTCATGAAATCCATATCGATCTCCCCCCATGGCAAATCGCGGTTAAACTGTGTGTGCAGGTGAAGGATTGGTTTCTGGAGTTTTTTCAAACCGTTGATCCACATTTTCGAAGGGGAAAATGTATGGCACCAGGTTATTAAACCAATACAATTTACTGCCGAATTGGCTTCCATCAGCAGCCGGGTGATTTCATCAGGGGTTGTCAATACCGGCTTAAAAATCACATGAACAGGAATCTCGTCTGACTGGCTGAATGCTTCGGCGATTACTTTAGAATCTTCTGCAACTTGTTTTAAAGTTTCCGGTCCATATAAGTGCTGGCTTCCGGTAACAAACCAAACTTCTAACCCTTTAAATGCTTTCATGATATATTAAATTATTTATTACCAAAAGATTACATAAAATGCCACACAAGTTCCTACCACTACGAGTGAAGTTACCACGTCGATAGCGCTCCAACTATTCCTGGTCTCGGCTATTTGTTCAGGCGACTGCGAGAAGTAGGTTAAACCCTGGAGCTGCTGTTCACCTGCTTTCGGGGTAAACATACTGATGACCACCATCGCTGCCATAGTAAAGAAGAACAGGAACAGGCAGAAATGCAGCCAGTTTATACCCAGGAGCATACCAAATATGCTATCAGGAGAGATGGAACTCTTGAAAATCATCAGGGTTAAACGGAACATACCGATAAAGAATCCGAGGAGGAGGCCCCATTCGCCGGCTTTTGGAGTTATCCGCCGGTTAAATACCCCTAAAACAAATACTGCAGCGATTGCAGGGGCGATGAGTGACTGAACGTTTTGCAGATATTCATAAAGGACACTGCCCAAGCCTCTCATGATCGGAATCCAAACCAATCCCAGCACGACCACAACAATGGTCGCAATACGTCCTACTACCACTAATTTATGCTCCGAAGCCTGAGGTTTGTAATTTTTATAAAAATCGATCGTAAACAAGGTGGCGGATGAATTAAAGTGAGCAGCGAGCGAAGTCATCAGGGCTGCGATGAATCCAACTACCACAATTCCTTTTACGCCCATCGGTAACAGGTTGGTTACCATGCTTCCATAGGCCTTATCATTG
>Ga0114951_10005582_pt1 | contig 11531 bp, 6 predicted proteins | sample AM7aDNAmetaG_FD_88677 | JGI IMG/M metagenome (GOLD analysis project Ga0114951, IMG submission 88677) | Freshwater microbial communities from Finland to study Microbial Dark Matter (Phase II) - AM7a DNA metaG | ecosystem: Environmental > Aquatic > Freshwater > Lake | place: Finland: Lake Alinen... | reverse complement strand
CGCCCTTTTAAGGCGGGTGTCGATGGTTCGAATCCATCCGGGCTCACTTCTCATGTCTATCTCTGAACCGCAGAGATACAATCCCCCGACGGTGTCGGGGGATTTTTGCTATCCGGGTCTTTTCTAGGCCCCCGATATCCCCGTATTTCCCGATCTATCTCCAAAACGGCCTTTGGTTTCAGGTGACTGGTTTCGATCCATTGTGGCGCACTAAGTGATTTCGCTCGTCAGCGAATTCGAGCTGAAACCACAATTGTGTCGATATTGGCTGATTTCCCATGGCTTATCTCTGGTTTCAGGAAGATGTTCCAGAAGAAGTATGGAGAAAAGGTAAGGTGAAAAGTAGGGAGAAAACTGGGGAGAAACTTAGGAACAAGCACATTGGATAGGTGTCCATTTCGTCTTCACTTGTTTGCATGTATAGACATTTTGTACCCCCTAGCCCATGCTGCCTGGATTTATGTGTGGCATCTTGACTTTTAAGCTCCCGAAGGGTATCCTTACAGTAGGAAAGTAAGGAAGTCATACAAAGGAGCTATAACATGACGATTATTGAGACGACGAAAATGACATCAAAGGGCCAAGTCACGATCCCGAATCGCGTGCGGAAACTACTGCATTTACAGAAGGGTTCTTCAATCGCGTTTGGTGTGACAAAAGACGGCATTTTTCTTCTGCCGTGCGAAGTCACAGCCCGCTCACCCTACACCCCTAAAGAATGGCAGAAGATCGAGAAAATGGCTTCTGAAAAAGGAGAGATTTTCTCTGATGAGGACGCTGCCAAGAAGCATCTTGCCGGCCTATGAGATTTGAATTCAAGCCTTCCTTCGAACGCTCGATCAAGTCGCTTCATTCGCCTGAAAAGGATGAGGTCAAGGAAGCTGCCGGGCAGCTGATCGATGTGCTCTCTAAGGACCGGCAAGTCCACCAAGGGCTAGGACTCAAACGGCTGATGGGGGATTATTGGGAAGTGCGGAAGGGGATCAAGGCTAGGATCCTTTTTCGGTGGAAAGGCGATTTGATAGAGTTTGTCCTTGCCGGGAACCACGATGATATAACGCGGTTCCTCAAAAACAGCTGAGTTCTACCCGACATTAGCGCCATAATGTCCCATGTCCGCCCTAAGGGGCGGGACATTTCTCATCCTATTCATCAAGAATAAGTTGCAGAAATTTCGACCTTTTTAAAGCGGACAAAACGGACATTTTTTCATAGTCTGAACATGACTAGCCACCAGGAAATCGGGTCTATACCACTACCTCCGTGGAGCCAATGTTTGACACACATAGATAGGTAGCTGTATGATGCAGCCACTGGCGCGTAAGATTGTATGACACCACAGTGACGTGAGCGCGTCACATTTATCATGCATTGCTGTTGATTGAAAATGAGGGCTGTCCAGATTTCGATCCAAAAAAATAATGAAAATCAGAGCAAACTTATTTTTCAAAACGTCTGACAACAAGTGCGTCAGACGTTTTTTTGTTTCCGGAACATTTACAAGCGAATCAAGGTGAGAGGTGAGTTTTTGCCGCATCAGAATTTAAAAGATCCATTGCATGGCGTGACACTAAAAGTGATCCTGAACCGGCTGGTGGAACAGATCGGTTGGAAGGGGCTCGGAGCGAGCATTCCCGTCCGGTGCTTTCTGTTTGATCCCACGATCACTTCCAGCTTGAGATTTCTCAGGCAAACGCCTTGGGCGAGGGCGAAGGTCGAGGCGCTTTATGTGAAGGTTTTTAAAAAACGTTTTTGTGAAACCTCAACGAAAGGAAAACAATGAGAGTTAATTACAAAGGGAATAAGATGAGAAAAGAAGCAGCACGTAAGCAGGAACAGGAAGCGAAAAGACTCAAGCGCCAAAACCGCAATAATGAAAACCCTCAAATGCCGTCCGCTCAAGGGGCTCCTCCGGTTGAAGGAGCTAATCCTTTGGGGATCTAAATCCTCCCAGGAGTTCCTGTCTAGGGACAAAAAATATGGCACTGATCAGTCTGCAGGACATCACGTTGGCTTATGGGGGACCGCCGCTTTTTGATTCTATGAACCTCCAGTTGGAACAAGGGGAGCGCGTGGCTCTCTTGGGGCGTAATGGCGTGGGGAAAACCACCCTGATGAAAGTGATGGCCGGTCATATACAGCCTGACTCCGGCAAGGTGGTCTATCAAAAAGGAATCCGGGTCACCCATCTGCCGCAGGAAGTCCCTTCGGGGATCTCGGGCAATGTGTTCGATCTTGTGCTTTCGGGATTGGGCGAGCGAGTGAAACTGTTGAGTGATTATCATCATGTGAATCACCGCCTTCAGACCGAGTATTCGGATCAACTCATGAAACAGCTCGGCGATCTCCAGGCCGAAATGGATCACACTCAGGGCTGGGAGACGAATCGCGAAGTCGAAGAAGTGATCTCTCATGTTAAATTAGATCCTGAAAGCCAGTTTGAGGAATTATCGGGCGGCCAAAAAAAGAGGGCACTGCTCGCCCGGGCGCTTGTCCTCAAGCCTGAGATCCTTCTTTTGGATGAGCCGACCAATCATTTGGACATTGAGTCAATCGATTGGCTGGAGGGGTTCCTTAAGGGATATCCCGGAACCCTTTTCTTTGTGACGCATGATCGAACGTTTATGACGCATCTCGCAACGCGGATCGTGGAGCTGGACCGAGGAAGGCTTTTTAGCTGGGCTTGTGATTACCCGACCTTTTTGGAGCGCAAGCAGATGGCGCTGGACGCGGAAGAGGCTGAACGCGCGCGATTTGAGAAAAAACTGGAGAAGGAAGAGATCTGGATCCGCCAAGGGATCAAAGCGCGGCGGACTCGCAATCAGGGTCGTGTGGTGGCGCTCGAACGGTTGAGAGCCCAGAAGCGGGCCGAGCGGCGCGGGGTCGGGAGCGTCCGTATGAAAGCGCAGGTGATCGAACTGTCCGGACACTTGATCGCGAAAGTGCTTCGCATCACGCATGGCTATGGTGATAAATGCTTGATCCGGGACTTTTCTGCCAAGATCATGCGTGGGGACAAGATCGGTGTGATCGGACCGAACGGGTGCGGCAAAACGACCTTGCTACGTCTTCTTCTGGGGCATATAGAGCCGCAAAAAGGGTCTGTTCACGTCGGTACGGGTCTTGAGATCGCTTATTACGATCAATTGCGCGAGCAACTCGATCTCGAAAAAACGGTGGCTCAGAATGTGAGCGAATCCGGGGATACGGTGATCGTCAACGGCAAAGCCAAAAACATCATCGGTTATTTGCAGGATTTTCTTTTTTCGCCGGACAGAGCCAGGACTCCGGTGAAGGTTTTGTCCGGAGGGGAGCGGAACCGACTTTTCCTTGCGCGACTTTTTGCCAAGCCCTCCAATATGCTCGTTATGGATGAGCCCACGAACGATCTGGATGTGGAGACGTTGGAATTGCTCGAGGAATTGCTTGTCGAATATACAGGAACGGTGCTTTTGGTCAGTCATGACCGCTCGTTCCTCAATAACGTGGTGACGTCAACCCTGGCTATGGAGGGCGATGGCATGGTCCGTGAATATCCGGGCGGGTACGATGACTGGCTGAGTCAGCGTGTTGTAAAACCAGAACCCGGAGTCTCGAAAGTAGCAGCTCCCAAGCTTCCTTCAGCAGCCGAAAAGAGCCCGAGCGCTTCGGGCCTTTCTCCGGTTGAGCAGCGGGAGCTGAAAGATCTTTTAAAAAAGATCGAAAAGGCCGAAGCGGGGCAGGAAGAGCTTTATAGTCTGATGGCTAAGCCAGGATTTTATCAAAAAGATCCTCAAGAGATCTCCCGGATCAAATTGCAGGCTGAGGCGTTGTCTTCGGAGCTTGCGCAAATGTATGATCGCTGGGAGCAGCTGGAGAAATTGAAGAAAGCCAGTTCGTGATGGAAACGCGCAAATTGCGCCGAACGAGAAAAAACAAAGATTATTGTGCTGGGGGGGTAGAGGACATGCTCTTTCTTGGCAATTCAAAAGCAAAATAGCTTCCTTTTCCTTCTTCGCTCTCGATCCAGATCCTGCCGCCGTGTAATTCCACGATCTCTTTGGCGATGGTAAGGCCGAGCCCCGTGCCGCTCACTCCCTGCATGGCTTGGGATTCGATGCGCGAGAACTTTTCGAAGAGCTTCTGAAAATCATTTTTAGCGATCCCCGGGCCCGTATCACGAACTCCGACTTCGACTTTTAACAGATCCGCAGAGCGTTTACCCTCAACAGTGACCGTTCCTCCGCTGGGGGTGAATTTCAGGGCATTGCCGATGAGGTTAGTGAGCACCTGGCTGATCCGGTCTTGATCGGCCTCGATCTCCAACGGTTTTTCAATCTTCGTCTGGATCGTGATCCCCTTTGTTTTGCTCCAAGCTCCGAATTCGTTCACGAGAGACTGGACGAGGTCATCGATGCGGAAGGGGATAGGTTTAATCGTGAATTTATTTGACTCAAGCTTCGAAAGGTCCAAGAGGTCGTTGATCAGACGGGAAAGTCGCTCGACATTGTTTAAAGCAAGCTTGGCGAATTTTTCTTGGTTCGGAGTGAGCTGGTTGACCGATGTATCGCAAAGAAGCTGAAGGGATCCCCGGATACAGGTAATGGGCGTTCGAAGGTCGTGAGAAACATTGGCCAGAAACTCGTTCTTCAGGGCTTCGAGTTCTTTTTGTTTCGTAACGTCGGAGATCACGGAAACAAAACCGACCGTTTTGCCATCCTCACTTTCAATAACGGCGTTGCTGGCAAGGAGTACTTTTCTCACATGATCGTTTTGACTTTGGATCACGACCTCTTTGCTTTTCCCCCCTTCGGAGGCCTCCTGTACAAAGCTAACCAACTGCTCCTCTTTGAGATCGCTTAAAACAGACCGGCCGATCTTGTCTTCTTTTTTTACGCCCAAAAGCCTCTCGGCGGCCGGATTCATCAGCATGATCTCGCCCTTCTTATTCACCATGATCACGCCCTCGGCCATGGAATGGACGACCTCTTCGGTCTGCTTCTTTTCTTCTCCCATTTCTTTGAACGAGGTGTCGAGTTTTTCAAAGTTTTCGCTTACAACCTTGATCTTTTTTTCAGCGAGGTCGAGCGATTTGTTTTTCTCATCGATCACGCGTTCGTAGCGTTGCTTGATCTCAAAAGTCTTTTCCACCGTCTTTTTCTGAACTTCCGCGGTGACAATGCTGGATATCTTCTTTGTGAGGGGGCTAACGGGCTGGGTGCTTCCCGCGAGATGGTCTCTGAGTTCTTGCTCGAGCTTCTGCGCGGAGACTTCGGAAGTTGCGCCGACCGCCACCTCCACTGCTCTCTTTTTCTTGGCCATGCTAAGGGCTAGGACAAGGGCGCACGTCACGGCTACAAACATGACGATTAAAAATATAGGGACGGTGGAATCCATGAAAATGCGCTTTCCTCTGATGGGTAACGATTCGAAGTCATTATTGTATTGATAACTGGCGGTTTGTCAGCTAATAACTTTTTCGTCGGAGCGATGGGCGCGTTCTGGGCCTTTGCTTTTCGAATTGTTTGTCGCGCTATTTTCCAAAATATTGATTTGCTTGCTGAGCCGTCGGTTTGTTTTTCTACTTCTGTCAACCGCGGCTATATTTCCTCAAAACCTTCATTCCTTTCAGAACAAAAATTTCAGGGTGGGGGACCTCAGTCCCGATTCGATAGATATTAAGAACGACGCGTTTTTACACCATAGATCGCCATGGGGTGAAATAAAAGCAAGAAATGCTGTAAGTTGTTTGTTTCCAAGGGATAAGGAGTGACGCATTATTTGACAAATAGCACATTTGGCGGCTATACTTTTGGTGTGATTATAAATCTTTAAAATAAGTATTTAAATCCCATATATCTAGCAAGGTTGTTTCGAAGCCCCAAAAGAACTAAAAAGATAAAACGATATGACAACTACTAACATGAAATCTGTGTCGCTTAGGGGATTTTCCTTTTTTGTGGCCATCGTTTTCACGATGACCACCCTCACGGGAAGTCCATCTCAAGCTTTTGCCTCATTGGGAGTCATCGACCTTACAAATGGGGCTAAAGAGCAGGCAGGACTTCGTCAGGATCTCTACGCTATGCCTGCTGAACTGGGCTCACTTGTTACTCTCTGGGAACCGAGCGCTGGAAATTCTTCCCACGAGTTTGTAATCCAAATCCAGGATGCCCATGCGAATCCTGAGGGGCAACAAAACGTTGCCAGCATAATGAAGTATCTGGAGTCAAAATCTCCCGAACTCGTGGTAGGTCTTGAGGGTGCTGTCGGAGCACTTCATCCTGAATATTTGAAGTTCTTTAAGGAGTTTCCGGATGCGAATCGTGCCGTGATCGAGGATCTCAAAGAAAAAGGCGAATTGAATGGCGCGGAGCTTTATTTGCTGGAACAACATCGTGGAACGGGAAACGGGGAACGGAAAACGAATTCGTTCGATGTTCAACATTCAACGTTCCACGCGCCGAAGGCGTATGGCGTCGAAACGCCGGCGCTCTATCGGGACAATCTCAAGACTTTTCGCGAACTTTTGTCCAAGCGGGATGAGATGCCAACGCTTCTCACCCCGATTCGTGCCCAACTTGAAAAAGAATGCTCGCAGAAATTAAACGGGGAGCTTCGGGATTTTCTCAGAGAACGTAACCGGCGCAAGGATGGCAAGTATGACGCTGCGGCCACTCAATCCGATCCGAATCTTCAGGCCTATGTCCGTTATTTGCAGAAGCAGTCACTGAAACTCCTTGAGATCGATCTCAAAGATCCCATCGAGCAGTTGCGTTTTCCGAATCTTCTGCGAGTGGTGAAGCTGGAAGAAGCCCAGAAGGGTTTCGATTCGGAAAAGGCCAAGAGCCAATGGAAGGAAGCGGTCCGGACACTTAGGGCTGCGGCCAAGGATAAAGACGAGAAGGAATTCGCCGAGGCGTTTGCGACGTTCGGCCGTGAAAAAGGATTTATTTTAAAAGCGGAAGGCGATGCGTTCTCGTATCCTGTGGAGCGTGCCCTTTATCCTCGCGAATTGCTCGAGGGGCTGTTCCTCTTCGCGAAAAAGCACCAGCTGTCGTTTACCGGCCAGGAAGCTTTTTGGCAAAGTTGGAAGCTGGCGGTTTTTCAAGCCGAGATCGATGTGACAGGCCTTCTCCAAGAGATGAACACGATGGAAGAAGGGCTCATCCAAAAACTTGCCCGTTCGGAGGACGAAAAAGCCCTGGTTCGAAAACTAGGGGATTTCGATCTTCTGGAAAAAATGCTCCGGTTAGAATTAAGCCGCGAGGAATATAACAAAGCTCTCTCGGATCAGAACGGTCTGAAGTCTTTTACTTCGGAATCGAAGCCATTGGCGACCTTGCTGGACCAGGCGTATCATTTTTACGGTGTATCCCTTCAGCGTGATGAAGCGCTTGTCACGAATCTCTTGGCGCTTACGCGCGGGGAACATTACTCGAAAAACGATAAGCAAAAAGATTTTCCCGTTCCCCGGATTGCTGTTCTTTACAGCGGCGGTTTTCACACGCCGGGTATTGAATCGATCCTGCGGCAAAAGGGGATCGGTTATGCCGTATTCTCACCACGCATCACGAAGACCGACCATGGCGAAATGTATCAGAAGGTCATGTCGGACGCGAACTCGGATTTGAGCGCTTACTTCAAGGTCAAGAATCCGTTCCTCACGAGACAGGAAGCTCTCTTCTTCAAGCAAATCATCGAAACGGCCGCTCTCGCACTTTCTGAAAAATATCAGCTAAAACCCGATCAGGTTGCAAAAAATATCGCCCAAGCGGTAGCTTCAAGCCCGGTATTTTCCGGCACTTTAACGGCCGATCATCAAAAAGATCATCCTTCGACAGTTCGTTTCACTCCCCAAGCAAGTCCCGAAATATCAACATCCCAGAATTCTGCCCTAATGAAGAGTGCCGCTACGCAAGGTCTTGCTGAAGCTCTCACCCTTGATCCCAAGACAAATGCCGGGATCGAGCGGTCCGCCGTAGATGTTGATTTTGGCGTCGCCTTGTCCCACGTTGTTGTTACAGCTCAAAAACCGGAAAAGGTGTCTGAGGCAGTTCGGATAATGAATGCCTTCAAGGACCGTGTCTTCATCACCGGAAAGCTGCCCGCGGGCACGGTTCATCTTTCCACGCTCTTTGATAAGGGTTATTTAAAAGTGCAGAAAGATATCGAGCCAGTTGTCCGGGCGCTAGAGGATGGGAATGTACCAGTGGCCGGGGCTATTTTGGCGAAGTTAATAGAAGAGTGGATAGGTGGGGCGATTAGCGAGATTCATCCTCAAAAATTTTCTCAATTAAAGCAGCTTATCGAGGAACTTCGGGAAATAGGCTTTTTTAATCAGTCCAAGGCCGCGTTATTGGCGGGAGAGATCGACGAAAAAAATCAACGCCTCAAGAGTGCAACCCAACCCATTTCTATTCCCGGTCAAATCCGGCGCTCCGAGGTGCGGCTCCAGTTGACGAAGGAAACAACGGCAGCGGAGATTCGGAAAGCATTAGCGGGGGGTATTACCAAGAAGAAGGCGAATGAATTGGCGGCTGCAATACGCGCTGGAAGTATCAATTTCTATGAAGACCTCCGGGCATTTGTGGCTCCGAACGTTACGGTGGCGCAACTCAAAACCATTTTTAAACTCCCGGGTTCCTTGTCCCGCGCTCCTCCGGCCAATGGCCCGAAAGCTTTAAGTATCCATTATTACGGAGCTGCTTTGCTTGGCGTGGGGGCTTTGATGGCGTTTCTCACGGTCTATTTTGTTGTTCCGAACTGGCGAAGCTCCCGAACGCAAAAGGAAATGCGATCGCTTTATCAGAAGAATCTGGCGACCGCCTACCTCATGCCTCCCATGTACGTTTTACAATCAAGCCACCAGTCTTTTTCCGCCTGGAAAGGACATCGTGTGGAGCTGGTGACAAGCCCGCACGGAGCCCCTGCCGCTGCCGAAGAGATCGTTAAAATAAGCGGGGAGGTGGCTTTGGTGCCTCGCTCATGGATCATCGTGCTGGAGGGCGGGGATAATGCTATGACCCGGTCCGGCAAGCTTATTGATGTTGCTATGCTTATTGCTTTAGCGGATCGTTTGAATATCCCCATTGTCGATCCTGTCCCGACCAACGGAGATCCCGAGGTTCTCAAGGATGTTGCGCGGGAGCTAGGCCTTTCGGAAGAAGAAGTTCTGGCCGCTTCTTTTTATAAAGATCTTTTCAATGCACAGAGCCAGGGCGCATTTCTTCCTGGAGGATTCAGACAGGCCGTGGAAGTTTTTTTCCTTCACCGGAAGATTTCCCATGGTTTGTCAAAAGAACGGATCGTCCAGATCCTCAGTCGAAAAGCGATCCGATTGTCAGCTTCTGCCGAAGAGCGCGAAGTGTTCGCCAAACAGATCGATCTCGTAAGCAACTCCATTATGGATCACCGGAACCGGATCGGCCGGGAAAGAGCCGAGAAGGTTTTGGGTTCCTATCCCAATGTCCTTGCTCTTGTGGGTTCGAGCCACGCCGCTGTTTTTGATGAAAAGGCTGTGGTTCAGCATCTTGATCCTCCGACCCAGGCGATTTATCTGGAAATGCTCCTGAAGGACTTAAGAAAATCCGGTATTTTCCGCTCCGAAGTCCGGGGCCAGGAAGAAATTCAGAAAGGGATCGGCAGGGCGGAGGAATTAAAGAACGGGCCGGGAATGCGTGGGAAGGCGGAGTCGCGTGAAACGGCTGTGAAGGTCCAAACGGCTCCCTACAAGAGCCTTGAGATGTGGGGCGATCTGAGACGACTGCATATGGCGATGCTGCCAGTCGGAGATTCTCCGATCGATCTTAATCAGCATCCAAGACCCGATAAAACGATCGCCGTGAGATTAAGTGTTTTTATGGACATTCCGGCGGTGTCGCTTGAGGATGTTCTGAAAGCTCGGGCGGCAGGCGTGATCCCGGCATCAGAAAAAAATAAATGGATTGTTTTCATCCCCAAAACCAAAAAATCTGCGGAGGCGAAGGATTACGAAAATTGGCAGAGGGTTGTGATCAGCGAGGATGCTGTAAAAGTTGCAAAGGATCTTGGGAGGGCTGTTGAATCCTTTGTGAAATCCCGCTCGGAGCAGCGCGGGGCGACCGATTACAAACCAGTGGATCCTGTTACCGTTAAAAAGACGATGGATTTTATGGCGCTGATCCAGAGGCCAGAGGCTTCTGGGATCCATCTCGGGCTTTTTCTGGGCATCGGGGAAATGATGAATGGCGAGCCGGCCGTTATTTTGGAGGCGATACAGGCTGGAGACATTAAGGAAGCGAAGAGGAATACGCGATCCATGGTGGAACGTTTGACCAAGTGGAATGCGACGGCGCCCCGGCACTTCGAACGGCTCGGGCTTCTCGCGGAAAAACTGGCAGGAATGGGATTGCTTGATCCCGAATATCTCAAGATCCTGCAGGGAGAGCTCCGAGAAAAAGAAAAGAAATCCAGAAAAAAATCGAGTCTCTCCGAGACGCAGCTTATTCCTATTATCCCGGAAGAATCATCGGTTGCCGATCAAGGTTTAGCGCGTTCGGAAGTGTTGGATGAGCTGCAGAAAAATCCGGTTGTTTCCGGAAGCGGAGTGATCACTCTTGAAAGAGTTTCACATGGATTAAGCTTCCTTTTCCAACGAGGGGGAGAACCAATCGGAAAAATCGATTTTCTTGGCTCGGGAAATTTCAACAAGGAAGCGGAACAAATAGCGACCCTTTTGAGAGCGAGCGGGGTACCGGTCGAATCAAAGGGCGAGAGTCTTTACTTTCATCCCGAGGGCTCCTCGCAAGGAGACCGACGAGTTTTTGCGGGTAATTTCTCAGAACTCCAACAAGTTCTCGCGGATCTTCAAGGTGCGATGCGCCCAGAATCAAAAGTTGGGGAAAAGAAGGACGGAGTTGCGCGTTCGGAGGCGCGTGCCGAGGTTCGCATGAAGGGTGCTTTTGCCGCAAACAGGTCCACGCGCGGTGAGGTCGTCTTTCTTTCAAGGGAAAGTCATGAAGTCGAATGGAACATTGACGGGAAGGAAATGGAAAATGCTCTGACGGATTATCAGTCATGGCAAAAAAGGGTCCAGGATTCCGTGGCTTTTGTGATGCCCCAGGAAACGGTCGAAGTGCTCTCGCGAGCGGTCGATCTGGATCAAAGAACAAAACGGATCTCCGAAAGCATGGATCTGGTCCTGGCTGCGGTGGAAAACGGATCTTCGCTGAAAAGAACAGATGCTTTTATCGAGGCTCTTCTGGATATGTACGAAAACCATGAGCTCTTCGCCTATATTCCGCTGGATCCAGCCAAGAGAGAGAAGCTCAAGGGGGCCATGGCAGAGATCATAAAACAGGAAAGAGATTTTCAAGACCAGGAGTTGGTAGATGCGATCAAACGCTTTGGTTCTCATGCGGAAAGCAAAGGTTCTGCGAGTTTATTCCGAAAGTGGTTGTCGATGCTCGGGAAGATAGATGCGGTCAAGGATGTCCCAGAACTCACGGCGCAGGCTGCTTTCCTTAGAACTGTGAGCAATAAAGATTTGCTGACTCCCGAAGCGCGGCAGG
>Ga0114951_10005580_pt1 | contig 11532 bp, 9 predicted proteins | sample AM7aDNAmetaG_FD_88677 | JGI IMG/M metagenome (GOLD analysis project Ga0114951, IMG submission 88677) | Freshwater microbial communities from Finland to study Microbial Dark Matter (Phase II) - AM7a DNA metaG | ecosystem: Environmental > Aquatic > Freshwater > Lake | place: Finland: Lake Alinen... | reverse complement strand
AAGCGTGCCGGTTATGTCGATGCGACGCTCAACCGGCTCGGTCGTGACCGGAGCAACTGCCACACTCTGGGCTGCCTCCTGACCTGTTGTGGCATCCTTTTTGTTACCGCAACCCAACCCTGCAGCAAAAACCAGCAGCACAAGAGCTGAGACTAAATATATGTTTTTTTTCATAATTTTTTCACTATATTTGGATTATTTTTTATTTATGTATGTTTTTATAAGTTCAATTTATCTAAAATGGAAAGCTAAATCGGTATGTTACTAACTGGTTACACTAGAATTCCCAAGAACAACAACTGTTCGTTTATTGTTTTTAATTATACCACTAAAAACTTCAAAGTCAAATAGATAGCGTACAACTTAATTATCTTTTTACTTATTTCTTTTTTGAAAAGAGTGGTAGGCAAGCCAGATTTATCTGCGGCGAGAGGCTATGCTTCTAGTCGGTATGCCAGAAAATCATACCTGCGACACAGCCTCGCTGTGAAAGGGGTACAAAAAGGAAGAAGGCCCTTAAACTCCTATTCAAGCGTCACGATGCGGCCCGCTTCCGCAGCGCTCCACCGCATGGTCTGGTCACGGTAGAAGCTTGTCACGCTCAGATCAACTGCGAGCGGCTGCCCCTGGGCTAACTTTTTCAACCCCAGCAGTTCTGCAGGAAGAAAAACCTCGAAAGCGATATGAGGAAGCGGCCTGGAAATAACCTGCAGCATGCCCTGGGCAGGAAGCGGTTTTACGGGCTTGCCGTTTTTACACACATAAAGCCTCGACTCGATCTCAAGCTCATTTTTAAAGCTGTGGCTCAGCCTCGGGAGAAGGCACACGGCATATTCGCGCTTAGCGCCCTTGCAGCCGATGGCCAGATGCAGCTGAAAGGCTTCCGACAGGGGATACTCACCTGTATAAGACAGCAGGTCTTTTTCCACATAGCTGCTTGCAAGACAAAAAAGATAGAGCCCATCGGGCGCCCAGGCCATATGCACGTCCCCGAAGGGCACGCCCGGCGCTGCCGTGGCAAGGGGAGCAACTCGCGTGGCCGGCTTGTCCCAGTCCGTAAGCGTCTTGTCGGTAAGGCTTATGGGAGCGCCGGCCCGCCTGATGACGGGAGCCGCTGCTACCGCAGGCTGCGCAGCAGCGGCATGGGTTTGCTCAAGCTGAGGGTTCACTGCGGCGAACCGCCCGGTCAGCTGTTCATAGGGCATATTATAAATATCAATAAGCCCCATATTATAATCCTCGCCGTCACTCCGGCCTCCCGTTGGTTCATCATACAGCTGGAACCAGTGGCTGCCAACGACATTGGGGAAACGGGCAAAGTTCTGAACAGCTTCTACAGCGCCCCTGGTCCGCTCATCCTGCGTCTGCACGGTGAGCAGATGTCCGTTGTTGCGGTTGCCGCTGCGGTTTTCGCGGGCGCAAAAAAAGAACTCCGAGATAAGCACCGGCCTGCCCGCAAGCTTTTGCAAACCTTCAAAATAGTACGGCGCCACCCAGCCGTCCTCAACCGAAATATTATAGTTGGTCGAGACCACGTCGACAAAATCCGCCATGGCCCGCACAGCATGCTGATTGTAGTAGAGCGGCAGCCGGTCCCCGAGGATGAGTGAGCCGGGATGTGCGCGGCGCAGGCTGTCATGAACAAGCTTGTAATAGCGCTGAGCACACAGCCCTGTGAAATAGTTGACAAAATGAATGCCCTGCCCGCCGGGCCTGAGCTGGAGTTGCGCGCCCTCTTTTTTTAAATCATCAAAGCCGGCCATGCCCGGGCCGGGCACAAAATCTTTCAGCAGCTTTTTCCAGTCGCCATTATAGGCAGCATGCAGCTCATGCCAGAGCTTCTGCTTGGTGTGGTTCTGCCACTTGTCCTTGAGATACCAGAGAAACAGCGGGGCATTCCACCACCCGGCCTCATTGTCGGTGAAATACCCGAGCAGCTGCGGATCATTGCGGTAGGGCGCTGTGAGCTGCACGGCTGCCGCATAGACAATCTCCTCGTTGGTCGGATCAAAGGGATCAAACCAGTGAAGCCGCGCCACGCGCCCGAGATCAAGCTCCACACACAGCGGCAGCGCCATCTTCGATGAATTATCCGACCACCCGCCGCGCGTATTGAACCCCCAGGCCAGCAGCTGCGCCCCGGCATCCTTGCGCCATGCTGCGCGGCTCGGGTAATGGTCGGCCCAGTAGAAGCTGCGCTCGCGCTTACCCTTATTGCCATCCCAGCTTTCCACGCAGTTCACGCCCCGTGAGTAAAAGCGCTTTCCTTCTGGCGTTTGCAGCCACCATATCCCTTCGTTTCGCACAACCGACCAGCCGCCCGTTGCTTGCTGCCCAGGCACATTGAGGGGGGTGCCCGCATACCTGCCGCAGGATACCAGCAAACAAACAAAAAAGAGCACGAACCATCGTGCTCTGAAGATTTCAAAAAATGTTTTTTTATGCAAGGCCCGTTTCCTTTAAAATATAGCCGAGCTGTTTCCCGGAATCAAAATGCTCACGGGCAATGCGCAGGGCAGCAGCCCTGTGCCGCTCTGGTTCGGCTTCAATGGCCTGTATTGCCTCGAAGATCTGCTCCTGCGTGGTAAACGCAAAAAGCCCTTCACCCACCGGCAGAAAGCGGCCAAAGCCCGTGTCTTCGGTAATGACCGGGCGGCCTGCCGCCAGATAGCAGGCGCTGCGGTCGGAAAACCAGCCGCTCTTGAGCATGACATTCTGGTCCTTGGCCACGGTGAACTCGGCCCTGGAATCGCGGATATATTCTTTATAGCGCCAGGGGTTTTGTGACAGCACGCCTGCATCGCGCACTATCCAGCCATGCTGGGCGAACCGCAGCCCGTCGTCGCGGCTCATGCCGCTGAACGTAAGGTCGAATATACCGCCAGGAATGCTGCCGGGCAGATCGATAATCGGCTCGTATTTAATGCTCTTGCGCCACGAATATGAATGGCCGCCCAGCTCGACATCCCGGCCCCTGGTGTCCCATGACCCCACGGTGGTGTAGGCCGTGCCGGCCGATTCCAGGGGCGTCCACTCATTGAGCACGACCGGCGGCAGCAGGGGCCTCCAGTTGATGCCTGAAAGCGGCACCTCCGTCTGTCCCAAAGGCAGGTTGTAGCCATAGGTAAAGCAGACATCATGTGCTTTGTAATAGGATCGCGTCCAGTCATCGTCCCGGATTTTTACCTGCATAAAAACAGGGTCCGTGTCGATAATAGCCTTGACGCGGCTGCTCAGATACTCTTCCCGCAAAGGCAAAACGCCGGAAATATTAAGAAATAGGTCGGCCTGTGCTATGTAGCGGTCAAGCCGCTCGCGGTCCCAGCCGTAGAGTTTGTTTTCAAAACCGCTGTAATAGGCCCAGCGGCCAGACAGGCCGAAATAGGAAAAAAACCGCTCAAGCTGCTCGCGGCCATAGGTGGAGTCAATGTCATACAGGCCGCGCACGGGATCATAGGGGTAGGCCCAGTCGCTTGAGTCTTCCAGAAACAGCACCTCATGGCCCATGCGGGAAAACCCCAGCATGTAGTGCAGCATCATCCATATCTGGCCGCCCAGCGGAAACCCGATGGCAAAACCTGCCACGACTATTTTGAGCTTGCGGGCCACTAAGGTGCCTTTTTTGCCGCCGGCGCCTGCCCGAGCATGATTGCCGCGCCTTCGGAGATCGTTACAACCGGAATTTTTTCCTGCTGCAGCCATGAGCACAGCCGCTCGAGCCGCTCGGCATCCCAGGGCTCCCATCCTACATTGCGGCCAACGTCGTGCATGCAGAATATCACCCAGCCGTCCTGCTGCACGGCCTTGTCCTTTATCTGCCGCATGATGCCGTTTACCGTATCATTTGTGCTGACCACTATGCGCGTAATCCAGGCCGGGTCAAAGTTTTCCCGGCGGTTGAACGTATCGCTGCCCGTGACAATATATTTATAATATTTTCTCCCCACGGGTTTAAGCTCGTCGGTCCAGCTGTTGTAAGGCGTAATATAGGTCTGCACATGAAAGCCGAGTTTCTCAAGGGCTTTGCGGGACTCTTCCATCTCGCGCTCGTAGGAGCAGGAGGAGATATCAAGCTTGGACGGCTCTTTGGCTTTAAAGGGCCGCACATGCAGCGCTTCGATCACGCGGTCGAAATAAAAAGACCCTGCCGTTTTTTCCATTTGATCAAGGGTGTCGGCTTCACGCAACGGCTTGCCGCTTTCCATAATGCACGAAATCTGGGCGTATTCATAGTCGGTCTGGTAGGTTTTCTTTATTTCATTATCCCAAACCCATCCCTTTATCTGTTCGCTTAAATAGTATTCGGGTATATCGAAAGGCCGCTTGTGCGAATAGCTGTGTGAGGCGATCTCCCAGCCATGCTTCTGCAGGTCAAGTGCCTGGGCCGGGGTCATATAGTCGTCATTGCCCGACATGAGCCGCTGATAAATGAGGCCCACCGTGCCGCGCATATCGTATTTTTTCAGCACCTGAAACCCGTAGGCATAGGTGCCCGCAAGCCCGTCGTCGAATGTCAGGCTTACCATACCGGCACAGCTCGGCCCGGCTGGCGCCAGAAGCAGCAATGGCAGTAAGGCTATTATTAAAAACAGTTTTTTCATCATCATGGCCTTAAATAAAAACTAATTTTACTTATACTGTAAAAACGGGGTTTTTACAAAAAAGAAATCCCTATATGTCATGACTGCCCTAAGTCATGAATTAAGGGGGGGGGGCATGTTATGGGTGAAGTTAGCCAAACACAGGTTGGCCATAAGTTTTTCAACCGACGATGTCAAGCCTTAGGCTTGGCCCGTGGCCCGCGATTGTGCAGACAGTTATCCTTAATGTGCCATCCTTAGAGCCAGTGCTGCCATGCAAAGCATGCAGCCGTAAACTTCTGTAATCATATTGCCCCTGCAATCTGCGGCAGCGGTGCGCGGTCTTGTTCTGCTAAGGGATAAGTGAATGCATCTGCAGTTCAGTTACGGAATTAACCGTTACTCCGTCGGGAGCGATTGTTTGATTGACCACAGCACCGTTTATTGCCACATCGTGCATATCGGCGCCCGTCAGGTTGGCATTACTCAGCACAGCATTGTTTAGCGTTGCCTGGTTCAGATCGGCGTTGGTCAGCGTTGCATTGTCCAGGCTGGCGCCGGTCAGCGTTGCAGTGCGCAGAGTGGCGCCGTTAAGCGTTGCACTGCTTAGCGACGCCTGGTCGAGCTTTGCGTCGCTTAGATCGGCGCCGTCAAGCGTTGCATGGCTCAGGCTGGCGCCGGTCAGATTGGCGTGTTTGCATCTGCCGCTCATACTGGCAAAATTAAGATCCGCACCCTGCAAAGACGCATAGGTGGCATTGTCCACGCTTGCATACGGCTCAAAGCATTGGGATTTAAAGATTTTCCCGGAACACGTCCCCGAGGGACATGTTCTGCCAAGGGCAAGCACCAGGTCCTGGGAGGCGGAAGCCACAAGCGTATTACCTTCCGCGCGCTTGAGCCTTACTTCAGCAGTTAAACTCCCCGTTCCAAGGGCAACCTTTAAAGACCTGATATCTCCACATATCGGCGTACTGCTGCCGGCCCAGATAACAACATGCTGCCAGTCGTCGGCAAAAGTTGCATCCCAGTATGTTCCCAAACAAAAGATGGTGGTAATCCCGAACTCGTTAGAAGTTGTTTTCCAACGCAGGTAGATATCGGGCTGGGCCACGGTCATAGTGTAGGTGGGCGTCGCATACTCCGAACTGTCTTTTAATACAAAACCAGCCACGGTACCTCCCACCGTATATATGGCATTGCCGGGACCGGTGTCGCACTGCACGGGATTAATGTCGCAACCGGGGCTTGTCAGCACAATCATTGCCACGAGAGCTGCGCAATAATATTTTGTAATATGGTATATTCCTGCTGTCATGTCTGTTCCTTTATTGATAATAATTTTATTTTATAATAGCGCTGTTTTGCATATGCTGCAAGTCCCTTCGTGCAGTGGCGCATCTTTTTTGAGTACACCCGAGAAGCAGGGGCCGAAAAAACGATCCGCCTCAGTGCCCCATAAAACTCATGAAAAGCCTTTGAAAAGTAGCTCTCATAGTATCCATGCTGTGCAATTTGATTGTGCACAACTCATCCTGGCCACAAAACAACACTTTTTTGCATCCTTTTCCCGGGAAAGCTGTTTAATAAAGAAAATACCTGCGTCAGCTTAAAAATCGGTAGGCTGCTTTGCTATAGCTACAAAAGCATTACTAGAAGTGTACTGGTAAAAAACAGGTATTAATTGCGGTCCAAACCGATTGACAAAAAGAGGAAAATTTACTACACTACTCTCACCATAAAAACCATTTTTTAAAAGGGGATGCTCTATGAAACGTTATGAAAAACTGTGTAGCTGTCTTATGATTATTGCCCTGTGCGTTAGTGGCCTGATGCTAGGGGCATGTAAGCGCAGCAAAAAACACCGCACCGAGGTTACGACCGGCGCTGCGGTCAATGCCATGATGATGACAAATCCGATGGGATCACTCTTCGGAAAAACCCAACTAAGTGAAGGTGGTTCCTCGGGCTCCAGCAGAGCGCCTGAAGCGGTTACCGGAACTGGCTGCCCGGCCATTAATGTGGGGCTCAATATAAACATTAATCCCTTTCCTAATGTAGCCGGCACAATTGATCTTGCCTATAATAACAACTGTCTTGTCAACGGCCTTGAAATGTCGGGCGAAGTTACCAGCACCTGGCAGTTCGTGATTACGAATCTTTTGCCGTTAAATGTTACCCTTCACAGCACCGTGACTTTTGATAATCTGACCATGGAAGGCATGCATACCGATGGCTCCATCACGCAGGTGATCTCGGTTAAAGATTTCATTCCGTATTCATTAATTAACGGCACCCTGACAACCGCCCATGCCGACGGCAAAACCCGAAGCATAGAATTCGACAATGTCACGGCAAAGGTTACCCTGAACAACTATACAGTATTTCAACAGTTTTTTGCGGGCGCTTCGATTACCATTACCGACAATGATACGCCGGCGCTGGTCATCAATGGCAATGCTCAATATACCGACGAAGACAACATGAAATCTCAAATGGACTTTGACAATGTCACCCAGCCCTTCGGCTGCGTTATGCCCGCATACGGCACTGTGCACCTTGTCAATGACCAAAAGAACTATGATGCCATTGTTGACTATGGCGACGGCACCTGCGACACGCTCATCACCGTCACCTTAAAAGGCCAGGACCCGGAAGTGATCGATGTGGCAGACTGGATAAAAAACCACTAAGGGCAGAGCAAACAACCTTCCACGACCACATGACTTGCAAAAGCCGCCTTCGGGCGGCTTTTTTTATGGGCTGAAGGCCTGCTTGACTTGTATGCGGGCTGCGCATATAGAGACGGCTGGATGCAGTTGTCCCAAGATATCTCTCTATTACAAAACAGCTAACGCAAACAGGAGAAAGGGCGCTGTATGACGCTGATGGGAATATTGTCGATAGTTGCCTATTGCGCATTTCTTGCAGGGGCGGCAAAATCGTTCCGCGACAATGGCAGCACAGCCTCCATGCTGATCATGCTAGCGGGCATTTTACTTGATATGCTTTTGAGCTTTCTGCCCATGTTCGGCGTGAAAAGCCTTGGTGCGGATATAAAAGTGTTCAACAGTATGCTTATTTTTGCAATAGCATCAGGGCTGTGCGTTTGGATAATTTTTTTTTATTGCCCTTGTTATGCGCAGAAAGCAGCGGCTTAATATTTACCATAACCTAATTGCCGCAACTGAGATCGGCTGGTTCCTCTCGTTTGTGGCATTTCTTTACGGCATGTACAAGTTTTCATGAAACAAGTCCCAGCCCCCCCCCTGCAATCTCCAAACATATTTTAAAATGTAGCTTTATGTGGTTTTGGTTCGAGTACTGACTGTAGAACCAGATCCTTATGTTAATGTCTTAAAACAGGATACTCATTACAGGCAGGCTATGGCTTATTGCGGCAACTGCGGCTGTTTTGTGATTTGAGCAATCATTTTCCGTGCAGGCGCAAAATCAGGAGAGATCTCAAGGCATTTTTTTGCTGCAGCAAGCGCTTCGTCCACGCGGCCCTGGTTGGCATACAGCCGTGCAACTCCGAAGTGGGCGTCAACATAGTCGGGAAATAGAGCAAGTGCCTTGCCGTAATACTGCTCAGCAGTATCGGACTTGCCCATCATCTCATGCACCACACCAAGATACAATAATGTCTGTGATGATTTCGAATCAAGGGCGTATGAATCCTCAAGGAGCTGGAGGCCGGCCGGGTAGTTTTTCTGCCCCTCGGCAAGCTGCATAGCCTGTCTGTTACGGGAGGATACAGCGCGCGACTGGATATGGGTTTTTGCCGGAATAAAGGAATACACATTGAGCACTTCGGGCGCGCTTACGGGCACAAACAGGGGGAGGGAATTGGCAATCTCAAACCAGTTTGTGAGAACGGCTATATATGTCACCTCTTTTTGAGCAAGGTACTTCTCAAGGAAAACCTCAAAATTATCTTGTTTAATATGAGGAATGAGTTCCGGGGTTACCAGCCCCACCATATCAATAATTTTCCGCTTCCCGTAAAATGCAATGGCCCCGATATCATGGGTCGCAATGATTGCCTGTGACGGCGTATGCGCCTCAATCCATCTGCCTGCAGCAACTTGCCGGTCATTTTGATATTTACAAAAATAAGCATACTCTTTTGAATCTTTAATAAGATAGACGGATGCCAAGACAACCGCCAGTGCCGCGCAGGCAATACAGAGCGCATTGCCGACAGCCTCCCGCTTGCATGCCCGGGCCGCACCGAGCGCCGCAGCACGAAGCCCCAGCATGGAAATAACGATATAGCAGGGTATGAGCGGCATCATATACCGGCCGAAACGATGGGCAAAGGGAATATTGATACAGTAGGCTGCCACAAACCCGAATGCAAAAATCAGGTAGAGTGCGTAAGCACTATACCCGCCCCGCAACACGGAAACCAGAACACAGCCTGTTCCGACAACAAAGAAGATACTTATGGGAAGAAACTCGCGAGAGAAAAAATATCCCAGAACCTCCCGCTGTAAAAAGACAAGTGGAGAGAGCGCTCCGTAGTATGTCAGCTTTGCTTTATATGTGTTGGGAAGGATATCACCTGAGAGGTGAAAATTAAAAGCGCCATAGGCTGCCCCCATGGCAAGAGCTATTGCAAACACTGCGAGCAAGCCTTTAAGCGTAAAAAATGGTTCATGCCCGCCGACCGGTTTTTTTGTTTCCGCAAAACGGCGCAACCCATAATCAACTGCCACAGCAACCCAGAGGATGAGGCCATCGGGCCGGCACCAGAGCACAAGGCCCAGCATGATGCCAAGGCACCGCACATTGGCTGTTTTGTAGAAATAGAGCGCTGCAATGACGAAGAAGATAAACATCGTTGTTTCCATACCGGAAACTGCGATGAGAGCAATTTTGGGCTGAAGCGCCATTATAAGCGCAGCGGCCACAGCAAACCAGGCATCGTTTTTAAAATCCAGGCGCACAAGCTTCCAGAAGGCGAAGGCCGTGAGGCAGCTAAATATAATCCCGAGAGTATAGCTTATGATGAATTCATTCTTATAGAACAGGTAAAAAGCCGCCAGCAAAAACGTATATGCCGGAGAGGTTGAGCCCGATGTGGCAAGCTGATCTCTGAAATAGGAAAAACTGCCGAACTCCACAAGGTTGCGCGCAAAGCAGAGGTGTATCCAGGGGTCGTCAAGGGGAAAGCCCCACAGCCCATTCTTTGCCCAGGCAACGGCAAGAAAAATGAGCGCACAGGCCGCAGCCAAAAAAACGACCGCCGCTCCGGCGATACGTGCATACCCGGCTGAAAGCGGCTGCCCGAAAAGAAGCTTTATCGTCCGGACTGCTGAAACAGGCTTTTGCGCTGGCGCAGGCTTGCTAACGGGTATTTTTTTTGTCTTTTTTGCCATAAAAAGTCTCGGTGCAATGATTTACATAAAACGTACATGTATCAAATTTGCCGGGGCAAATGCAATGCGCAAACTAAGGCGGGAGCAACATTTTTTTAACAGAAGCATCAAATGCTGCGGCCAAAATTTAAGGCGGTGCGTCCTATGGCAAGGCATAAGCCCTGATGGACAAGATCTGTTGTCGTCGCGGTAAAGGGGAAATAAACAAGCTCATACCCATGCACGGCAATTTTTGCACGGGCAAGCTCGGGGTACACCTGATTGCGATTTACCGCAATCAGAGCAAGGCTGAGCTTGATGCTCTCGGCTGCCTCCCGCACGGTCAGTGTAACAGGATGCAGCACAAGGTTTGAAAGCTGATCATGAGTCTCACCATCGGGCTGCTGCGCCGTCACCTGCCTGGACAGGCGCAGAAAAAGCTGGGGCTGAATCTTGAAAGCCGGGGCCCAAAACGAGAGCTGCTGTTCGGCCATATCCACCGTAACCACCCTGGGCTGATTTGCAAAGCCCACAAGATCAGCCTGCGATTTAAGCTGCAGGCCTTCCACCGTGGCAGTCATGCGCCAGAACGGCAGATACTGAACCTTCTCATCAGCGCATTTCATAACAGCGTACTTAAGGGCTGTATATCCCCCGGCGGAAGGCTGCCAGGCGCGGCTGCATTTGGGGCACATGAGCACGCAACTTTCCTTTTCCGCCAGCATATCCCAGCCGCAGTTTGGGCACAGCGTCGGCAAAAATAAAACGCCCCAGGTATCATGGCGTTCTTCGCCAAGCCCTTCGGCAGCAAGTGCATCCGCAGCCGGGGCCACAGTGCTGTTGAGCACGCCGTCATAGAGCTTTTTGTTTTTCACAAAAAAAGGCGCATAGATAAGACTTACGGTCTCGCCGATGCACTCACGAAAAAACACCTGCCCGTCGCTGCGCATATTCTGCTCGGCAAAGCGGGCGGCAAAATCAATAGATGAAACTTTGAGCGGAAGGTAGCGGCCCGTATGTTCAGGAAGCACAAAGTGCAGTTTCAATGCCTGCGGTCGAAACCCCAATGTTTGGGGAAGCCCGGCAATTCCCGCACCGCACAAGCTCGTGTCGACGACACGGTAATCAACATCATAGGCCCTGCAGATGCAGGCCATGCCCCTGAAGCGCCAGTAGGGAGCATAAAAAAGATTCTCAGCCGGCGCGCCGGCAGCAGCAGGCAGCCCGTAGCGAAACCGATCTCGCGGCATGAGATAACTCCGCACGCGGCAGAATTTGCAGGTGAGAATCCTGTCGGCTTCGTCAAACTCCACCTGCGCGCCGCACTGCGGGCAGGCATGCTCAATTGTCCAGCCTGTGGTCATGGGTTATGTTAGGTTCCAATTATTGAAAATTCATTATCGTAGTGGCGGGCTTTACGCCCGCCTGCTGGTTTTGATAAACCTCACTACCTCTAATCAAGGCCCCCTTCTCCCCTGAGACTGTGTCGTAATTACAGTGAGCCGGGGCAATATAAGCGTTCTTTGACAAAAAAATATTAGAAAACAAAAAAACATATAACAGCGATCATACTGCTATGGTACAGTTTT
>Ga0114951_10005579_pt1 | contig 11536 bp, 11 predicted proteins | sample AM7aDNAmetaG_FD_88677 | JGI IMG/M metagenome (GOLD analysis project Ga0114951, IMG submission 88677) | Freshwater microbial communities from Finland to study Microbial Dark Matter (Phase II) - AM7a DNA metaG | ecosystem: Environmental > Aquatic > Freshwater > Lake | place: Finland: Lake Alinen... | reverse complement strand
TGTTTCACTTTCGTTGATTCTTCTTGGTCTTGTAGAATATGATTTTAAAATTCTATATCCGTCTTTTTCTAATAGATTTGTTAATGAATCTTTTCCACAAGAGGATTCACCAACAATTAAAAAAACTGTTCCATTTTCATGAGTTCGAACTCCTCCTTTATCTAATTTTATCATTCTTTATTTATATTAAATCCTATGGATGTCTCTCCTGGATTTATAACTTTCAAATTTTTACCATTTAACATATCCTTGACATCTTTAAACGCAATATCATAATCATATCCTAGAACACAAATGGATAGAATTAATTCTTTTAAATGATCAATTGTAAACCCCTTTGTATCAGTGATGATTTTATCAATAGAGACGTTTGATTTTACCAAATCGTTTTCTTTAATTTTTTGTTCTATAAAATATTTTCTAACTACATCATCTGGTAAACCAATGTTATATCTTCTATCAAATCTAGAGGGTCTGGCTTTAATTCTGTTTTCCACATCTTCTATGAAATTAGTTGTTGCTATAGTGACAACATTATTCATTCTCATATTACCATCTAATATATTCAATAGTGTTGTTAAAACTTCTCTATCGGCTATAAAATTGTCGATGTCTTCTATAATAACAATAACTGGTTTTTCTCTTTCAATATCTCTAATCATAGAAATTACATCATCAAACCAAAAAACATCATCTCTATCAGAAATGTTTATAACTATACCTTGATGTATATTAATCAAGTCTTTACATAACAATTGAATCAAACTGGATTTTCCACATCCATGTGTACCATATAATAGAATACCTCTTTTATAAACAAAATTGTATTTTTTGTAGATTTTTTTATTACTCCAAAAACGTTGAACATCTCCTATTATATTTTCAAAATTCTTATCTGGTAGTTGAAAAATATCTTCGGTAATTATATCTCTTTTCTTTAAGAAATGTGTACCCGCGCTTTGATCCCAACCCATGATATAAAAACCTGAAGGTAAGGTTGAAGTTGTTTCTCTGGTTGGATAAAATCTATCACCATTTACTGACCATTGTATAAATCCTGCTTTGTATTTTTTCTTATTTCTCGAATCGAGTGGAATCACTTCATCAAAATAACCATCGTTATATACTTCTTCGCTCATTAATTATTATATATTATTTATATTTTCTTTGTTTTTTCTAATTCTTTCCTTAATTTATCATATGGTAATTCTTCTTGTGGTGTTGGTATACCTTTAATTGCTAAAGTACGATTTTTATATTCATCAAAACTCGTGACTTCTTCTCCAATCCAGTCTTCTGGTATAAAATTATCGACGATTTTTTCATCATCATTTTCAAATTCTACTAAAACTAAACCTTCTAAATTATCTTCGAATACATCATATTCTAATATAAGATTGTTATTTTTTGGACTAGGTATATAATATCTTTTTTTAGATATTTGTTTTGGTGTAGAAATTTGCCAAATGACATCGAAAGTATCTTGATCTATCGGTATAGTGATTTCGTTGCGGATTTTGTTTCCAACATCTTTAATATTTAACATAAATTCTTTTTCATCGGTACAACGAGCTCTAACTTCCAGAGCATCGGTTTGACCATTGATATAACATTGATATACTTGTTTTTTTGGGAAATTTTCTAATTGTTTATCAGATAATTTCACCTTTACTAAGAACTTACGTTCGATTTCTTTTTTAATAATTTTGTCTATTTCCATCTTTCTTTTATATACCTTAAAAATTTAAAAGTTTAACAGTTTTGATTGAACTTTTATTTAAAGAGTTTATCAAACCAGAATATATTATATAGTTTATTTTCTTGTTTTCCTCATCATTTTGATAAATAAAAAGAATTCCTCTTCCTTTATATTCATCAGTTTCTTTTCTGTGTACTATAATTTCTCCCTTGTTTATTAAACCGGTTGTATCTATTGAAATTTTTAAATTTGTTAAATAGTTATTTTCTCTATGTAATATATTATCTTGATTTAGATAAGTAAAATCATCAGTATGCATTATCATATCATTAGCAGGACCTATTCTACTCTCAACAGCAACTCTCGAAGATGTAGAGATTATTCTAGACATTAATCTCCTTCGCAACATTTGTTCTGATATGCTAATATTGTTCGGACTATTTTTATCTAATTCTATAATATCATATTTTGCACATTCTTTAATTCGCTTTACTATTTTGTATTGAATATCATTCTCGATATTCTCTATATTATCTAAAGTCTCATAAGAAATAGAATTAATTAATTTAAATTTCTGAGAAATAACTTTTAGAGAAAAAGTTTGCACACCGTTTGGAGTTGTGTTTTTTATTGAATCTTTATTAGAATATCCTTTCCATAACATTTCTAAATTTTTGTTTTCGTCAGTTAAAGTAATTTCTAATGCTTTTTTAGATTTAACTTTTCTCAATTTTTGTGTGATTTCTTTGATATCTATATCAGTTTTATCGGTATAGTCTATAAAGATTAATTCACAATCAGTATTTTCTGATTTTTTTATAAAACAGTAATCTTGTAAATTTTCAAACATTTTCTAAATTTATTTCTAATTTTTTGTTTCCTTTCAAATTTTAAATCGATAAAACCATTATCTTTTAACCATTTGAGGCAACATTATTTAATAATTTTTTTTAGTTTTAATTTTCTTATCAATTTTCTATGTTTTTTTAAAATCTCTTTTGTTTGTTTTACGGGGTTAGTTATTACAACTCCTTTAGTTTCTTTACAACCACATTTCGGACAACTATAATCTTCTATGTTTATTTTTTTCACTTCCCAATCACACAAATTAAACATACAATCTTTACAATGAGCCCAAACGGCATGATAACTATTAGTCATATTATTAAATGAATAGTGTGAATTCTTAAAAATCGGTAACATTTATTTAATTTTTTTCAATTGTGTTTTTAGTTCATTTAAATCGTTCAACCACATGGTTTGAATGGAAGTATCATTTACAATTTTAAGTTCTTCAATCTTTCTCTTATAGGTATCCCTGATATCTTCCATCTTATCCTTCGTCAAGCTAATCATCGGCATATTTAATACATAATCAAAACTATCATCAAACTTTTCTAATCCTAATTTTTCCAAATCATCTTCTACTTCAATTTTCTTCCTACCGTTAATTTTTAATTCTTCTTTTAAGATTAATTTAATAAAATTAATACGGTTAAATAAAAATCTCTTATCATAATTTAATTTATCAATCAAATAGTCTTTTCTTTTTTGATAAAATTTTAATCTGACTTCATAAAAATAATCCAACAATTGGTAAATATTTTCATAATGAAACATTTTTCCAGATTCATCAAAAGCGTTTATATTATCTAAACTTATATAGGTTTCTAATTTAAAAGTTTTGAGAAAATTATTCTCAACTTCCATATCTGATAGACTTTCCCTGGTCATACTGATTATTATATTGACTTCTTTATCTGTACAATGTTTAGCATAATCTTTGATAATCTTATTTTCAACCATCTTATCAAGTACGTCGTAGTATTTCTCATTCCACATACCAATTGGCAATTCTGTGATTGCTAAAGTTGACATATTTCTCTTTTCGATCACACCACGAGAGACATATCTTTTATTTTCATCATCCCAAGATATATCACCTTTAAAGTTTCGATAGTATGGTGTCATCTGACTTGTCTTTTTACCATTTATCTTACATTCGATATATTTGATCAATTCGTTTGGGTTATATTGTGGTATATCAGTTGACCAACCAGTACCAACACCTTTTGCGCCATTGACCAAAACCATCGGCATAATGGGTAGATAATATTCTGGTTCAATTGGATAACCATCATCATTAAGATATTTTAATAATGGGTCATCATCTTTCTTGAAAAGATAACGTGTGATATCATTTAGTTCTGTAAAGATATATCTTGACGCTGCACAATCACTACCTCCATGTAATCTTGTGCCAAATTGACCGTTGGGAAGAAGAAGGTTGATATTGTTTGAACCAACGAAATCCTGAGCCATACCACCGATAGTTCCTTCCATACTGGTTCCACCATGATGATAAGCCGTCACTTCAGAAATAGCTCCGGCTAACTGACTAACTTTGATTTCTTCCTTATAATTTTTTTTGAACATGCCATATAAAACTTTGCGCTGACTAGGTTTAAAACCATCCATCATATTTGGTATGCTACGTATATTATCTGACATACTGAATTCGATAAGTTCATTGTTAATGAAAGATTCGTATGTCTGTTTTGTTGTAAATTTATCTAATTCTATACCAGGTTTATAATTTAATAACCATTTTTTTCTATCCTCAGCTCGTTTTTTATTAAAACCAAGATCTATTAAATCTTTTGTTATTATTTCATCTGTATAATTAAATTTGATTAAATGTTTATTTATATGTTTGAAAAAATATTTAGATTCTTTCGGATCAATCGTGCCCAATCCTTTGTAATATTTCATGTGCCATCCTTTTATATCTTCTGTGTTTTTCCATTTTTTATAGTCTTCCAAACGATAAAAATATTTCAATTCTTTACCTTTTGTTATTTTAACAATTGGAGTGACAAATTCATAAATAAAAGGAAGTTTTAATAGTTGTGGCCAGTAAAAATCAAAAAGATTCACTAACAGAGACTTAATATGTGTTCCGTCGCAATTGTGTACCAGCAAAGACAAATCTTTCATTGATATGAAAAATGTATTATCCTCTACTTCTATATCGTACATTTTCTTTTCGACTTCGAGTATTTTAATTTCTTCTGGATTTTTTAATTCATAATCTTTTAAATTTATCATAATTTTTAATGTTTTTTCATATGTTGACATATTTCACCTAACCATCCTTTTCTATATGAAAAATCATATATCCTATTATTAGATTTTTTAAATTCTATTTTTGTCGAATATTTTACTGCTTCTTCTTGACATATCATTTTTGTATATTTTTCTGTTTTTGGAAAAAATTCATCTACCCAATTATATTTTAAAGAATATTTATATGCTGTTCTAGATTTTTTTCTAAAATCTATTCTATTGCTGTATTTTGAAGATTCTTCTTTACAATTTTCTTTAATTTTCCAATATCCATCTGGTTTATTTATCTCTTTCATATGTATACATATATCATTCAACCATTTATTTCTAACTGCCGATCCATAAGCAGAACCATCATTCTTTGAGAATTCATTTCTGGTGTTATATTTTTTAGCAATTTCTAAGCATCTTTCTTTAGTCCATACAATTTTACCCCCTCCAAAATTACCAGTTTTTATTCTGTTTATTTTTATGAAACCTAAATTTAGATATTCATCTAAATATTCTTTTTCTAATTTTTTAATAAGATTCTTATTTGTGATATTATCGACCTCTTTTTTATAAACAATTTCGTTGGAATTTATATCATTATCTTTTATAAATTGATAAACTGAACTGTTTTTAGAATTATTTAAATGGTTTGATTTTCTAGATTTTTCATTTGTCGTAATACCTATATAAACATACCTATTTGATATTAAATATGAATAAACTATCCAAGTATATTCCTTATCTATGAAATCACATTTTGAATAAATATATCGTAACCATTTTTTTTCTATACAAGTCATATATGCACCAGAAAATTTCGTTCTAAATTCCCATTTATTTTTACAAGACAATGCTGATTCTAAACATTTTTCTTTAGTCCAATATCCAGCCGGTCTGAGTTCTCTTTTCAAACCTAATTTTTCTAATATTCCATTTCTAATACAAAATTGATAGGCACTGTTATAATTTGTATAAAAATCTCTCAAATTATCACATTTTTTTATTACTTCTAAACACAATTCTTTTGTCCATATAAAATTAATCTCCATATGTTTACATATTTCTTCCAACCATTTCTTTTTTCTAGATTTTTCATATGCTGATTTACAACCTTTTAAAAAATCACTTTTTTTCTTATACTTTAAAGCTTCTTTTTGACATTCTTCCTTTGTCCATTTTTTCATATCATGTGAAATAATTTTTCAATACATTTATTCAATACCATTATATATTAAATTTTAAATATGATTTTTCTTTACTAAAAACTTATCTGTTATTAAAATATCTTTGGCAAAAATTTCATTTATTTCACCATCTCTTACTACAATCATTTTATGATATTCTCCGAGATTTATTTTTTCTCCATTTATTGTTATTTGTACATATTTGTTTTTTGTAGTTTTGATTATATTTTTTACAAATTGGTATTTTCCTGTGTGTGTCAAAACTTCATCATCATGTGATATATCTTTTATCGGTATGTTTCCCCTTTTTGTTACAATTAAAGTATTCTCGTCTACACAATCAGCATCAGTCATAAAAACAACTTTTCCATATCGTAAATCTTTTGTTGATGTGTATTCCTTACCAAATTCGAGACCTAAAGCTTCGATGATATTTTTTATTTCTTCATTTTCTTTTATTCTGGAAATTGGCAAATCTCTAACATTGAGAGGTTTGCCTTTTAATGGAAATACTCCAAAATGATCTCTACCAACTTCTCCAAAACCACTTATACAAAAAGAGCTTGCTGAGTCTCCTTCTGTTAAAAATAACATGCATTTTTCACTCTCACTAGTACCAGCTTTATTAGCATCATCCAATTTTCTAATTCTGACTTTGTAAGTTTTCTTACCTGACACAGAAGATAAAGATGCCTTCTCTTTTAATTCTATAAATTTAACAATCTCTTCTACCATTTGAGAAGAAATTAATTGTTTTATAAGTTTATCTGATATAACAACATCTTTGGTTATTTGGGCAGTCATTTTTGTTGTTAAATTTTCCTTTGTTTGATTATCGAAAGTCGGATTTACTATTTTACAGATTATAAAAATAAATAATTTTCTTCTGATATCATTTGGCGTTATTTTAAGATTTTTATATTTCTTTTGTAAGAAGTCTAAAATATATTTTGTAATCAAACTGGTGATAAAATTAACATGTGTACCGCCAATAAATGTATTTATACCGTTTGTTAGTGATGATTGTTGAAAATTATCATCTATAGATTTTGTAATTCCTATTTCCCAGCAGTCGTTTATTTTTTCATGAAAAAATTCTACAGCATCTGGTGTGTGCATTTTCATATAATCCCTGAAAGATTTTACTGGAATCATTTTGTCATTATAATAGACTTTAACTTTTGGACAATAAACTGCAATATCACAACATCTCTTTAAAATTATCTGTTGCATTTCTTCTGTTATTTCTGTTAATCCAAACTTTTCAAAATCGGGATAGAATGTGATTTTTGTATAATTTTTTGAGTTTTTTGATATCTTTGGTTTACCAATTTTTAGCAAATTGTCAGAAAATTCTTGAATGTATTTATTTGTACCATCGGCAGTTTCTACGATAAATTTTTTGGAATAAATATTTGTGCATTTTCCTCCCAAACCATTTAGTCCACCAACCACTCTTTCTTCGGTGTCATCATAATTCTCTGATGTTAAAAGATGTCCGAAAATCATTTCTGGAATATAAACCTTTTCGATGTTATGTATAACAATTGGTATACCAGGACCGTCATTTTCTACAGAAATATTATCTTTCTCAATATTGATTTTGATTTTTTTAACAAGACCAGTTCTGATACTATGGTCAGAGGCGTTAACTAATATTTCATCTATAAGTTTATGAAAACCAGGATTATAATCAACTTCTTTCTGTATTATTCTGATATCATCTATTTTGTTAACATCTTCTACGATAAAGAGTCTGTTTTTCTCGGTGTTAATATTACCGATGTACATACCTGGACGTTTGAGAATATGTTCTCTGTGTGTGAGTTTTTGATAAGTTTGTTGTATTTTCTTTGTCATATATCGATTATAGATATGTTTTTGGTTTTAGTTGAAATAAAATTTATATATAAGAAATATGAGGTCGTTTCAAAAATGACTTTTTAACTTTAATATATAGATAAAAAATTAATATAGTTTTATGAAAATAAAAAGATTTAACGAATCACTAACTACATCTAACGATTTAGAATCATCAATAAATTATAATGAGTGTGAAGAATGTCTCACAGTTAGTCAATTAGAATCAGCGATGGGAAGACGTTCTACATCAGTATACGCTTTCTATGATTTTATCAATGAAGAAATGAACAAAGATAAAAAATCTACTCTACAAAAAGATTTTCTTAAAGCTCTAGAAGATTCTGATATTAAATTAAGTCAGTATGGTGTGATGAAATCTGTACAATCTATGTATGAAGAAGAAATCGAAGAATTAGAAGAAGAAATGGAAAAGTTGGAAGATAAGTTAGACACATCAAAAGATAAAGAAAAAATTCAAAAAGAATTAGAAGATTTAGAAGAAAAGAAGGACGAATTAGAAAAAAAATCTAAATTCGATGCTAATGATGCTGGTAGTATTTTAGTTGATTTGTTAGATGCTAAAAAAATAAAATTCAAATCTTTAAAAAATAAAGCAGAATTTGGAGATTCATATCCATACTATTATGTTGGTAATGATGAAGATAAAAAGGATCCAGAAGATTTTAAAAATCGCAAAGCAAAACCACAAATCGTAAAGGTGTATAGAGGTGGAAAACCACCAAAACCTGCAAAACCATCTAAACCAAGAGTGAAAAGAATTAAAAAAGAAAAATCAGAATAAAAATTTAATATATAATAAAAAAAAATATAAAAACTATGAAGAATGTTAAAAATTATCTACAATTTATAAACGAAGGATTAAGTCCTGTTGATGAAATCAAAACTGCTTATAACAAATTAAAAAGTAATAGTAAGGTCGTTGAAATTGTTAAATCAGAAATAACAAAGAATCAGAATACTTCTGGTGTTAAGTCTGCTGTTGAAAAATTAAAACAATATGGTAATCCTGAACAAGCTTTACAAAAACTTAATACTACAAATGTACCAGCTAACGAATCTCTTCTAAATGAAGGTAAAGTTTGGGATTGGATAATTAAATCTATTCCAATAGGTGGTGCTTTATCAGGAATTGCGACGATAATTACAGGCATTATGAAAAATCCTGAGATATTATCATTCACCCAGGATGCTGTATTTACACACGCATATACTATTCCGATAGGTTTAGGTATTTTGGCTCTTACTTTGATTTATACGATGTTGGTAAAACCAATACTACAATCTAAGTAATTTTTATTTTTGATTAAGTTTCCTTATATTTGTTTATAGAAATATCTATGATAGAATATTAAATATGTCAAATAAAAAATAAAGTTCATCAAATTTTTTATTTTAGATAAAATGGTGTATCTTTGTACTATGAAAAAGATAATTAATAACCTTTTAAAAATAAATGTTATGAAAAACTTTAAAAAAATATTAGCAAAATTCGCAGTAAATTATATAGAATATTGGATGTTATTGTTAAACTTTGTTGTTGCTTTTGTTCTTTATTCTTTTGGTTTTTGGACTATCGGAGCAATTAAAATAAGTATCGTCCTTTTCTTAATCGCCTATCCTTTCTTTGTAAAATTTAACTTAAGAAGTGTAAAATCAATGAAAGAAAGAAAAGAATTGATTGATTATATCGAAAAATGGTAAAAAAATCGACCCCAACAAGGTCGATTTTTTTATTAACAAAAATCTCCGTATCTTTGTATTCTAAACAAATTATATATGTATAAATATTCTGAATTTGCTGGAAAAATAGACTTAACTAAGGCTATTCGTGATTTGAATAAACTATCAAAGATTATTCAAGAAGTGTTTGTTACAGACGAAGGTTCTTATAAGGGATTGAATGAATATAACAACGCTAAATATAGCTTTATTCATGGTAGATTACGTTGGTATAAATTTGTCCAGGGTCAACATAGAAAAAACACCGTTGAAGTTAATCCAGAAGCAGCATTTTGGAAAAATGTATACGAATCAATTGGTAAAACGTTAGAATATGGCAAACTTCCCCAAGATGCCAACACAATTGATAGACAAGAAGTTGATTTAAAAATCATCGAAAACATCAAAAACGAACTCACAAACTAATGCAAACGATTGCACATATCGGACATGAGATTCCACCGTCATTTCTTGGCAATTTAATATCTTTTTTTCTGTTTTAATTCTGTTATAGCATTTGTTATATATCTTGGTAGATATTTTGAATTATGTCTTAACAAATCAGAAAAACTTGAATCTAATACAAAAGTGTGACTCCAATCGTCATTAGAACGAGTTGTCCTACCATACATTTGAATAAAATCACAACAGGTTTTATAGGCATACCAATCTGACATCTTTTGTCTAGCTTTTATTTTATTAGATGATATGTTTGGATATGGTATTTTTATCAAAATTTGAAATCTGGCCAAATCATCTATTAAATCCAACCCTGACATCATTGAAGGTGATACTAATACTGTTGGTTTTTCTGAATTTTTATGTTTCTCTAACATTTCATCACGGTTATCAGAATCGTGGAATATTAATCTGTCTGAATCGATATTTTCTTTAATCCATTCTGTAAATTCGTATGTTGTTGTGTGTATGATTCCCTTATCATTTTTATATTTAGATAATATCTTATTAATATATGGTATTTGATTTTTAAAAGATTCAGATTTATTTTGCCAAGTCATTTTACCAGATTTGATATAAAATATAGGTCTGTTATCAACATGGAAAGGAGATTTTGATTCAAAATAGGTCGTAATATTCTCATCTAATCCATTAATATAAGAAAACATTTTTCTATCCAATATAGTACCACTCATAAATATTACATGGTCGTACTTATCAAAAATTTTCTCTTTTAAATACTTATATCCCCATATTGGTTGTACGATCAATTCTATACCAGAATACATTTTTTCTTTTTCATTTGTTGATGTGTCTAAAACCCAATTGTTTGGATCTTCTTCATAATCTTTTATCAGAGATTTGATTCCGTTAATATGTTGTTTAATATGATTTAAATATCTAGACAATTCAATAATCATTTTTTTATTTCCCTGATGTTTTACAATTTCTAATTCAAATTTATTCTCCTTTAATTCCAACTCTGTTAAAAATTCATCCTTAGCAAATTCAATATATTTATCTATAGTTTTTATTTTCTGAAATTTTTTATCTAACACTTCGATTTCTTTAAGAGAGAATCCGTATTTTTTAAGAATTCTAGCACTTATCTTTGATGAAATAAAATCACAGAAGACTTCTTCGAACATATGAGCCTCATCTAAAATAAGTACATTGGAATTTCTGGAGTGAAATAATTCTGGTACAAATAATGCTAATGTATTAAATAAATGAAAATTTGTAAGTGAAATATCACCACTTATCCATTTTTCTCGGGCCAAATTATACGGACAAGAACAACTATATTTAGTTTTAAGCACGGTACAAATTTCGGCTGCATCAGCAACATTACAATCATGTTTATCACAATAGTAACTTGATTTTCCGCGAAAATCTCGTATATATTTAAATTCATTTATATATTGATCTTGTAAAATTTTAGAATTAGTTACTATATCGAATTTTGCATCTTTAT
>Ga0114951_10005578_pt1 | contig 11536 bp, 1 predicted proteins | sample AM7aDNAmetaG_FD_88677 | JGI IMG/M metagenome (GOLD analysis project Ga0114951, IMG submission 88677) | Freshwater microbial communities from Finland to study Microbial Dark Matter (Phase II) - AM7a DNA metaG | ecosystem: Environmental > Aquatic > Freshwater > Lake | place: Finland: Lake Alinen... | reverse complement strand
AGTTTGGCGTCTCCTAGCTTGTGTACTGCATGGGCATGACGCCTAAGTCCTGACCTTAGGTCGGAGACAGCCTTGCCCGGCTGCGCCTCCTTCCCCTCCCCGGAGGGTTTAGTATTTGACTACGCTCCTTCCAACCCCACACTACCTCCACCCGACCCCCGGAGGGGGCGGGTGGTCCTCCAGCCCAAAGGGGCTGGAGGCTTGGTGGGGAATCGGTGCGTAGGTTTAAGGAAGGCTACTCCCCTGCCCACACTCGCATGAGGCCAGAAAGAGGGGCCTACCCGACTGGGTACCACAGTCACCAAGGTGGCTGTGACAGTCACACCCCGACCAGGGGACGGTTGGTTGGGGCTACTCCCTCACCACCGTCGTCCCTGACCGGGGCCACCGCTATTTGATAGTAGTGGGGGCTGATCCCATGCCCCCTCCCCTGGCCCTCTTGCTGGGGCCCCCTGCGCCTGGTTGTGGCGCCCAGGCGGCTGGGCGCTTCCTGCTGTTCTCCCCCAACGTGTTGGGGCGGAGCCTCTTCGATGGCCTCACAGTGTTCCTCACTGCGAACCCTGTCTCCCACGCTCTCTTGGTTCTTGGAGTTGGTTTAGCCCGCTTGTCTTGGCGCCTTTCTGCTTGCTTGCCCTGGGTGTCCCTGTCTCTCTTCTGTCTCTCATTGTGTTTAGTTCTTTTCCAACTAGGTTCCTCCATTGGCTGTGATGGGTGCCCCCTGTTTGTCTTCCCAAGTAGGGTGGTTTCTGTCCTTGAGCAGGACATTATTTTATCGTTTCTGATGCTAAGCATGGTGCCGATCCATTTCACCATGCATACATGAAGATTCCTGAGGATCGCTTTAACCTCTCTTTTATCCACTCCTAGTTGCCTTAGAGTTTTCTCCGTGTCTTTGTATATGGTGCCACTGACTCCCACTGTAATGGTGTGCATTTCATGTTTTACACCTGCCGCCTCAAGAAGCTCTCGTAATTCTGCATGCTGTTCCTGGGCTCTCTCAACTTGTTCGTCTCTGCTCGTGTCTCTGCACGTCTTAATCTCAACTAAGTGGAGCACCATGTCCCCCTGTTCATTCTTAATGCCGAGGGCAATGTCGGCCCTGTGTCTGTGGCTCAGGTCCTTCCTTTCCTGCTCGGTGAGGTGTTGTGGGAAGTAGTGTGTTGGTAGATACCTGCCACATCGTCCCGCAGGGACATTTGACTCCTCGAGCTTATTGTGGTTCCCTATGTCCATCATGACTATTCTGCCTCCGTGTCTACCCGAGCAGATCGCCTCTGCGATGATTCTACCAGCCTGGTTGTGTCTTTCTGTGACCGGCACCGATAGTGCTGGGCATCCTGAGATGGCGTGGTGGCCTCCATCCATTTCCCCGCACAAGAGGCAGTTGGGCGAGCCCACCTTCTTCCACCTGTGCAGGGTCTTTTGTGTGACTAACCCCCCTGTTCTGTATAGCAGGGCCTGTCTTCTGCAGCCTTCTGTTATACCTTCTAGGTTCCTCTGGACAAACAACGAGCTAATTTTAGTGTCAGCAATGGGTATGGTATCCCTCCAGCTGCTGGCATATATCCCATCTAGTTTGGCGTCTCCTAGCTTGTGTAATGCATGGGCATGACGCCTAAGTCCTGACCTTAGGTCGGAGACAGCCTTGCCCGGCTGCGCCTCCTTCCCCTCCCCGGAGGGTTTAGTGCTGACCCAGTGACCTGGTCTATACTTAGCCGCTCCGGTGTGGTTCTTTGTGTCTCTGTCCACCGTGGCCAGGTTGGCTCCTAGGTCAGCCATCTCGTTTCCTATCATCCCTACATGGCTTTTGATCTTATATATGTGGAAGGGCGTTTGTCTTTCACTGATGAGTCTTGCTATGTCTTCTAGTATCTCCTTGTGGAGGTGGTCCCTTATGTTGGCCGGGTTCGTGACCGCCTTCCAGATAAGCCGGACGCTCGTCAGGCTATCAGTTGCTACTTCATTCCAAGTTTCATTCCCTTGTGAGAGTTTGAGGAGTTCGTGTAGTGCCACTAGCTCCGCCCTGTTGATGGTATCCTGTACCCCCCCTGGTGAGGGGTCTATTCTGATGGTCTGTCCCTTTAGTCCCGTTTCTGCATCAGGGAGGTATATCGCTGCCCCTGTCAGTGTTGTACTGAACTCAGCTTTTCTCAGCGACCCGTCCGTGTAGGCCATCTCCTTCCATTTGTATCTGAGTTCTCCCGCTGGGTACTGGACCCTGAGCCCTTCCATGGCTATTCTAATTGTGTCCTCGTCGGTGCTGCCTACTTCGGCTGCATCATCCCTCGGGGTTGACCTTAGCCCTCGTGGGAGGTGCATTCTTAGCTCTGGTGGTGTGTTCTTGAGTTGTTCTCTGGCAAGTCCCCTGTTGGGCCTCCATTCCCTTGGTAGTTTTATCCAGGTTTTAACCTGTTCCTGTGTTATCGGTCTTTTTGGCCCAAGACCGTTTAGAGCAGCTGCCAACCTAGTACATAGTTCCGCTTCCGCCTTCTCTGCTTTGCATTTATAGTATTTCTCGAACCCTTTCTCATTCGCCACTATGATGATGTTAACGTCCCACTTTGGGCACCCCTCAAGTGTCTCGTTGTCTGCCCAGTGAGTGGGTCTCACAAATTTGAATCTCTGTGCCGGTATTCTCATCATCACCTGGCATATCGCTGGGCATCTCTTAGTCCAATTCAGGTAGGAGGTGCTGCTGCACTGGTCCCAAGCCGGGAGGACTAGGGTAGTCATTATTGGCGTTTCTCCATCCATGAGTACTGAATGTGCCGCCCTGGCTAGTGCTCTCATCATGTCCGTATCCTCGTATTCGGGGTTCGACTCCGAGCTACCGGTGTACCGGTGTGCGAAGGCATCACCCTCCGCACCGAATAGTTTGTCTTGTTCATACATACTCCAGTATTTTGTCATTCCCGGGTGAAAGTTGAGAGGGCTGGCGAATCTTTCCCTAGTTATGGCGTTCGCCTCCATGAATACCTCCATCACCGCGGGAGGAGTCGTCCAATGGTTGTTTATTCTAGTAGTCCGGGACCCGTCCTTATATCTGTTCAGTAGCTCCGCCACTTCCTGTTCGAAGTTTTGCGTCCCACTATATTTTATCCGTAGTATTGCCAGTCTTCGTAGGGTGAGGGTCCCTACCAGTGAGCCCTCGGGGTCGTATACGCAGGCACTTTCTTGCACGGGGCCCTCCGTATACCCCTTTGTTTGTTTAGTCATCTTATCTTTGTACGGGCGGTACGTTTGGTGCCGTCTGATTTGGATGGTGTATTCCCCTCGCGGGTGTATATCCAGGTGCGGGTTTATGGGTTTGGTGGTTATTCTTATATTCTCCCGGCATTTCTCCCCAATTGTCTTCATTGCGGGGTCAGGTGTGGGCCTGAGAACCCCCTGTCGTTGTCCGGCTGTAAGGTGTGCATCGGGCCTGTGTTTTTTCACCGGGCCTAGCGCTCGGTACTCCTCTAGTTCCCGTACGTATTCCTCTATCTGGCCTCTGAGGGCCGGGTTCTTTAGTAGCTGCGACTCGGGCTCCCATATGGGTGCCCACCTAGTCCTATAGACCCCGGCTAGTAGCACATGCGGCTGGGAGTTCAGGCGAGTGATATCTCTCGCCGTGGGGTTGTCAGGGAGTGTTTGCCGGCACTCCCAGCAGTACCATTCTGTGTCGAGGGTAACTGCCTCTTCAAATCGGCTCACGTCCCTCTCGTGCATGCATGCTAGGTGTATCATTTTCTGGCACCCATCGCACAACGCGTTCCGTTCCTCGTCTTGTTTGCAGCATCTGTCGCATATAGGGTTGTGGCCCTCCTCAATGGCCTGGGTCATGGTCACCGGGACTGAGTCCAGTACTTTGTAGCCAAGGCTTTTGTACACTTGTTGCTCCCATTCTGTGGCGTAGCTGTCCGCCCACTGAACTTCCCACTTATGGTAGAACTTTAATTCCTCGTCTGCTTGATCTTCCTGACCTGGCCACATGTACTTGGTCCTCTTATCAATCCTGTCTATATGCATAGGTTCCGGGTCTATCAGCAGCGCAGCCCTGGCGCTTGCCTGGGTGTCCGTATTTCTGGCTATGTCCACCCCGTCAAAGCCGTCACCCTCCATGAGCAGGCTGACTACTTGCTCATACCTGGTCTTGTACTGTGTGCGGTTGCCCGTTCTATCTTTCTTGGTTCTGTGCGGTCCTTTGACGTTTTCATCCTCACAGGGTGGGGTAATGGGGACCCTCGCCTCTCTCCGTCTCCTTTCTAGTCGCGCCGTCTTTGCCTGGGAGGCAGACATAGGTCTCGCTCGTCTAATGGGGACCAGTCGGGCCGCTTCGGGGAACGGCGCGCATCTCCGTTTTTTCGGTCGCGATTTTGGTAGCGGCCACACCACCGGCCGGGTGGGAAAGTCCGTCATCACCGTTTGCGTTTTACCGTGTTTATCCAGCCCCCTCCCCTTGGGCTTGTTATTGTTCGGGAGGAGTTGCTTCAGCACCTTTAGAGCTTCCTCACTAATATTACGATTGCGAATGCCAATCTTCCCATTTTCCTTCACGGTCACGAGTGTCACCAGCTTCTTATAGGCTGATTTCGTCGTCTCCTTCAAGGGGCCAAATAGTCTATTGAATGTGCCCATGTCTATCACCCGGGCCGTGTCCGGGGTCACTATCTGGTGTAAGCAGTTAACTCCTACTGCCTCTAGGGGAATCAGTGCCTCAGCTATTCTCCTGCTTAGTGCCGAACCTTTGGCTCCCCACTCGTGGATGATCTCCTCCCATCTCGCCGTTCCTTCCGGGGCCGTGATGGGGGTGCCTTCCCATGTTATGTCTAGGTTTGTCGCCTCCGCTATGGCCAATTGTCTCCGTACCATCTGGAAGCTGGTGACGTCAATGTTGTCCATCATGGTTCCTGTCCTGACCCAAGACTGTATCAGGTCCATCACTCTCCTCGTGACTGTGCCTAGTATGCCGCCGTGTCTAAGCGCCAGTGTGAGCCCTTGCACCCCTCGGTGGGCATATTCTACCATTATGGAAGCAGTTCCTAGTCCAAACAGGTCTCGGTCTTCGTGGACCATTGCTGAGGGCATCGACTGCCTCTGCTTGTTGGCATCTTTTGCCACCGCTCTAATCTTCGTATCTAGCTGGTACACTTGTGTGAGGGACAGCTGGCTCAGTGGAAAGCTGTAGGCCAGAAGGGGTTTGATGCTGGTATGCAGCATCCGTATTTTGTGTCCTCTCGCTACTTTGGAGCCTATCACCCGAGCCGCCCGGGTGGTCGCTTCCTTGTTTAGGTATCTGGCCTGGGGCCTGCTGTCGAGCGTTGCTGTTAGGTGTACCCCCAGTAGTTTGAATGCCTCCGTCGGGGGAAGGTATTGCGCAAATCCCTGCTGGAGGGGGATAGTGGAGAGCCTATTCCTAAGGGTTGTATCGTCTGTCGGGTCATCACTCCCCCCTGGGAGGCTCCCTCCCCGGGCCGTGTAAAGAACTCCCGTCACTACCGTTTTCTTGGCGCTAATTTCCAGCTCACCCCAGTTAGAGTACTGGACCACCTTCGCTGCCTGCACTCGGAGGTCAGCGAGTGAGCCAGCTGTTATGCTCATGTCATCTGCAAAGGTCGGTGTCCCCAGCTGGTTGAGTACTTTGTCATCACCACTTAGTATCCCGAATTTGTAGCTCCTCGCCTCTCGGTGTAGCCACCTGATGAGTGGCTCCATATATACTAGAAATAAGAACGGGGACAAGGAGTCTCCTTGCAGTGTCCCTCTTTCCACAGGGACAGGGTCAGTCCTACCCCCGGGGGTCAAGAAGCACGTGCTGGCGTTCGTGTACAGCTCTTTCACATTGTCAGCGGCGTCCCTTGTGAAGCCTAGGTCCACCATAATCTGTATGAGCTTCTCTTGGTTGATGGTGTTGAATGCGCACGTAAAGTCCACCATGAGCAAGTATATGTCCTGGTTTGTGGCCCTTGCATCTTCCAGCGCCAGTGTGAGTAGTTGCAACAGCTGCGTGGTCCGGTGCTGTCTACGGAAGCCCGCCTGTGAGTAGCTAAGTATGTGGTGTTGCTCTGCGTATGTATAAAGCACGGTTGTGATGCACCTGGTCCATAGTTTGTACAAGGTGTTGGCTAGGGATATCGGTCGATAGTTCCCCAGCTGTAGCGGGCAGTTCCCGGGTTTTTCCTTAAATATGAGGATAGTGTCACTCTTCTTCCACGAGCCGGGTGTGTGCTCCATTATCCACATATACTGGAACATCGTGTGGATTGCCTCCTTTGTTTCGTCCTGGAGAGCAAGGATCATCTCATTCACTACCCTGTCCGGTCCCGGCGCCTTCTTTCTACTCAAGGAGGTGATCACCTCCTGGAACATTACCGGGTCTCTCATGCACCCGTCCAGAGTGTCATCCGGGCCTGGGTTGGCGGTCGTTATCAACTTAAATTCTTTAGGCCACGGGTATGAGTCCCCGGTGCTCCCTTCTCTCTCCATATTTGTAGGCCCGGTGCGGGCAGTGGCTTTGAGCACTTCAGTCATTTGTGCGCCTGTCTCCAGCCTAATCTCTTCTGGGTCAGTTAGGACCTCACCTTCTCTGGACCGTATCGCCCTGAGGTCACCCCTTATACAGTTCATGTCTCTGGGCTGCATTACCATCTTATTACCTTTTTTCTGATTTTTGTCGAGCATTGAATTCTGGTGCTCTGTCCGTTGCTGTTGTCCTAGTTTCGCATGGGTCCGGTCTATACTGCTAATCTGTCGTTGGGTGCTGCGTTCCATCTCAGATATCTTGTCCGTGTATTGTTGCAAGCCTTCCTCCGGGATACCATTCTCGCATATCATTTCTATGGCCGGGCTGGCCGCCGTTTGGCCCTGTGGTAGCTCTACTCTAGCCAGCGAGGTTTTGGGATCCGCCAAGTGGCTTCCGTCCTTCGTATTTGGGATCGCCATTATGCGGTTTCTTATATATCTGAGTTGTTTCCTGCATTTCACTAATCTGGCTCTCTTTCTATTTGTGGCCCTAGGCCTGTAGTGCTGGCCCGTGCTGGTGTATTTAGTGATTCTGCCTACCATTTGGGCTATCCTCGTCATCCCTTGCAGTAGTGCCGTTACCTTCTGCGCCATGGCGTCTATTCTGTCTGTGTGTGACGTTCTGTCTGCCTCGAGGGTCGCCCTGGAGACTATGCCCCCCATATAAGGGGTAAGCACTTCCTCTCTCATCTCTCTCGCTTCTTGGTGAATCCAGGCAATTGTCTCGCACAGTTCTGCCCTTGAGCGCTTTTTCAGGGACTCCTCCTCTCCCTTCGTCAGCGGGAGGACTAGTCTCTCCTCCCCGTTGTCAAGAGTGACATGTAGGTCTCCCGGCTTCAGGAGTCCATGCTCCTCTAAGGTGATTGTGGTCAGGAGCGCGTTGTGGTCCGAGTGGGTGTAGGTGGTGTCCACTCCCCACACATCGATAACTTCCTCGTGCCCATTGATATCTCTATCCCTACCATTGACGCTTTTAGGGGTTCTCAAGAACATCTTGTCTATAGAGCTGACATCCCTAAACGTTGGCTTGTGTTCATGGCCTTGTTTCCTGGGTATCTCCCTAAGTTTGGCATCTTCCACAAAAGTCATTAGTGTCCTGTCTCTGGTGCTGGGGCGTCTATCGTCCCTCTTGTTGTCGGGTAGCTCAGAGTTCCAGTCTCCCCCCACTACGTGTATTACGTCCGGCGCGCTATCCAGCATCGATGCCCGAATCTCCTTATAGAGCTCACTGAGCCGTTTTTTCCTAATGCCGCATGGCATGTACACTGCCGTTACCGCCAGCGGTACCCAGCCCTGTCTGTGTATCAGCACTTGTTTTACTATCCCTGTCAGTTCGTCGGGGGTTGTACTTTCCGTGACCGTCGTCTGGGTCGCAATCTGCCTGTGTATGGCTATCATAACCCCCTGCCCTCTCGTTCTATCTGATGCCGGTGACTGGTATACAACATAGTTCCCACCGAGGATGTGCCGGTGAATTTTGGCTCCTCTTCCTTTTGCCATGGTCCTCAGCTGTGTCTCTGTGAACATTACCACGTCCGGTTTGTTGGTAGCAATTATGCCCTCCATTTCCGCCACTGTGTTGTCCGCGGTCAGCCCCCGGGTGTTCTCTAGGTAGAATACCCAGGGTCTGTGTGGCCCTTTTGGTGACTTGGGTATTCGCCTGCCCCTCTCCAGGGGCAGTGTGGTGGCCGCTGCTCGTGGCCTATCAAATATGGGCCAGGGTGCCTTCCCGGTCTCTGCCATGCACTCCTGTGACTCTCTAAGGGGCTCGAACCTGTTACCTTTTGGGGCCTTGTCCATTCCGGTGGGGGGGGGACAGGAGCTGTTCCCGCTTTTGTGTTTATGCGTCCTGTGTTGTACGGTTGGCCTAGGCCTTGGTGCCGTTTTCGTGACCCAGCTGTCTAGCCTTTGCTGACCCCGGGGTCCAGGCTGCCCCTTCTTCCCGGTCGCGGGCCTGGTCGTGTCAGGTGTGGGCTCACAAGTGTTACAGGGGTCGCCCCTCCTCACTACCTCTGCGTACGTCGCTGTGTCCCGTTCTGGCTGTCTAAGTGTGGGTGGTGGGCCATCTACATCAATTTGGTCATGGGGGACTGCCGTGGGGTTGAATACCGCTCTGTTCCTCCCCACCGCTTGCTCCTTCAAGAGCGGGTGGTATGTCAGGTGTGACAATAGTCTCTCTATGTGGTCCGTGTCCGGGGCCAAGGCGGTGCAGTAGTGGTAAAGCGCCTGGCCTGAGTCGTTTGGAATTTCCTTTATCGGTGGGTGCCTGACTGTGATGCCCGTCCATGCCTTAAGAATCACTTGTGCTCCCGGTTGCGTGACCGGTGGGACAAACAACCTGCATAAGTGATGGGCACCTTGCACACCCAGTGGCGCCACAACTGCTATGGGGCATTCCAGTGTGAGGGCTGTGAGGGCTGAGGCCTCATCACTGAGGTATGTTCCTGGCTGCGCTATTTCCTTTAGGATATGGAAATCCCTGGCAGTGCCTCCTCCCGTTATTTTATCGTTATGTGCTATGAGGAAGAGTGCGTTCCGCAACCTGATTCCCAGGTGGCCCTCCTCCCTACCTGTGAGGCTGATCATTGTGCTTCTATCATGGCAGTTGCCATCCCCAGTTGTCTTTACCGACGTGAGAAGCCTCATGTGGTCGCGGAGTGACTCTCTGGTTGGGTCTCTTGGACCAAAATCCCTGACCGCGTACAATGATTTAAATGATGGTTCTTGTGTTCGCGTGTCTTCGGGGTCAGCGACCGCATGGGCTCCTGTGAGACGAACCTCTGGCAGGGCCTGGAGCAGGCTTTCTGCCCACCGTTTGTTCTCAGGTAGTTGCATGTCTTCGAATGACGTTATTCTCGACCGGATTGTCCGAAGTTGCATTTCCGCCTTCCGATCCGTTATTCCCATTAGCTGTTCCCCTGGCGTTTCCGGGGTACCAAGGTGTGACCCCCCCACACGTGTGGGGATTTTATGCTCTCCCTGATTGTACTCTCTCTTGGGATATGGCCCTCCCCCTACTACCCTGTGGCCAGGGCGGCTAGTGTCGCTTTCACATTCTCTAGAAGTGACTAGTACGTTTCGTTGTCCTGCGTTAATTGCCTTTGTGTCATAGTAGTATTTTACAATCATACTGGTCATGAAAATTGTCTCTGTCCATTGTCTGTTCTCTGGCAATTCCAGCTCTTCTCGGGATTTAATCTTGTTCCTTAGTGTTGCTAGTTTTGCCTCTGCTTGGCTGTCAGTTATGCCCATCAATATTTCCCCTGGGGTTCTTGGTGTGTATCGTTGCTGTATTCCTGTGCTAGGCACTCCTGTTATCCTATTTCTGGTGGTGATTGGGTTGCCACCCCTTGAGGTAAATTGTGGGGCTTCCCCCCCTCCTTTTGGTCTGGGGGATGTGGCTGTGTTGAGTCTGGCCTGTTCCAACTTACTATGGGGTGACTTTTGTTGCTCCTGGGTTATTTTTATTACAACCCATGGAGGGATGGCATTGGGACTGGATTCCTGTTCACCCTGTGTTATACTAGCGTTACGTATTACACCATTCATGTACAGCAGGGCAGCTTCCACTAAGATACTGATTATGCACATTAAAGCAGCTAAGTTCAGCAAATAGATTACTGCACAAATCTCCCCCCAGGGACCACTGTATCCCAGGGGGTTCTCAGCACAGGCGCATGCGTACATACTCGTTTCCTTATGCTGGCAATGGGTAACAGACATATATGCATTGTTCATGCAAGTGACAGCTGGCCACATACTGATGTGGAAGAGCAACAGCAGTGCTGGGTCTAGATTGTTACACGGATCACTAGATAGAAACAGTAAAGCAATATCTACCGCAGCCCTAAAAATGCTCATCGTGTGAGTGTCCCCCCACCTGCATTGCATAGCAAACTTGACCATGTTGATGGCTAATTTTAGTGGGGAAGAACTGTGCAGGTGTGGCCAGTCATTGCAATTTGGGATTACTATGGCTGCCGATGCAGTAGTGTGTGCCTGATCTCTTGTAGAGATCGTTCCATTTATGGAACAGTCATCATACTTGCAGATAAGTGCCAAATCACTTGTCGAGATTGTTTTGAGCTTGATCTTCCGATCTCGTGTTTGCTCAACTGGTGTGGGCTCATGGCACCAGTTGTTTAACGTGTTGGTTGTGTGCCACGATTGGCTTGCCTTTTGGGCATTCATGTGGTTATCTGCCTTTCCGGCTATCATGTGTTTCTTGACCTTGCCTGTTTTTCTCGGCAATCGGTCCTTCCTCAAGGAGTGATCTCTGAGGGTATGGGTGGGGGTAGTGAGGGTGGTAGATCGTACCTTTTCCACCTCTGCTGGTGTCTTGCTTGTGGAATTCGCAGCAGTGCCCTGTGAGGGTGAAGGGCTGCGGAAGACAGGGCTCCAGGGAATTATAAATGTTTTCCGCAGCCCTTTACCCTCCGGCCACGCAGGCTGACCCAGTCCGAGCCATGTGGTATTCGAACTGGTGCAGCCCGCGAGCCCTAGGCCTGCTGCTATCCACAAAGCTTGAGCAGCAGAGAGGTGTCTTCGACATCTCGTACGGGTTGTAATAGCTGTAGGAAGAGGTCAGAAAGCAAGCATACGAGGATCTGCGCAAAAACTGTCAAGATCAACGGTCACATCCTACCGTTGGGACCTCACCTTTTCTCTCTGTCTTGGTCTATCTTAAGTTTTTCATCGTCCCAGGCCGCTTCGGAGGTCTTGTGACGAAGCTGAGGTGGTAGTGGGCGTGCGATTTTTCGCTGATTGAGTCAAAACAGGATTTCTGTCGGGATCACGACTCACCTCGTCGAACGTACCTGCGGGCTCCTCACGGCCTGGGGAGTGCTCCTAATACATAGATAATCATAAATAAGTATAGAAACAGCAAGAAAATAGCGTTAGAAAAAAGTCGAAAATTTCAAACGCTACATGTCATCTCTCTGCACGGACTAGGAGCACTACCATCGCTCAACTCCTCTAATTCGTCGCTGAGCGATGCGCGCACGTCCAGGAGAGCTGACTTGTAGGCATAGTT
>Ga0114951_10005576_pt1 | contig 11539 bp, 9 predicted proteins | sample AM7aDNAmetaG_FD_88677 | JGI IMG/M metagenome (GOLD analysis project Ga0114951, IMG submission 88677) | Freshwater microbial communities from Finland to study Microbial Dark Matter (Phase II) - AM7a DNA metaG | ecosystem: Environmental > Aquatic > Freshwater > Lake | place: Finland: Lake Alinen... | reverse complement strand
TCAACAGGCCGGACTTTAGAGCAGTCCTGGGTGTCCGAGGAAATGCCATTTTCAGGCCGCCACGATATTCACCAGCCTCTTCGGGAGGACAATCACCTTTCGAATCATCTTGCCCTCCAGGAAGGGTTTCACTTTCTCGGAGGCCAGGGCTGCGGCCTCCAAGTCAGACTGCGGGGCATTGGCAGGCACTTTGATTACGTCGCGGAGCTTGCCATTCACCTGCACGGGGATCTCCAGGATGTCCTCGACCAGCAAGGCCGGATCGTAGGATGGCCAGGCGACGTAGGCGAGGGCGGGGGTGTGTTGCGTGTCGCGTGTTGCGTGGAGTTTAGACCACAATTCTTCGGCCACGTGTGGCGCGAAGGGCTGGAGCAGAATGAGAAAGTCGCGCAGGGCGGAGATTGGCTTGGCTTCCCAGGTCATTGCTTCATTGATGAAGACCATCAGCGCGGAGATGGCGGTGTTGAAGCGCAAACCGTCCAGGTCTTCAGTCACCTTCTTGATGCACCCATGGAGCGCCTTGAGCTGGGCGGCGGTCGGCTGGATGTCCTTGATGCCTGCGGCGAGCCGGATGCCTTCCAGCAGCTCGACTCCTCGCTGCGGATCGGTGGTCAAGTTCTGCTCGAATTCGGTCTCACTCTGCTCGTCCACGAACAGGCGCCAAACGCGGCCGAGAAAGCGATAGACCCCTTCGACTCCCTTGGTGTTCCACGGCTTCGCCATCTCCAGCGGGCCCATGAACATCTCGTATAGCCGGAATGCATCCGCGCCGTACTCTACGAGAATGTCGTCGGGGTTAATCACGTTGCCCCGCGACTTGGACATCTTCTGGCCGTCTTCACCCTGGATGAGGCCCTGGTTAACGAGCCGGAAGAAGGGTTCCGCAGTCGAGACGTGGCCCAGGTCGAACATCACCTTGTGCCAGAAGCGGGCATAAAGCAGGTGAAGCACGGCGTGCTCGGTGCCGCCGACGTACAAATCCACACCTTGCGGTTTGTAGCCGCCGACGTCAGTCGGCGCACTCTCTTCCTTGGGGCGGGTCAGCGCGGACTGACGTCCGCGGCTACCCATCCAGTAGCGCTCCGCTTCGGGGCTGCAGAACGCCCCGTCGTTGCGAGCGTCCAGGTAGCGGAGGTAATACCAACAACTACCGGCCCATTGGGGCATGGTGTTGGTTTCACGCCTGGACCCGTCGGGCAGGGCCACCCAGTCCTTCGCGCGCGCGAGCGGCGGTTGGCCGTCGGGGGTGGGCTTGTAGTCGTCCAGCCGCGGCGGCAACAGCGGCAAGGCCGATTCGGGCAAGGCTTCGTGATACGCCTGGGCGTCCGGGCCGGTCTTCCAGAGGATCGGGAACGGCTCACCCCAATACCGCTGGCGGCTGAAGAGCCAGTCGCGGAGCTTGTAATTCACGGTCCGCTTGCCGAGCTGCTTCGCTTCCAGCCAGCCGGAGATCTTGCGCTTAGCATCGGGAGTGGAAAGGCCGCTGATCGAGATATCTGCGCCGGTGGAGTTGACGGAAACGCCGTCGTCAACGTAGCCGTGCCAGTCCATGCCGGCCGGCGGTTCGACGACCTGCACAATGGGCAGGTTGAACTTCGTGGCGAACTCGAAGTCGCGCGTGTCGTGGCCCGGCACGGCCATGATCGCGCCGGTGCCGTAGCTGATGAGCACGTAATCGGCTATCCAGACCGGAATCCTCTCCTCGTTAACCGGGTTGATGGCGTAGCCGCCGGTGAAGACGCCGGTCTTCTCCTTGGCCAGCTCTGTCCGTTCCAGGTCGCTCTTCTTGGCGACATCGGTTTTGTAGGCTTCGATGGCAGGGCGTTGCGCGGGCGTGGTCAGCGCGTCCACCAGCTTGTGCTCGGGCGCCAGCACCATATAAGTCGCGCCAAACAGCGTGTCCGGTCGGGTGGTGAACACGCGGATGACCGCGGCGGAGTCGGCGACTCGGAAATCCACCTCGGCGCCCTCAGAGCGGCCAATCCAGTTGCGCTGCATTTCCTTGAGGGAATTGCTCCACTGGATGGTTTCCAGGTCCTGCAACAAGCGCTCGGCGTAGGCGGTGATGCGGAGCATCCACTGGCGCATCGGCTTGCGGACGACCGGGAAGCCGCCGACCTCACTCATACCGTCCACGACTTCCTCGTTGGCGAGCACAGTGCCGAGTTGCTCGCACCACCAGACGGGAGCTTCGGCGACATAGGCCAGGCGCTTGGAGTCACGATAGGCACGGCGCTGCTGCTCCAGGCCTACGGCCGGCACACCGGTTCTACCCTCCAATTCGGGAGGGTAGGGGAGGGCAGCGATTGGCTCGGCTTTATTGGTCTGGGGATTGAACCAGGAGTTATAGATCTGGAGGAAGATCCACTGCGTCCACCTGAAGTATTTGGGGTCCGTGGTATCCACCTCGCGGCTCCAGTCGTAGCTGAAGCCGAGCGACTTAATCTGCCGCTTGAAGGTGGCAATGTTCTGTTCGGTGGTCTTGCGCGGATGCTGGCCCGTCTTGATGGCGTATTGCTCGGCGGGCAGGCCGAAGGCGTCCCAGCCGATCGGATGCAGCACGTTGTAGCCGAGCGTGCGGCGATAGCGGGAAAGAATGTCCGTGGCGGTATAGCCTTCCGGGTGGCCCACATGCAGCCCCGCGCCGGACGGGTAGGGGAACATGTCGAGGATGTAGAACTTGGGCAATTGCTCCGGAACCGCCTTCGGGTGGCGCTCCGCGAACGGATGACTGACGGGCACGACTTCGCCCGGGTTCCACGCGCGAAAAGTCTCCTGCTGCTCCCATTGGCTTTGCCATTTGGGCTCGATCAGATGAAACGGATACTGTCTGCGTCCGGATGCCATAAGCCCGGGAATATTGCGGAAAGTGGCTTCTCAGACAATGTAAGAATTAGCGCCGGGATCGGGGCGTGCGCAGCTCACATTTTTCTGGAGCGCGGACATTCTTGTCCAATGCCGCTAGGATTTGAGGCTCGTTCTCCGGCGTGCCAAAGACGTTTTGGGTGGCAGCGGCGCGGCGGAGCGGCGGCGCGGAGAACCGAAACCCGAAGCCCGAAACCCGAAGGAAATCCGAAAGCACCGCGTGCAACTTCTGTGTGGACCACTACCCACACCGGCTCGATCGAAATCAGAGTTCTACGAGGGCGGGACGATTCCTTGGGTCAAGAGCGGCGAGGTCGCGCAGGGCATGGTCACGGCCACAGAGGAGCACATCACGGAACTCGGACTCAAGCACTCGTCGGCCAAGCTCTTCCCGGTTAATACGGTGCTAGTCGCTATGTATGGCGCAACGACAGGTGAGGTTGGGCTGCTGAAGATTCCAGCCACGACCAACCAAGCTGTTTGTGGAATCCTTCCGAATGATCGTTTCGTTCCCGAGTTTCTGTTTTACGTGCTCCGCGCGCTGAAAGACGAAATGAAGCAGCGATCCGGAGGAGGGGCGCAGCCAAACATTTCACAGCAGATTATCCGCGACCTCGAAATCCCGCTTCCGCCACTGGAGGTACAGCGGCGGATCGTGGCGGAGATCGAGGGCTACCAGAAGGTCCTCGACGGCGCTCGCCAGATTCTCGCGGGCTACAAACCCCGCGTCGAAGTCTCTTCCGATTGGCCGACGGTTGAAGTTGCCGAAGTCGCGGAGTTCAAGAACGGGGTCAATTACTCAAAGGAAAGCGCGGGCACAGGCATCAAAGTCTTGGGCGTTCGCCATTTTCAAAGCCACGTCGTTGCGCCGCTCGACGATTTGGATGAGATCAATCCTGAGGGGGTACTCAGCGACGGCCACATCCTTGAGGACGGCGATTTGATTTTCGTCCGCTCGAACGGAAATAAGCAACTCGTCGGGCGCTGCCTGCTGGTTCAACCGAAGGGCCTGCGACTCACGCACTCCGCTTTCACCATCCGGATGCGGCTCGACCGCAAGCATTGCGAACCGAAGTTCTATGCCTTTCTGTTCCGCCTGCCGGAATTCCGCGCCCAAATGATGGGTGGTGGCGCGAACATCAACAACCTGAGCCAGGACATTCTCAAGGCCATCGAAATCCCCCTGCCTCCCTTGGCAGAGCAACGCCGGATCGTGGCGGAGCTGGACGCCGAGGCGGCGCAAATGGAGGCGGTGCGGTCGCTGCTGCCCCGGTTCGAGGCCAAAATCCAGCGCGTCCTCGATCGCGTGTGGGGCACGCAAGGATGAACTCGCCAAACGCGGAAGAAACTGAAATAGTCACCGTGCTGTTATGATAACGCGATTTCACATCGAGAACTTCAAATCGCTGGTGGACTTTGATCTGCCGCCCAAGGGCCACGAACTAAAAGCGTTCGTCTGCTTGATTGGCTTGAACGGGGCGGGCAAATCTTCCTTGCTCCAGGCGTTCGATTTCATCGCTCAGTTGGCGACGGGCGACGTGAGCGGATGGTTGGAGCGCCGGGAATGGAAGAAGGGCGAGTTGACCAGCAACCTCGGCATGAGGAAACCGGTGCTGAGTTTCACGATCGGGCTGCGTACGCGCTCTGGCCAACCGCTGGAGTGGCAAGCCAGGTTTAATCTCACGCAACTCCGCTGCACGATGGAAACGATCTCCTCGGGGGAACGCTCGCTGCTCAAGCTCGAAGAGGGTGCGCTGTGGATGGCCACAAGCGGGAACGCCAACGGGCGCACCTTCGACAAGGTGCCGTTTGAATACCAGGGATCTGTGCTGTCGGCGTTGAAACTGGATGATGCTGATCCCCTGGTTTCGGAATTGAAGAAGTCGCTGCAAAACCTGAGATCGCTGGAATTGCTTTCGCCGCAGTTGATGCGGAAGAAGGCGCGGGCCGCGCGCGACATCGGCGCGAGCGGCGAGAAGTTGTCGCCGTTTCTTGACCAGCTTCCCTCCGAGGCGAAGCATCACCTGCTCAAGCACCTCCAGGCTTTTTATCCGCACCTGATCAAGTGGAATGTGAAGGGGTATCGCGTCGGCTGGAAGAGCTTGCGGATGCTGGAGGATTATAAAGACAGCGGCCAGGTGGAAGCCGGCCACATCAACGACGGATTCCTGCGCGTGATCGCAATTCTATCGCAGGCATTCACGGAGCATGAGGTTTTGCTGCTGGATGAAATCGAAAATGGAATGAATCCCGCACTGGTGGAGAAGCTGATGGACTATCTGGTTGGCCTGAAGGATCGGGGTAAACAGGTGATCGTCACAACCCACAGCCCGGTCATTCTTAATTACCTCGACGATGCTGTCGCCAAGGAAGGCGTAATTCTACTCTACAAGACACCGGCCGGAGAAACGAAATCGTGCCGTTACTTCGATCAGCCGGAAACCGAAAGCAAACTCCGCGGCCTCGGGCCGGGCGAGGTGTTCGTGGACACGGACCTGACCAGGATGGTGGAACGGTTGGGCGATCAGCCGGTGAGGAATGGGGCGCCAGGAGGCAGGAAATGATTTTTGTGGTCTCGGGAGAAGGGCCGAGCGACATCGGCGTTTGCAACAATGGTCAAGGTGAGGGTGCGGGAGCGGATTTTAGAGCGGGGCCAATGACGGTGATCATTGACAAGCTGGTACAACCAATTGCCGGATATTCCCTGCTTGCTTCCCAGGCAATGGAGTTTGTGTCAGAACACTCGCTTGCGGCGCGTTCCAAACGGCTGCCCATGGCGCTGTCAGCCGGCAAAAAGCGCGATTACGAAACAGCTTATTTCTTTAAAGGGGCACGAGCCCTGGCCCGCGTGGCCAGAGAAAGAGGGTTGCAGAACAACTGTGACGCCGCGGCTGTTCTCTTTCGTGATGCAGATGGGACTCGCGCGACTGAGAGAGGGCTTTTTGAGAAGAAGTGGGATTCCATTAGTGGTGGATTCATCGCTGAGAATTTTGAAAACGGCGTGCCCATGGTCCCAAAGCCAAAGAGCGAGGCGTGGCTGATCTGCGCGTTGAAGACGCAACCGTATCAGAACTGCGCCTCGCTCGAGGAATCGCTTGCCGGAAATGACAACAGCCCGAATCCCGCTAAAGCGCAGCTAGAGCAGCTATTGGAGGAAAACGGCCGGGAAGTGGCGGAGTTGGCGAGCATGGTTGATGATGGTTCCATAAGCTCCAGTCAAATTAACATGCCAAGTTTCAATCGGTTCCGCCGGCGGCTGGAGGAAGTCGCTCGGAACGTGTTTCAGCGGCCGCAACCCACGATTTGAGCCTTTCATGCCCATCGAAGCCCAGGCCCGCATCACCATCAACAAGCTGTTGGAGCGGTCGCTGCTCCCCCGCTTCGAGGCCAAAATCCAGCGCGTCCTCGACCGCGTGTGGGGCAACGGGATTGAGTTGTCTAAGTCAAAGGAGTAATCTCGGGTCCAAGACAGACAAGCTATGAATACGTTACAGCGAATGTCACTGGCCGGCTTCAAATCCATCCGGGAGATGCACGAACTGGAGTTCAGGTCCTTGAACGTGCTCATCGGGGCGAATGGCGCAGGCAAGTCGAACCTGATATCGTTCTTCAAGCTCCTGAACTTCGGCATGACCAATTCGCTCAAGGAGTATGTGGGGCGGGCGGGCTACGCCAACTCGCTGCTCCATTTCGGCTCTCAGCAAACCAAGCAGATATCAGCCTCGCTCGCCTTCCGCATGGACGGCGGCACGAATACCTATGAACTCAAGCTGTCGCACGCGGCGGAGGACTCCCTCATCTACACCGAAGAGGCAGTGGTTTGGCACCAGGATGGCCATCCGCGCCCGGATCGCACGGTGCTGGGGTTTGGAGTTGAGAAGACGTTGCTAAACGATCCGCAACGGCAGGCCGACCCCAAGGTGAGGGTGGTGCGCGCGGTACTAGCGGGGGCGCGGGTCTATCAGTTCCACGATACCTCGGCCACCGCCCCACTGCGGAGCAAGTGCGAGATTGACCAGAATCACCAACTCTTCGACCACGGCGGCAATCTGCCGGCGGTATTGTTCTATTTGAAGGAGCGACATCCTGCCACCTACGAAATCATCGTGGACATCGTCCGGCAGGTGGCGCCATTTTTAGAGGGGTTCATGCTCGAGCCGGACAAATTGAATCCGCGGTTCATCGCGCTGCGTTGGCGCGAGAAGGGAACTCCGCACGAACTCGGCGTGCACCAGCTTTCCGACGGGAGTCTTCGGTTCATGGCGTTGGCGACGTTGCTGAACCTGCCGGCGGGCGACATGCCGGGCATCCTCATTATTGACGAACCGGAACTCGGCCTGCATCCGGCGGCCATTCAGGTCCTTACGGGCTTGTTGCAGGCGGCGGCCACACGATCCCAGGTGATCGTGTCCACCCAGTCGGTCACGCTCATCAACCAGATGGAGGCTGAAGACCTGATTGTCGTGGAACGGGAAGGCGGGCAGTCGGTCTTCCACCGCCCGGAGGTCGGCACGCTGCAGGATTGGCTCTCCGATTACGCCCTGGGCGAGTTGTGGGAAAAGAATGTAATCGGAGGGCGACCCTGATGCGCAAAGTCCTGTTGCTGGTCGAAGGCTCCACCGAAGATTGATTCGTCAAAGGCGTTTTGGGTCCGGCATTCGAACAGCTCGGACTCGCTCTCATCCCGACGATCATCAGGACGAAAGTCGTGCCTGGCGAGGCCCCGCATAAGGGAGGGGTCGGGAGCTATGCCAGGTTTGCGCGGCAAGCGCGCCTGCTGCTTCAGGACAGCAGTGCGGTTTGCGTGAGCACGCTCCTGGACTACTATGGCCTGAGAGATGACTTCCCCGGACGCAAGGATCCGAAGGACGCAACCGCGCTGGAACGTGTGAAGCACGTTGAGTCGGCGATGCAGTAGGACATTTCCGATGGCCGCTACCTTCCTTTTCTGCTGCTCCATGAATTCGAGGCCCTGCTCTTCGTCAACCCTGGCGAAATTGCCCGCGTCGTCCAACTGCCCGAGACCGAAACCAAGCTGCAAGAGATTCGGTTTGCGTTTCCAGATTCACCGGAAGACATCGACGACTCGCCGGTGACCGCCCCATCAAAGCGAATCGCATCGGTGTGTGGAAACGCGTACCGGAAAACTGTGCATGGGCCGGTGATTGCGGCGCGCATCGGGCTGGAACCGATTCGCAAGGAGTGTCCGCATTTCAACGGCTGGATGAACAAGCTGGAAGCGTTCGCCGCCGCATAAGCCATGCCCTCCGAAGCCCAGGCCCGCATTACCATCAACCGGATGCTCGAAGAAGCGGGCTGGCGCTTCCTCCCCGACCCGGATGGGCGGCGCGAGAACATCATCTGCGAGCACCGCGTCACGGGGCGCGCCTTCGCCCCCAGCCAGGACCTGGGCAAGGATTTCGAGCACGCCCCCAGTGGCTTCGTGGATTATGTCCTGCTGAACACCGACCAGCGCCCCGTGGCGGTCACGGAAGCCAAACGCGAGAGCATTGACCCGCTCACGGGCAAAGAGCAGGCGCGCAGTTACGCGGAAAGCCTCGGCGTCAGCCACATCTTCCTCAGCAACGGCCTGGTGCATTACTACTGGAACCTGCGCCAGGGCAACCCGGTGAAAGTCTCGCGCTTCTTGCCGTTGGATCAGCTCGGCAAGGCCGCCGAGTGGCGGCCCGATCCCGCCCGGCTCGCCGCCGTGACGGTGGACGAGAATTACATCGCCGTTTCGCAGGATGCCGCGTGGCTCTCCTATTCGCCCGCCGACCGCGCCCTGGTCATGGTGAACAAGAAGATCCGCCTCCTGCGCGACTACCAGGTGCTCGGCATGCGCGAGTTGCAAAAAGCCGTCTCGCTCGCGCTCATCCGTTTCCTCTTCGAGATGGCCACCGGCACGGGCAAGACCCTGCTCGCTGCCGCCATCGCCAAGCTTTATCTCCGGACTGAAAATGCCATGCGGGTTCTGTTCCTCGTGGATCGCCTGGAGCTGGAAACTCAGGCGTGGAAGAATTTCAACGCCTACCTCGCCAACGACGGCATCAGCACGGTCATCTACAAGCAGAAGCGGCGGGATTGGATGCAGGCGCAGGTGGTCGTGACGACGATTCAAAGCCTCGCCGCCCGCAACCGCTTCCTCCACGAGTTCGCCCCGACGGATTTCCAGCTCATCATCAGCGACGAAGCGCACCGCACCATCAGCGGCAACAATCGAGCCATCTTCGAGTATTTCGTCGGCGCAAAGCTGGGCCTGACCGCCACGCCGAAGGATTACCTCAAGGGCGTGAGCGACCAAGCGCGCCAGAACGATCCGCGCGAATACGAGCGGCGGCTGTTGCTCGATACCTATCGCACGTTCGGGAGCGACGACGGCAAGCCCACCTTCCGTTACACCCTGCTCGACGCCGTTCAGCACGTCCCGCCTTACCTCTGCAATCCTGTCACGCTCGATGCCCGCACGGACATTACCACCCAAATGCTTTCCGACGAGGGCTACACCGTCACCGTGCCGGCCAATGAGGACGGTCAGGAACAGGAGCTAGTGTTCGGCAAGAAGGATTACGAGCGCAAGTTCTTCTCGGATGAAACCAACCTGAGCTTCGTCCGCTGCTTCCTCGATAACGCCAAATGCGACCCGATCACGGGCGAGGTCGGCAAGACCATCATGTTCGCCGTAAGCCGCAAGCATGCGACCAAGCTGGTGACGTTGCTCAATGAGGAGGCGACGCGCCGCTGGCCGAAGGAGTATGGCGCCGGCTCGACCTTCGCCGTCCAGGTCACGTCAGACATCCCGGGCGCGCAGCAGATGACGATTGATTTCGCCAATAATAACCTCAACGGCAAATCGAGGTGGCGCGCGGCCAAAATTCGCGACTATGATACCAGCCGCACCCGCGTCTGCGTTACCGTTGGCATGATGACCACCGGCTACGATTGCGAAGACGTGCTCAACGTGGCCCTGGCGCGCCCGATTTTCTCGCCCACGGACTTCATCCAGATCAAAGGTCGCGGCACCCGGCTCTTCACCTTCAAGCACGGCGAGGGTGCCGGCCAGCGGGTCGCCAAGAAGGACGGCTTTGCCCTCTTCGATTTCTTCGCCAACTGTGAGTACTTCGAGGAAGATTTTGACTACGACCAGAGGCTTGTCCTGCCCAAAGGCCCTCCGGCCGAAGGCCCGGAAGGCGACGGTGATGGGGGCGGGATCCGCATTGACGACTTCACCAACACCTCGCCAGACCCGATGGCCAGCGTAGCCCGCGATGAAATCGGCCTCTTCGGCATGCGGATTGACCGGGAAATGTATCGCGACCGTTTCGCCCAGCAGGCCAGCCAGGCCGTGGCCACGGATGGCCTGTTGCGGCAGGCATACGAGGATGAGGACTGGCCGGCGGTCGAGGAACGCGTCCGCCGTCTGCTTTTTGAGAAACCTCAGGACTTCTGGAATCTGCCCAAGCTCCATGACGTTTACAAAACCGACCGAATTCCCAGCCTGCGCGAAATCCTTGCCCGCGTATTCGGCCTGATCCCCCAGATCCCCACTCGCGGCCAGCTCGCCGATGAAGCCTTCGAGAGATTCCTCACCACGCAGCCGGCCAACGCCGTGAACACTCGCCAGTTGAAGGTTGTGTTTGTCGCGTTCCTGTTGGACGAGCGCAGCCGCTTTCTATTGCAGGAAGGGAAGTTCGCTGATCTCCGCGCCCGCGATGCCAGTCTCTACGGTTCCCTTACCCAGCTCGCGCCGGAAGAGCGCACCGCCCTCGTGACTTACCTGCAATCACAGGTCCCGCTTAAAGATTTTGAGCAGGCTGCGTAGGAGAACCTAGTTGGTTTTGGAGTGGAATCCCACTCCCTCCGACTGCCGATTACTGTAACTGACCCCCGTCCTCTCCCCTCAGGTGGTCACTTGCGGGTGACCAACACCCCAACCAACACGCCGATTCCGAAGGCGACGCCGATCGATTCATACGGGTGGTCCCGGATGACGGTGTCGGCCTTTTTCGCCGCCGCCTTGGCAGAGGCAACCGTCAGCTCCTGCAATTCGGCGCCCGTTTCCTTGGCGCGTTCCAGCGCGCCAGCCAGGCGCGCTCGGGCCGCCTTGGTTTTTTCGCTCAGGTCGTCGGCGGTGGCCTTCAGCAAGTCTTCGGCATCGTGCGCCAGTGTCTTAAGGTCCCGCAGTACCCGTTCGCGAGCCATTTCGCTGTGAGCCTGTACTAGGTTCTCAAAGTGCGTCTCCATAATTTAGTCTTTGTATGGGCATTCAGTGTTTATTATTACTGCCCAACCGTCACCGGCAATATACCACTTTGCCTAACGCACTGCCAAGGCGAAGCTTTCCCTGAGGATTGCCCCTGTGAGGGGCGTAACTCACGGTTTCCGCTGACGGTGCAAGAATACGATTGGAGCGCGGTCATTCTTGTCCGCTTCGACGACGTTGGCAAGCCCCAGGCGGACAAGAATGTCCAATGCCGCTAGGAATTGAGCCAATGCCTTTCGGGAATTCCAGAGAATCCAAAAGATTCCGCCTCGCAGCCCAGCGAGCCGCGAGCTACCCTGGGAAAGAGTCCGGGTGGCGATCAACCGAAAAGAACGCAAATATCGCAAAGAAAGGAGCTGGTGATGATTCCGAGCCAAAGAGTCGCCGACCTTCCTGCCGGCCTTCCTGCCG